>Ga0182238_1000290_pt1 | contig 16153 bp, 11 predicted proteins | sample hydfrates6_PW_90_FD_132439 | JGI IMG/M metagenome (GOLD analysis project Ga0182238, IMG submission 132439) | Subsurface microbial communities from deep shales in Texas, USA - hydraulic fracturing test 6_PW_90 | ecosystem: Environmental > Aquatic > Deep subsurface > Shale gas/oil reservoir >... | reverse complement strand
TGCACTACCACCTTTATCCAGGACATGTTTTGCGGCTACTTTCATATTTCTAATCTTTGTTATTTTATCTTTAAGAGTGTAGTACCTTCTTTCAGTTATCTCTTTCACCAGTCCTTACTTCACGACTTACCAGTCTCCAACTCTACAGTCCAGTTAAACAGACCCTATCTTCATAATATTATCAGCCACGTTTAGGTTCTCACCAATCGCACCCTCCGACATATTACTACTGAGGTTATGGTGTTTCTGGCCTACCACCTTTGAGATTAGATTTCTCACTCCAGCTACCAGCCTGACCCACTACTTTAAGCAGTGTTTAAACCATTAAAATCTGTCTACCACTCCTGTATTATCTTCAACTTCGACTGCGCTGGCTGTCCTTTGCTAAACTGGCTTTATCCTCCTGCAGGTCGCCCTGCTATCTAAGGACCAGTCATCATAGCTACTATTGACGCCATCTGAACTCTGTATCTGCTTTATCTTAGTTTTCCCGTTCAGGTTATGCCTCGACTTACTAAAACTAGTTTTAATTTCAGACACATACAGAACTCCTCCGGTCAATTATTCCATCTTTCTGTCATTCCAACCCTAATCACATCTGCAAATCCAGCCTAGATTGCATGGTTTTTATGCCGGCATTGAGCTTCTTCGTTAGATTGGCGAATCACCATTTACAGATGCCACCTCTGGTTCACATAATGTTTTGGACTAACAGCACGTCTCAGACTCTTCAGATTCCACCTCACGGTGAACACCCTGCCACTGTTGACTTCTACATGATACATGCCACAACATAGATAGGACTTTCACCTACTATCAGAATAATTTACGGAGCACACAATCAAGAAAATAGCCCCCTCAAACGAGGGGACTATTTATTAAATTATTGTTCTTTTCTAAGCTTTTCAGCAGCTTCTCTTATATTTTCTTCTACTTCTTCTCCATTTTCAAAAATTTCATATAGTGTTTCTTCATTTAATTGGTCGCGAAGTCTGGTTAGTAAATCAGAGAAATATAATGGTTGAATTTCTGACTGTAATTCCTGAATAGTTAACATAACCTTTTCATTACCAAAATAAGGGAACCTCTGTTCGAATGATTCATCATTATAGGCATCACTTACAATTGGGTCAAAACCTAGATCAGTCCAGATTTTCACTCCAGCTTCTCTAGTTAATTTAGCATAAGCCAAAAATTCTTTTGCCAATTCAATATCATTTGCTTCTTGAGTGATTGCAGTTCCAGTTCCTCCACCCATTGTAGAGAGTGTTCCTTCTCCATTAGGCCATGCTGGAAGAGGTCTTACTCTAATTTTACCCTCTAAGTCAGGCATAAAATCAGTAAATCTAATCATATACCACTGAGGCATAAAAATACTGGCATATTTCTCATTATTTAAAGCATTATAAAAATTTTGCTCATGATAATCTGTAACAACATCTGCTATCTCATGTTTATAAACAAAATCTCTTAAACGCTGAAGAGTTCTAATGTTTTCTTCCCTATCTAAAATCACATTACCATCTTCATCAAAATAATTACTTCCTAACTGTCTACTCATTCCATCAAAAGCACTGGCTTCTTCACTGGGGACAGCTAACATAAACTGGTCTTTTTTTCCGTCTCCATCAGTATCCTTGCTAACTTTTTTTCCGGCTTCTAAATAATCATCCCAGGTTTCAATGTCCTCAATTGAAACTCCAGCTTCCTCCAGCATTTCTACATTATAATACATTAAATATGTTCCAACATGAGTTGGAATTCCATATACCTTACTATCAGAAGTGGAATAAGGTGCTAATCTAGCTTCTAAAATATCATCTCTATATTCATCAACTGTTGATGTTAAATCAACTAAAGTATCTGCATTATTCTCTAAAATCCCAGGAAATTTTCCAATTTCAATATCAACAATATCTGGAGCGCCCATACCGGTTTGTAAGGCAATATTTAATTTATCGTGCATCTGATTGAATGGCAATACTTGAGTATTTAGTGTAATAGTTCGATCCGGGTTTTCCTCATTCCAACTATCAGCCATCATTTCATAAAATTCAGCATGTGCATCAACAAAAGTCCACATATCTAATTCAACATTTTGAGCACTCACTGAAGATACTGTTAGCAATATTCCGAAAATTATTATAAAACTTAAACCTACAACTTTTTTAATATTAGATAAAAACATATATTTATTCCTCCTTTTTAGTTTGAAAATTATTCTTTAAAACCTTTGCCAATAAAATTATTCAATTTGTTAATTTGTTTTTACTGATACTTCACCTCCTCAACTTAGCTTTAATTGAAAAACTTTTCTTCTTTAAGAAAATTAATTTTCACTATTTTAGTGATATGAAGTTAAAAACATTAAGTAGTTTCCCTAATTATTAAATTGGGATGAATCAATAATTTTTGATATTTATCTTTACTCTCATTCTGAATTCTATCAAATAGTAGTTGCATAGATTTTTCAGCCATTTTGAATTTTGGTAAAGCAACTGTAGTAAGTTTGGGATTAGTATAAGAAGCTACACTGTTATCATAACCAATAACCGCAACCCCATCCGGTATTTTAATTTTCTCATGATTTAAATAATCAATTACCCCAGAAGCCATTACATCATTGTAAACAAAAATTGAATCTATTGAATCATTATTTTTGATTAAATAATCAGCAGCTTGATAACCATCTTCTCTATCAAAGTTTTTTTGCATTGAAATTAAATCTTCATTTAATTTCAAATTATATTTCTGAAATGCCTTTTTATAACCAGAATATCTGATTTCAGTAGTCTTACTTTCCTCTACCCCAATAAAAGCAATATTTGTTTTATTATTTTTAATTAAATATTCAACTGCTTTAAAACTACCTTCTTTATCATCAATTAGCACAGTATCAATATCATCTCTTTTTCTAGCGCCAGCCATCCCAACAACTGGAATATTTGCTTCCAGAAGATTTTCTATAAAATTACTTGTCATAATTTCCCAGGTTAAAGTTACTATTACACCACTCACCCTATTTTCGATTAAATTATTTAAATATAAATCGCTTCTTTCTATTTTTGAATGTGTGTTACATAAATATACACCATATTTTTTTTCAAAGGCAAAATTCTCAATGTAATGTCCAATTTGTGAGAAAAATTGGTTTCTAATTGTTGGAATTACATAAGCTATCATAGGATTTTCTTTTTTAGATAATGCTCTAGCAATCCTATTTGGGCGATAATTTAGTTCACTAACAGCATTAATTACTTTCTTTGAAAGCCTTTCACTTACATTAACCTCAGAATCTTTATTTATTACGGCAGAAACTGTTGCTACAGAAACTCCTGCTTTTTTTGCCACATCTTTTATTGTAACCATAATAATTCATCTCCCCAATTATATAAATCATTCAAAATATTATTATCAAAATCATTTCTAACCGATTAGAAGTTTGAATTTTTAAAAATCTAACCGATTAGATTTGTTAGAAAAAAATATATACTATCTTACTTTTGTATGTTTTTTATCATTAATTTCAAAAACTACTTTTAAATATAATTAAATCGAAAAGTTAAACTTATTTAACCGTTAATTTAACCAATAAATTAATTCTCTAATACTAATATTCAACACTCAACCAAAAAGTCCTGCAAATAATTTCAGATTTTTTGTCGAATTTTAATTTTTTAAAACAAAAAAAGCCACCATTTTACTGGCAGCCGTTTCTATAATTAGAATCTTTTATTTATTTTTTCGCTCATATTCGCTGGGAGTTATACCTTCAAAATCCTTAAACACTTTAAAAAAATAATTGTAATTATTAAACCCTACCTGATTTACTATTTCTTTAATATTCCTATTTCCTGCAGTTATCATCTTTTTTGCCTTTTTGATTCTCAACTGATTTAAATAATCACTAAAACCCTGGCCACATTCTTCTTTAAATTTTCGACTGAGATAAGAATAACTGACACCAATTTCGGAAGCTACCTGGCCTAAAGTTAAGTCCTGATCATAATTTTTATCTATATAAAGTAATGTCTGATTGATTAAATTTGAGTAATTATTTTTACCTTTTAATTCTTCCACTAAATTAATGTAAATTGTAATTATCCACTCTTTAAATTCTGCCAGAGAGTTTAATTTTTCCAATTTCTGATAAGGATTTCCCTTTTCCTCGAAAATATTTTCTCCATTTAAGCCCTTATCTTTAATACTACTGTTGATAATATTGATTAGTGAAATAAGAGTCATCTTTAGAACTGATAAACCAGGTTTAATCCTGGCTATATCATTAAATAAGTTTTCCAGTTCATTTTTTAAAGCTGTCGAATCTTTTTTTTCTATATATTTTAATAAAAGCTTCTCTCTTTTAATATCAAGATTAAATTTTTGATTATCAATTCGATTATTCTGATTTTGATAAATAATCATATCTTGACCCTGGTAGAATTTATTTTCCAGCAGCTCTGCTGTTTGATTATAACTTTTTGCTATATTCAAAGGATTATGCAGAATATTACTGACTGCAAAACTGGCTGTTATATTTAAATAATTTTTTAAAGCAGATTTAATTCTATTGATAGCAGAAGCAGTGCTGTTGTTAATTTTTAATTCACTATTCTCCTGAAAAGAAAATAAAAAGAGAAAGTTCTTTTCATCCTTTAAAACTGCAAAAGATTTACCATTCTCTTTTAAAATTTCATCTGCCATATTAATAAATGATCGTTTAATATTTAAAAGTTTTGCTGCTGAATATTTTTGCTGAAGTTCTTTATAATTATCAAATTGACCGATTGTAATTACTATATTTTTAAGATCAAAATTAATAGAAAGCAATTCAATCTGTTTTTTTAAATCTTCTTTATTATTAAAATGACCTCGGACCAGCTTTTCAGCAAAATTCTGGATTAAAATATTTTTTTGATCAAGAAAAAAACTTTCTTCAAAAACATCACTGTTTTTATCTTCTTTATTCTGCTTAATCTTGTTACTCAGAGCGTTCAGTAAACTGATTAAACTATCCCGCCTTAATTCATGTTTTAATATATAATCCTCTGCTCCGGCCTTTAGACTTTTTTTGACATAATCAAATTCTTTATATCCACTTACAGCAATTGTTTTAATTTCTGGATAATTTTCAGATGCAAATTTAATCAGTTCAGCTCCACTTTTCCCGGGCATCTTCATATCAGTAATTAAAATATCAAATTTTTCTTCTGCTAATTTTACTTTTGCTTCTTCTACATTTTTAACCTGTTCCGATATTTGAAAACCCTCTTGATTCCAATCAATTATATTTTTTAAATGTGTGTAATCAAAAATATCATCTTCAACTATCATTACTTTTAACATTCTAGATATCCTTTCTAAATTATATTGATGGTTGCACTGCAACCATTGATAATTTTTAATTTGAATTTAATTGATTTCAGGCAAAATTATTTTAACAGTTGTAAAATAACCTTTTAAACTCTCAATTTCAATCCCATAGTCCTTACCAAAATAGAGCTCTATTCTTTCCTTGACATTATTTATACCAATTCCGGAAAATTGATCTTTATTTTTTCTTTTTTCATTTAATAAATTTTCTATTTCAGATTCTGAGATTCCTATCCCATCATCTGTAATTGTAAAAATAACCTGCTCATTTTGGGTAAAACCTTTTATTTCAATTAATCCCTGCCCACTTTTAGCACTAATACCATGAATAATAGAATTTTCTACAACCGGCTGCAGTAAAAATCGCGGTATTTTATAGTTCATTAGATTAGCTTCTATTTCAAATTTGACATCAAATTTATTGTGCAGTCTAAACTGCTGTATATTTAGATAGCTTTTAAGATATTCTACTTCTTTCTTAACTGTAATGAAATCTTCTTTGTTATTCATACTTAAATGCAAAAGATTGATTACAGATGACAGAAAGTTTTCTAGATTATCTGCATTCTGCATATCTGCCAGCAGACGGGCTGTATTTAAAATATTAGAAAGAAAATGAGGATTAATCTGAGCCTGAAGAGCTTTAAACTCTAAATTGCTTTTTTGTTTTTCTTTTTCTTTAACATCTTCCAGCAGTTCTTTTAACTCTTCTACCATCTGATTAAAATTAGAACCGGCTTCAGCAAGCTCATCCTGTGCCTTATCATCAATTTCAACTTCTAAATTTCCTTCCTCAACCTGATTCATTGCCTCAACTAAGTTATTAAGTGGATCTGAGATGCTTTTTGTAAAAATATATGATAAAAATACTGCCAGCAGAAAAATAATTAAACTAACTCCCATAATATCTTTAGCTATCTGACCAGTTTCTCTATTTAAATAAGAAAAAGGAATAGTGCTGACTACATACCACCCCACACCTTTTATCGGAGAATAAGCAGTCATATTTTTTTCTTCCGCAATTGCTAATTCAAAACTTTCATTAGTAGAATCTGAATCTTCCCTGATTTTTTGAATCAGTTCAGCTTCTGGATATTTTTCATTAAATCTTATATTATTATTTCTGGTAGAAACAACAGTACCTTCTGCATTAACAATAAAAATTTCGGTTCCCTGACCTAAATCAATATTCCGGTAAACATCAGAAAAAAGATTTTCGTTGACTCTAATAATAATTGATCCCAGCTCTGTTCCTTGATATAATTCCTTAATTGTTCTTCCAATAATTATTCCATATGATTTTTCAGGAGTATTTTCGGGATAAACTCGGCTGATTTGATGCAGTTCATCTCTAAAGTCTACCGCCTTCCAGACAGGTGCCCCATTTTCTCCCTTGATTTCGGCAAGTAAATTTTTTCTAAAATTATCTTTAAAGGTTAGGGTAAAACCTGTATCACCATAGGCAATAATTTTATCTCCCTGATCAGTAAATAATTGAACATCAGAAATATATTCGGAAAAAGAAAATTTGCGCACCATCTCAGCTCTCATCCTAAATCTGGCATCATAAACTTCCCATTCACTCAGCTTTTCATAATTACTGAGTGTATTCTGTACCAGTTCCGAAAAAGCAATTTCTATCGTCTGATATTCCATTCTTGTTAATTCTTCCTCAATATTTTTTGCCACCTGGTTAACCACTTCTACAGAATAGGTATTAATTTTATCATGGATTGCCTGACTTGATTTTTGATAAGAGTAAATACCTGTAATTAACATTGGAAACAAAGAAAGAATTAAAAATAGAACTATTAAACGATTTTGGATATGTGTTTTTCGAAGATAACGGTATAATTTTATTTTAATTTTAATCAATAAGTTTTCTTTCATAATATCTCTGCTTTCCTACATAGTATACTGTTATTATAACATTTAAATTATGATTAAACATCCTATTTTAAAAAATAGTATAAATAATAACAAAAGAACCCTCAAAATGAGAGCTCTTCTGTTAAAAATGTTATTTAGAAATAATTATTTTAATTATTAAAATCTAATCTTCACAGCTGAATAGTTAATTTAGTCAACTATAATTTCTGCAGTGACATCTTTACTGCCTTTTATTTCATATCCCGGAATACCATATACGGGATTATTATTTTGATCCCAAAAAAACCGCTGAACTCTGGTATGTCGGTTTGGATCATAAAGTGGATCTCCACTAATCTCCTTATATGATCTGGAATGATAAACTAAAATATCGTTTCCGTTTTCATCTACTGTAAAAGAATTATGACCCGGTCCATACTCTTCGGTCAGCTCACTACTTTTAAAAATAGGAGCTCCATATTTGGACCAGGAATCAGGATCTAATAGATCATCATCCTGACTTGCTGTCAGCAGTCCCACGGCATAATTAGAATCAGTAGCACTTGCAGAATAAGAAATATAAATCTGATCTTCTTTTTTAATTACAGCTGCTCCTTCATTTACATTAAAACCTTTCCTCTCCCAGCTATGAATTGGCTCAGCAATTAATTTCTGTCTACCTTTAATTTCCCAGGGAGTTTTAAGTTCTGCAATATATAGATTTGAATCTCCATATTTTTTCTGAGCCCAGACCAAATATCTCTGGTTTTGATGAGTAAAAGTGGTGGCATCTAGAGTAAATTCTTCAAAGTTCATTTCTATTTTTCCTTTTTCTACCCACTTACCTTGTATTGGATTAGCTGAGTTATTTTCTATAACATACTGTCTTATCGCCCAGATCGCATCAGTTCTGGAAGCTGCAAAATAGATGTACCAGCTGCCATCAATAAAATGAATCTCTGGAGCCCAGATATGCTTACTCATTTCCTGGTCTTCGTGCTTCCACCAGATAACTTTTTCTTCAGCCTCTTTTAAGCCGGAAATTGTTTTAGCCCTTCGCAGAATAATCCGATCATATTCTGGATAAGAAGCAGTAAAGTAATAATAACCATCCTGATGTTTGTAAATAAAAGGATCAGCCCGCTGCTCAATTAAAGGATTGGGATAATCTTTAACTGTTATTTTACCTTCAACCTGGAAGCTGCCTTTTTCCTGATAACTTAGCTGATCATTTGACTCCCATTCAACGGGAAATTCAGCTTTAATTCCACTTTTAAATTCAACTTCTATTTTTTCAGGTAGTCTAATTTTTTCTCCAGCTTCTGCTCTGATTTCAACATCTTCTAGTTCTTTAATCTGAAAATGATCTTCCATAACAACTGGAGCAGCTGCCAGAACTGAACTTCCTGAGGCTGAAATTATTAATAATGTGATTAAAAAAATAAACAGTTTTTTTGGCAGCCGCAAATTCAATTTAGATTTCAATGTGAATTCTCCTTCTTTATCCTTTTACTCCACCCACTGTTAGACCGGAAATAAATGAATTCTGCTTAAACATGAAGAGAATAATAATTGGAACAACCGAAATTACCGCACCAGAAAATAGCATATCATAACTATTACCATAAGGAGTTATCAAAGAAGCAAGGCCTATAGGTAAGGTGAAGTTTTGATTTGAACGTAAAACTATTAAAGGCCAGACAAAGGCATTCCAGCTGAACATTGCCTGCAGAATAATCATTGCCCCAAAAGCAGGTTTCATTAAAGGCATCATGATTTTAAAGAAAATAGCAAATTCGGAAGCGCCGTCAATTCTAGCTGCATCAATTAATTCTGTCGGTAGACCAACTGCAAACTGCCGGAAAAAGAAGACCGCTACCGGTGGTACAATAAAGGGTAGAATTACCCCGGCATAACTGTCAAGAATACCTAGAGTAATAGATAATTTATATAAAGGAAGTATTAAAATTTCAATCGGAACCATCATTAAAACTAAAACTAGAATAAAAATTATATTTTTACCTTTAAATTCGTAAACTGCAAGCCCATAACCAACAAGAGAGCTTAAAAACACTGCTACTGCTGTCTGGATTGTAGTTATTAAAACACTGTTTTTATACCAGTGAAGGTAAATCCCACTTCTTTCTGTAAATAATGTCTTATAATTTTGAAAAGACATTATTTCAAAATCTATATTTGCACTGATTCCATTTTTAATTATCTGATCACCCGGTTTAAAAGAAGAAATCAGCATAAAGAAAAATGGGGATAATGCAAAAAACGCGAAAAAAGATAAGACTAAAATTATAACTGTAACCTGAACTGTATTTTTAGACATTACTGTTCCCCCTTTTTAAATAAGCCAAATAAATTAAGTTGAATCACATTAACTATTAAAACAATTAATAAGAGAGTTATACCAATCGCAGAGGCAAAACCCATATTAAAGTTATTAAAACCTGTCTGATAAATATAAGAAACTATTGTCATTCCAATATCATTGGGGGTTGCTGTCTGCCAGTAGGCATAGCTTTCTGCAAACATTTTGTAGCCACCAAAAACACTGATCGTAATTACATAAATAATTACAGGTTTTAAAGAAGGAATAGTAATGTATTTAAACTTATCCCAGCTGCTGGCACCATCAATATCTGCAGCTTCGTAAATTTCTTCGGGGATACTCTGCAGTCCTGATAAAAAATAAATTATATTTACCCCCATCCAGCGCCAGACACATAACACAACAAGAGCTATCATAGCCGGAATAGAATTCTGCAGCCAGGTAATTGGTTCCAGACCAAAAACTCCAATAATTGAGTTTGCCAGAGTTGAAGCCTGTTCCCCAAAAGCATATCTAAAAAACATACCAGCAACAATTACAGAGGTTAAAGACGGCATAAAAATTGAAGATCTAAAAAAGTTTGTGAATTTTGTTTTATCACTATTTAAAAGCACCGCCAAAATAATTGGTAAGGGCACTAAAATTAAAATTGTCCAGAAAGTATAATTAGTACTTGTTAATAATGCATTTTTATAATGAACATTAAATAATTTTCTGTAATTTGCCAGTCCAACAAACTCTGCCTCTCCAAAACCAATTTCCTGAAAACTCATAATTATAGTTGAAATCATGGGATATAAATAAAAGACAAGAAATACGATTATAAATGGAGATACAAAAATGTAAGGTGCCACTTTTTTTGAATTAATATATTTTTCATAGAAATTTTTAAGTATCTTCATAGAAATTCTCCTTAATAAAAGACTAAAAGATTCAACTTAATCATTCAATATTCTTAAGATTAGAGCCGAACCTTTTAGCCTATTTAGTAATTTATTTTAATTAATAATAATTATTGTCTTAACTCGTCTGCAGCTTCTTTAAGAGCTTCTGCAGGAGTATGACTCTGCTCTTTGATTACTTTAAATGAAACATTTTTCTTGAGTAAATCAATTGCAGAAGGATATTTTTCGGTTACCATAGTTGGATTAATTTCGTCTCTAATTTCTAATAACATTCCGAAAATATCTTCATTTCTAAAGTATTCTGTATACTGGTTAGGTTCTGACATAATTGGATCATCCCAGACTTCCCATCTTACAGGGTCAAAACCGAGTTCGGTCCATAATTTGTGAGATGCTTCAACTGATAATTTAGCCTCTGCTAAAAATTCTTTTGCCAGCTGCTGCTGATCACTCTGAATTGTTACAACTGTACCTGTACCACCCATACCAACTGATCTATTTCCACCTTCATCCCAGACTGGTAATGGACGAATAGCAATTTTATCTTTTAAATCAGGCATATACTGCACAAATCTACCCATATACCAGAGAGGCATCATTAAAGAAGCGGCTCCTTCATTATTCATAAAGTTCCAGTATTCTTCTGAATGGTGGAATCCACCAGGTGCAGGAACTGCAATTTCAGACTCATGTACCATATCATCAATAAAAGTTAAAACTCTTTCGTTCTTTTCATTGTCTAAAATAATGCTGCCATCTTCAGCAAAAATATCAGAGCCAATTTGACTGATCATTGGATAAAGAGTCCAGTGCTATGTAACTTCTACAGTAGTCATTGGCTTACCGGTAGCATCTTTAACTTTTTTACCTGCTTCAACATAGTCGTCCCAGCTGACTATCTCATCGATATCTACCCCAGCTGCATCCATCATTTCCATGTTATAATACATTACAGTTGCTCCAACATGGTAAGGCACTCCATAATAGTTGCCATTTTTAGCATAGTTAGCGAATCTAGCTTCAATCATTTGGTCCATATTTGGTTCTACTACATCATTCAATGATACTAACTGAGGATTACTTCCCTTTAAATAATTGGCAAATTTACTGATTTCAATATCTGCCATATCAGGTGCACCAACACCAGACTGTAAGGCAATTAAAAGTTTGTTGTGCATCTGATCATAAGGATAAACAGTTGATTCTAAAACAATCTGATCATCAGGATTGTTTTCATTCCAGCGAGCAACTTCTTTTTCTAAAAACTGCTGGTGTAATTCCTGGAAAGTCCAGAAAGTTAAAGTTGTGGTCTCAGCCGCAGCAGAGAAAGTAAAGATAAGAAGCATTGTTGAAACTAAAAGAATAAGCAAAGATTTTTTCATAATAATTTTTCCTCCTATTTTTTAATTTTATTAACTTAAGTTAATTTTAAGACAATTTAGATAAATAGTCACTACATTATTTTGACCTCTTACTACAAAATTTTTCACTTTTACTATTTTCCTGTTAATTATACTGCTAAAACAACAACTTTGTTACAATTTTAAACAAAAAAGGCCGAAGTAATATTTCAACTTCAGCCAGAAATTACTTAAATATATGCAATTTATAAGTTACTCGTTATTGATTTAATTAACTAATTTTTTTTCCAGTTCTGCCAGTACCTGATCTCCCCATTTTTCTAATAGACCTGCCTGTCTTAAGAGGGTGGAAATAGTATAGCGAAATCTGAGTTCAAAGCCGTAATTAACTGCTTTTCGGAGCCAGTCTCGATTTAAATTTTTAACATCTTTTCTTTCGAAAAAGCCAAAAGTATCTAAAATTCCTTCTACACTTTCCAGATAAACTTTAAATTCTCTGATATTTGATTTAATTTGCTTCTCCCGGGACAGTAAATCCTCTTTAGTTATTAGATCATGTTCCCAGCGCTGATCAAGCAGTTCTAAAATACCATCTGCCTTATCTAGATAAGCTTCTCTAATTTCTTTTTCGCGAGCTTCTCGATTATGTTCTAACTTAAACTCATTAAAATCAGTCTCCAGTAATTTCAGGTAAAAATTACTGCTGATAAAGGAAGCAGTTCCCACTTTGATACCATGAGTTGGCACTGAGTTCTGGAAAATGCCGGCATACATATCAAAAAAGTGAGAAATATGATGTTCAGTACCGGAAGCAGGTCTTGAACTACCGACCATCATCATCGAAACTCCGGAATAAATTAACCCTTTTGTCAAAATTTCAATCCCAGTCTTTTCTCTGGCAATTATCTTTTCGGAGTTATTAATTAAATCATTTAAAACATTTTCCACCAGATCAAAGGCCTCCTGACAGAAATATTCATCAAAAAAAGCTACTCCTAATTTCCATTCTAAGAGTGAAGAAACTTTACCCAGTAAATCTCCCAGTCCTGATTGAATTAGTTTCCAGGGAGCAGTTTTTAAAATATTTAAATCAGCAATAATTAATTCTGGGGGAGTTGTGTTATATGTTTTTTTAACTCCATCTACTGTAATTGAGGAGACAGAAGAAGCATAGCCATCCATGGATGGTGCAGTCGCAAAAATTGAATAAGGCAGCTGCATTTTATGAGCAGCATAAGCTGTTAAGTCATTAATCGAACCCGAGCCACAGGCTAAGATATAGCCATCAGGCTCAATTTTTTCGATAATTTTAAAAAGTGCTCCTGGTTCTGGAACTAAATGATCATCTTCTTCTCTTTCTTTAAGCAAAATTTCAACTACCTCAAAATTAGCTGCTAATAATTTTTCTTTTAATTCTGCTCCAGCTGCTTTTTTTGTATTCTGATCAACTATCAGGTATATTTTCTGCTCTTCAGTAATCTCTTTTAGCAGAGCAGCAGTTTGATCTAAAGCGTTTTCTTCGATAACAACATCATTAATTGGAATCTGATGAACTTTGCCACAGGAGCACTTTTCTCCTGAAATTTGTTTAATATCCATTTTAACTTTTACCTCCCGATTTTTATAAATTTTAAATAAAAACTTTTTTCAAGTCCTGAATTATCTTATGTTGTTTATAATTAACTGTTAACTGGATTTTTCCTGCATTTAAAATTAAATTAACCCCAACCAATTAGTTGAGGTTAATTTAGAGGTTATTCAGTCAAACTATTCTAGATTTTCTACAGCTGCTCTTTCAATTGGCAGACCAGCTTTATATCTTTCCATAAATTCTTCAAATCCTTTAACATCTTCCGGATCTGGTTTAACAATTTTTTCGTCCTGATTTTTGAATATTTCTTGATTAAGAAATTCTTCCAGACTCTGTCCTTCTTCTTTATTTAAGTGATAAGAGGCCAGTAAAGCAATTCCCCAGGCACCACCTTCACCGGCAGTTTCCATTACAGATACCGGAGCATTTACAGCTGCCGCCATTAATTTTTGGGCAACTCCTTCTGTTTTAAATAAACCCCCGTGACCTAACATTTTATCCAGCTGAACATTTTCTTCTTTTAGTAAAATATCCATCCCCATTTTCATGGCTCCTAAAGCACTCTGTAAGTTAACCCGCATAAAATTGGCCAGATTAAAATCAGCATCAGAAGTCATGGTAAATAAAGGACGTCCTTCTTCAAAACCTGTAATATGTTCTCCGGAAAGATAGCCATAACTTAAAAGACCACCACAATCTTTATCTCCCGCTAAAGCTTTATTATATAAGATTTCATATAAATTATCCATCTCCACTTCAAAACCAAGCGCTTCCACAGCCTCTTTAAATAGATTAATCCATTTATCCAAATTTGAAGAACAGTTATTTGAATGAGCCATGGCCACCAGTTTTCCGGTCGGTGTCATTACAAGATCCAGTTCCGGATGTGGCTTACTCAGCTCATCTTCTAGAACAACCATTGCAAAAACTGAAGTTCCAGCAGATACATTACCTGTTCTTTCGGCGACACTATTAGTGGCAACCATTCCAGTTTCGGCATCTCCCTCTGGTGGGCACATTAAACTACCGGCTTCTAAAGTTCCAGATGGATCTAAAAGTTTTGCTCCGGCTTCTGTTAGTCGCCCTGCATCTTCTCCAGCTAATAAAGGTTCGGGAAGAATTGATTCTAAATCCCAGGGAAGATCATAATCCGAAACAAGATTATTAAATTGATCAACCATTTCTTTGTTATAATCATTTGTTTTTAAATCAACTGGAAACATTCCGGAGGCCTCTCCAATTCCAATCACCTTTTCTCCTGATAACTTCCAGTGGATAAATCCTTCTAAAGTTGTCAGGAAATCTATATTAGAAACATGTTCTTCTTCATTACTTACCGCGTGGTAAAGGTGGGCAATACTCCAGCGCTGAGGAATCGGATGACCAAAAGTTTCGGTCAATTTTCGACTGGCTTCTTCAGTAAAATTATTACGCCAGGTTCTAAACGGAACCAGCAGTTCTCCCTCCTGGTCAAATGGCATATAACCATGCATCATGGCACTAAAACCAATCGCTGCAATTTTTTTCAGCTCTAATCCATATTCTTCTTCCAGATTTTTCGCTAAATCCTGATAACTGGACTGCAGACCTTTCCAGATATCATCCAGACTATAGGTCCAGATTCCATCAACATAATCATTTTCCCAGCTGTGGCTGCCAGAAGCAATAATTTGATTATTATCTTCATTTAATAAAACTGATTTAATTCTGGTTGAGCCAAATTCAATTCCTAAAACATTATTTCCCTCTTCAATCGCTGTCCTATTTTTAGCTGTAGTCATAAATAAACCTCCATCTTAAAATTTCGTTATTCCTGCCCGTAATAGGCATCTTCACCGTGTTTTCTCAAAAAGTGTTTGTCGAGTAAAACCTGATCTATCTGTTTTAAATCAGGATTTAAATTAACTGCTCTAAAGGCCATTTTTGCAACTTCTTCCATTACAACTGCATTGTGAACAGCATTAGCTGCATCTGTTCCCCAGCTAAAGGGTCCATGATTATTAACTAAAACTCCAGGTCTTTGAGTTGGATCAATATCTTCAAATCTTTCTACAATCACTTTCCCTGTATCTTTTTCGTATTCACCCTTGATTTCTGCCTCTGTCATTTTGCGGGTGCAGGGAATTTCTCCATAAAAATAATCAGCATGGGTAGTACCAAAAGCCGGAATACCTCTTCCAGCCTGTGCCCAGCTGGTGGCCCAGGCAGAATGTGTATGCACAATTCCACCAATTTCTTTAAAATGATTATATAAATAAAGATGGGTTGCAGTATCTGAAGATGGCTTTAACTCACCTTCTACATTATTCCCATCCAGGTCAACAACTACCATATCTTCTGCTGTCATCTGATCATATTCTACTCCACTCGGTTTAATAACAAAAAGTCCTTTTTTGCGATCAATGCCGCTGACATTACCCCAGGTATAAGTAACAAGACCTCTTTTTGGTAGTTCTAAATTTGCCTCTAAAACTTCTTTTTTTAATTTTTCCAGCATCTGCATTCTCCTTTCAAAACAAAATCCAGATAAAAATAATTAAATTGAAATTCCACCATATAAATCACTTTTGACAGCTCAAAAGGGGGTACTTTAATATTACTATCAAAAGTGTTTATATGGAAAGAATTATTAATGAGAAATCTATTTAAATATCTGTTTGAACAGATATTAAGTTCTTTTGAAATTAATTGTCATCGATTAAAAACTAAATTA
>Ga0182238_1000286_pt1 | contig 16217 bp, 19 predicted proteins | sample hydfrates6_PW_90_FD_132439 | JGI IMG/M metagenome (GOLD analysis project Ga0182238, IMG submission 132439) | Subsurface microbial communities from deep shales in Texas, USA - hydraulic fracturing test 6_PW_90 | ecosystem: Environmental > Aquatic > Deep subsurface > Shale gas/oil reservoir >... | reverse complement strand
TGTGTATCTCCTGCAAAAAGCATCTGGGCTGGCTGTACACCGGGCGGGACAACAGCTTTTACGGCCTCATCCTGCAGGCCATGGTCCAAGAAAAAACATAAGTGTCTGTGCATACCATAAGGGTCCTTGACGCTTGCGGCCTTGTCCGAAAGCGTATCCCGGTTTTGCAGCGCGTTGGCGGTTTAATTTTACTTTTTTACAATTTTTCCGGAATGAGTCACTAACAAAACGAAATTTTAAACTCGCAAAAATTTAACGGGTATTTACAGATATTGAAAACAAAAAGGACAAAATAATATGAAAACAGCTATCTTCGGTTTTGCCGGCAGCGGGAAAACCGAACTCTTTTTGGCCCTGGCCGGACCGGTTCATGCCAGTCAGGACCAGGCCATGGTCAAAGTGCCCGAGCCCAGGCTGGACCCGCTTGTGGAACAATTCAAGCCCAAAAAAGTCACCCAGAGCGAAATAGAATACCTGGACATTCCCGGCGGGGGATCCAAGGGACAGGGCCTTGGGGCCCGGGTTTTAAACGCCATAAGGCCGCACGATTGCCTCCTGGCGGTTTTGGATGCCTTTTCCGGGGCCCACGACCCCGGGGAGCAATGGCAGGCCATAGAGACCGACTTTATTGTCGCCGACCTGGATGTGGTGGAGAAAAAACTGGAAAAAATGCAGGCGGACCAGAGAAAGTCCAAAAACCTGGTGGACGAAGCGGAGCAAAAACTGCTTTTGCAGGTAAAAGAGGCCCTGGAGTCGGAGACCCCGCTGCGGCGGATCCCGGAACTGGCCGAGGCTCCGGAGCTTCGGGGATACTGTTTTCTGTCCGGCAAACCCGTTGTCTATGCCTGGAACGTGTCCGAGGACGGACTTAAACAGCAAACCCTCCCGGAAGACGATGTGGGAGTGGCCCATATCCCGGTCGCGGCCCGCATGGAAAAGGAGATGGCCGAGCTGGAAGACCCGGAGGAGAGGGATATGTTCATGCAGGACCTGGGAGTGAACGAGTCCGCCCTGGACCGGGTCATAGCCAAAACCTACGATCTTTTGGGGCTTATTACCTTTCTCACCGCCGGGGAAAAGGAGGTTCGCTCCTGGCCGGTGCGCAAGGGGGCTACCGCCCCGGAAGCGGCCGGGGTAATCCACTCCGATTTGCAAAAGGGATTCATCCGGGCCGAGGTGCTGGGCTGGTCCGATTTTGAGCAGGTAAAGACGTTCAAGACGGCCAAGGAAAAGGGGCTTCTGCGCCTGGAAGGCAAGAACTATATTGTCCGGGACGGGGACATCATAACCTTCAGATTCAATGTCTGATCCGGTTTAGGCATGGAAATCACCCCCTGGCTTGCAGCAGTTACAGCAATAGTTCTGGCCGGGCAGATTCTTCAGACATGGGCCGCTTTTTTAAATCTCGGCCGCATGGGTGGAGAACTCCCCGCGGAATTCACGGACATATTCAGCCCGAGGGACTACACCCGCTCCCAGAATTACACCCGGGCCCAGACCCGGTTCGAGCTTTTGCAGGGGTGGTTCTGGACCTTTGTGGTCCTGGCCGCGCTCTGGGGCAATGCCTTTAACCATCTGGATATTGCGGTGCGCGGGCTGAATCTTTCCGAAACCGCTACCGGGCTGATCTTTTTGGCCGGAATATTTCTTATAGTGGAAATGCTTGAGCTGCCTTTTGACGTCTACCATACCTTTCGCCTGGAGGAGCGCTTCGGTATGAATCGGACCACTGCGGCCACATTTGTCGCGGACAAAATAAAGGGCGCCCTATTGACCCTTATCTTGTGCGGAGTCCTTGCCTGGCCCGTACTGGCCCTGCTTAAGGCCGCCGGATATCTGGCCTGGCTTTACTGCACCCTGGCCTTCGGGATATTCATGCTTTTAATGCAATATATCGGCCCCAGCATCATCCTTCCCTTGTTCAACAAGTTCGAACCCATAGAAGACAGGGACTTGAGGGAGGACATCTTTGATTTGGCCGCAGCAGCCGAATTTCCCTTAAAGGATATCTACATAGTGGACGGGTCCAAAAGATCGAGCAAGGGGAACGCCTTTTTCGCCGGCTTTGGCAAATCCAGGCGCATCGGCCTCTTCGACACCCTGATAAACAGGCTGACCCGCTCGGAAATCCTGGCCGTTCTCGCGCATGAAATGGGCCATTTTCGGCTGCGGCACGTGCACAAGGGGTTTGTCTCCCTGCTGGTAAAGGCCGGGCTGATGTTTATCCTCTTAAACATTTTTATAAACTATCCCCAGATAACCAAATCCTTGGGGATGAAACACCATTCCGTGCACACCTCGCTCGTATTTTTCGGCCTTTTGTATTTTCCCCTGGTCATGCTACTCAGTATCTACGGGAAGTGGAAATCGCGCGGGAACGAATACGAGGCGGACACTTTCGCTGCCGGTCTGCGCCCGCCCGGATCGCTTGTAAGCGCGCTTAAAAAGCTGTCCAGAAACAATCTGGGCAATCTTACCCCACATCCGGTGTTTGTCTTTCTGCACTTTTCCCATCCCCCGGTGCTGCAGAGGATAAGGAATCTGGAGGGGATGAACAATCAGACTCAAGGGAGAGGGGACGAATGACCCACATAGAGGTAAAAACCGATTCCGCCCGGGACATGGTGGATATCACCTCCCGGGTGAAACAGGCTGTTCAGGAATCCGGCATCCGCGATGGACTGGCGTTTATCTACTGCCCGCACACCACCGGGGCGATCACCGTAAACGAGGGCGCGGATCCGGATGTGTGCCGGGATATAAACGTCAATTTAAGCCATCTCATCCCCAGGGCCGGGGACTACCGCCACGCCGAGGGCAACAGCGACGCGCACATAAAATCAAGCCTTGTCGGATGCTCGGAAACAGTGATCATTGAAAACGGTGCCTTGGTACTGGGCACATGGCAGAAGATATTTTTTGCCGAATTCGACGGCCCCAGGCGCAGAAAGGCTTACATAAAAATCATCCCGGGCTGATTGGTGGAAGTGGCTCTTAGCCGGATACATACCAAAAGACGGGCCGTAAAAAACAAAACTGCGGGGCTGATTCTGGAGGGAAATAAATCCGGTCCTCAAATAGGGCACGGGGTTTATACCTTGTGCAGTAGCTCAAAATACTCCTCTCTACTCATCCCGGCGGTTCTCATGTTATTTTTTATAATATCCACATCGATCTCCTCATATTCAGGGATTACCACGGCCCGTTTTGCACCGGGACAAGTGAGTATATGGTGAGACCCCTTTTTACGTTTATAGACGCATCCAAAGGCTTCAAATATCCTCACCTGAATTTTCCAGGAGGTCGGAGATAGTCTGGACATTACTGGATATGCATATCAAATTTTTCCAGACTGATCATTTCAGTCCGGGGAACGGCGAATCCTTCACTAAGGTCAAAACCACATTCTTCCAGATATTCTTCCAGAGTGCCCATCTCGGACATCTCCTGGAATTGAATCTCGATTACCTCCACTAAATTCTTTTGGGCCTCGTCCTTTGTTCTTCCCTGAGAAATAAAATCCAACTCCGGGCACTTTGCCACGAACCAGGAACCTTTTTTCCATATCTGGACCGAAAATTTAAGCTGCATGCCAAGTCTCCCTCAAAATTATATTTTGTTACAGTATAACAAATTATACCCAAAAACAAAACCACACAATCCCGCTTTTGTATGCTGCATTCAGACTCCGGTCCTTTTTGTCTTTGTCAAAAAGAAAGCACCGCCTGCAAATCTCACAGACTTGCTGCTCCCAGCCACTTTTGCATGGCCTCGTCCGCCCTTTCCGCGTGCAGCTCCTTGCGTCTGGCCTTTTTGGCCCTAACATTCAGGGGAGGGAACAGGCCGAAATGCACATTGGAGGGCTGAAATTTCTTCACCTCGGTCCGCAGGTGGCCCATAAGCGCGCCCAGGGCGGTCTCCGGCGGGATGTCCGGCAGGGGCTCGCCGTTCAGTTCCCGGCCCAGCTTAAGGCCCAGCCACAATCCGCAGGCCGCGGACTCCACATATCCTTCCACTCCGGTTATCTGCCCGGCCAGATACACCTCCGGGCGGTTTTTAAGCTCCAGACTGCTATTTAATACCCGGGGGGCGTTCACGTAGGTATTCCTGTGGATGCTGCCCAGGCGCAGAAATTCTGCTTTTTCCAGACCGGGGATCATCCGAAAGACCCTTTTTTGCTCCGGGTAGGTCAGCTTGGTCTGAAAACCGACCAGGTTGAGCGCGGATTTTTCCGCATTCTCCGATCTTAGCTGCAAAACGGCAAACGGTTCCCCGCCGGTGCTGGGATCGGCGAGGCCCACCGGCTTGAGCGGGCCGAAGGCCAGGGTCATGTCCCCCCGGGAAGCCATGGTTTCAATAGGCAGGCAGCCCTCAAAATGGATTTCCTTTTCAAATTCCCGGGGCGCGACCTGTTCGGCCTGCAAAAGCTCCCGTAAAAAGCGGAAATACTCCTGTTCGGTAAACGGGCAGTTCAGGTAGTCCTTTTCCTCCGGGGCATAGCGCGAGGCCCAGAACGCCTTTTGCATATCCACCGAGTCCGTGCTCACTATGGGGGCGATGGCGTCATAAAAATAAAGGGCCTCTTCACCCACGGCCCGCATCAGGCTTTTGCTCATATCCGCGGAAGCAAGCGGCCCTGCGGCGACTATGACCCGGTCGAATCCGGCCAGCCCGGGATCGTCCGGGCCGGATATCTCCTTGCGGAGAACGCGGATTCTCTTTTCTTCCTCGAGAGCCCCGGAGATAAAGGCGCTGAATCGCTCCCGGTCCACGGCCAGGGCCTTTCCGGCCGGGACCCGGGTCTTCTCCGCAGCGTGCATGAAAAGACTTCCAAGCTGGCGCATCTCCCGCTTCAAAACCCCGACACCGGTCGTGGGCTCATCGGAGCGAAAGGAGTTGGAGCACACCAGCTCGGCCAGGGACTCGGATTCATGCGCCGGGGAGAAATTTTCCGGCTTCATTTCAAACACGGTCACGGAAACACCCTGCCGGGCGAGCTGCCAGGCGGCCTCGCACCCGGCCAGCCCCCCGCCGACTATGGCCACTTTATTCTTTTCCACTATTTTTTCACCTTGCCTTGTCTTTTCAATCTTTGTCTGTGTTCAAACCAAAGTCCTCCGCCCCCGAGCAAAAAGAGAGCACTCAATAAGGCATCAAATACAAGAATGATGACATAGCTCACCGGACTTTGCTCGTATGAGACCGAACCGAAAGGCAGCGGTGCGGAAGCGACTCCGGTAGCAATAAAATAAATCAACAACCCCGGGAACCCTAAGCCCAAAAAAACGAGGAATATGGCTTGAGCCTTTTTGGACTTGGATCATGTTTTGCTCCTGTTCATTTTTTCCTCCCGGCCGATTAAATCCAAGGACTACGCGCCTTTCAGAAGCCACTATAGACTAAACTTTAGTTTTTGCATGGACAGGCCGCCGCATTGACGCCCTGTTTCATCACCTGTATTCAATGTTAATTCGGAACAACCCCCTGCGAGCGCCCGATGCAAACTCTCCTTAACATAAAAGACCTGGACATAGCATTCAACCTGGACCAGGGCCGAATAAACGCCCTGGACGGGATCAACCTGCATATCCATGCCGGAGAAACAGTCGGGCTTGTCGGCGAGTCCGGCTGCGGGAAGACCATGCTCGCCCTGTCCGTTCTGGGGCTCTTGCCCCGGCCGCCAGCGGAAATAACCGGGGGAGAGATCCTGTTCAAGGGCAGAGATCTGGCCCGGGCCGGAGAGGAAGAGTTGCGCCGCATCCGGGGCAATGACATCTCCATGATCTTTCAGGATCCCATGAGTTCGCTTAACCCGGTGCTCAAGACCGGGGAACAGGTGGCCGAGGTCCTGCGCCTGCACCGGCAGCTTCCCCCCAGCCGGGCCAGGAAGAAAGTTCTGGAGCTGTTTCGCGAAGTGGGCATTGCCGAGCCGGAAAAACGCTACAATTTTTACCCGCATCAGATGAGCGGGGGCATGCGCCAGCGGGTGGGAATCGCCATGGCCCTGGCCTGCGAGCCGGAACTCATCCTGGCGGACGAGCCGACCACCGCCCTGGATGTGACAATTCAGGCCCATATCCTGGATCTGATGCGCCGCCTGCAGGATGAAACCAACACCGCGATTCTGTTCATAACCCACGACCTGGGGCTGGTTGCCGGCAACTGCTCCCGGGTGGCGGTCATGTACTCCGGATGGATAGTGGAAGAGGCCGAAGTCGCGGATATCTTTTCCAACCCCCTGCACCCCTACACCCGGGGCCTCCTGGGATCGCTGCCCGGCCTGGAGCAAAAAGAGCACCCGGAACTGACCCCGATTCCCGGCAGTGTCCCCGACCTGGACAAACTGCCCCGGGGCTGTCTTTTTCATCCCCGTTGCCCGGAAAAAAGGCCGCAATGCGAAAATACGGTTCCCGGGGATAGTTTCCCTGATTCCGGACATATGGTCAAATGCTGGCTTTACGGGAAAAACGCATGAACGCATCCATTCTGCGCGCGGAAAACATAAAAAAGTCCTATCCGGTATCCCGGGGGATGTTTCAAAAAAGCAGGGATATGCATGCGGTGCGCGACGTCTCTCTGCATCTGGAACCGGGAAAGACCCTGGGCCTTGTCGGTGAATCCGGGTGCGGCAAGTCCACCCTGGGCCGGGTTTTGGTCGGGCTGGAACCTGCTTCGGACGGGAAAATCTTCTACAAAGACAGGCAAATCTGGAACGGCTCCAAGACGGAGTTCAACCTGCGGCAAAAAATACAGATGATCTTTCAGGACCCTTTTTCCTCCTTAAATCCGAGATTAAAAATAAAAAACATCATTGCCGAGGGGCTCCAGGTACGGGCAAGAAAACAAAACTCCCGGGAGGACATAGACAGCCGGGTGGCCGCTATAATGGAAAAAACCGGCCTTTCCCCGGAATACCGCAATCGATATCCGCATGAATTCAGCGGAGGGCAGCGCCAGAGAGTGGCCATTGCCCGGGTTCTGGCCATGGACCCGGAGGTGATTGTCTGCGACGAGCCGGTTTCCGCCCTGGACGTATCCATCCAGGCCCAGATAATAAACCTGCTCAGGCGCATGCAAAAAGAGATGCAGCTGTCCATGCTCTTTATCTCCCACGATCTCTCGGTAATAAACAACATAAGCCATTTTGTGGCGGTCATGTACATGGGAGAGATCCTGGAAACCGGGCCGCGCTTCAATCTATTTTCCTCTCCGGCCCACCCTTACACCCGGGCCCTTTTGAGCGCGGTCCCGGTGGCTGACCCGGAGCATAAAAGCGGCCGCATCCTGCTAAAAGGCGAACCTCCCAGCCCCCTGGACCCGCCGCAGGGCTGCCTGTTCCATCCCCGCTGTCCTCGAAGCGCGGACAAATGCACGCAAAACGAGCCCCACTGGAGCAAAGTCGGAGATAGCCACTTTGTTCGCTGTTTTTTCCCCACCAACATATAAAAAATTAAAAGCAAGGACTTATGCATAACTCAGATATAATACATACAAACGAAATCCCGGAGCTTTTGGCCCCGGCCGGAGACGCGGACAGCTTTCTGGCGGCGATCGCTGCGGGCGCGGACGCGGTTTACTGCGGACTGAAGCATTTTTCCGCCCGCATGGAGGCCCAAAACTTTTCCATTGCCGAACTCGGATCCCTGGCCGATCTGGCCCGGGAAAAGGGCAAAAAGACGTATATCGCCCTGAACACGCTGATAAAACCGGGCGAAGACATAAAGGCGGCCAGCCTGCTGGCCCGGCTGGAAAAGGAAGTCCGCCCGGAAGGGATAATAGCCTCGGATCTTTCCCTGCCCGGGATCGCCCGGGACGCCGGGTTCAGCGGGGAAATCCATCTCTCCACCCTGGGTGCGCTTACAAACGCCTCCGGACTGATGGCGGCGCAAAGAGCCGGCTTTCACCGGGCGGTCCTGCCCCGGGAAATGAACGTGGATGAAATAAAGGACACCGCGGCCAACTCCCCCATTGATCTGGAAGTATTCATCCACGGCGCCCTTTGCTATGCCATTTCCGGCCGCTGCTACTGGAGCAGTCTGCTCGGGGGGAAGAGCGGCTTAAGAGGCAGGTGCGTGCAGCCCTGTCGACGCATGTACGAATACAAGAGGCAAAAGGGACGCTTTTTTTCCTGCCTGGATCTGGGGCTGGATATGCTGGCCAAGGCCCTTTTAAACACCCCGAAGATAAGGGCACTTAAGATCGAGGGCCGCAAAAAGGGAGCGCATTATGTATATTACACCACCTCGGCCTACCGCCTGCTCCTGGACAAACCGGATGACCCGGCCACCAAAAAGGACGTTTTGAGCCTGCTTAAAATGGCCCTGGGCCGCCCGGCCACCCATTTTTTCTTTCTCCCCCAGCGACCTTTCAACCCCACGGAACCCGGGGAGGAGAGGACATCCGGCATGTTCGCCGGCATATCCCGAAAAAAGGGCAAATCCTCTTTTTTCTCCCCGCGCATGCCCCTTATAAAGAACGACCTTTTGCGCATTGGATCCGAAGAGGACAAATCGCATAAGACCCTGGGGATGAAAAAATCGGTCCCGGCCAAAGGGCACTATAATCTGCCTCCCTCTGTACCCGGAGGTACGCCCATTTTTCTCATTGATCGCAAGGAGCCGGAACTCCTGCAGATATTAAGCAAAATGAAACAGGAACTAAAACCCCGGAAAGAGGCGCAAAAGCGGCCGTCCCCTCAACTATCCCCGATTACCCCGGGGGAAAAAAACGAAAAGAGTTTTGATCTGCATATCCAGCGGCTGAAGCCGGGCAAACCCTCCGGCCGCAAGCCGACCGCCTTCTGGGCGGATACGCCCCGGCTTTTTTTGGACAATCTGGACCGCAAGTCCGGCAAACAGTGGATATGGCTGCCTCCGGCCGTGTGGCCGGATGAAGAAAGGGAGTGGATAAAAGCCCTCTCCCACCTGGAGACCCAACCCCGGGCCAGGATAGTCCTCGGATCTCCCTGGCAGATAAATCTGCTCCCGGAAAACCGCAAACTGCACGTCTGGGCCGGACCGTTCTGCAATATCTCCAATGAGCGGGCGCTTAAGGCCGTGCAGGATATCGGCTGCTGCGGGGCATTCGTCTCTCCGGAACTCGGGCAAACGGACTTGACCGCCTTGGGGCAGAACTCACCCATCCAGCTTGGCTTGGTACTGAAAGGCCTGTGGCCGGCCTGCGTTTCCAGGATCCCGGCTTCGGGAATTAAACCGGCCAGCGCGGTCAAGAGTCCCAAAAACGAAACCTTCTGGGCCATGCGCTACGGGCAGAACTTTTGGATATTTCCCAATTGGGAAGTGGATCTGACGGAAAAAAAGGAAGAACTGGTCCGGGCGGGCTTTTCCGTTTTCGCCAAGCTGAACGACCACCCTCCGGGAAAAATTGAGCTGAAAAACAGACCCGGTCTGTGGAACTATGAGCACGGTCTATTGTAGTCCGGCGCAAGCTCCCTGATTTTGGCATCGATTTTGAATGTCATCCCGGCAAGGAGCAGATATGTTCAAAAAATTGGTTTTCCTGCTTATAACAAGTTTTGTCCTTGCCGGGTGCGCGCACATCGAATCCAATGTGGAACAAAGGGTGGAACCGCACCCGGACCATGTGGACGTGTATCAGACTCCCCCGGTGGAACATTCCAGGCGGGCGATTTACGTAAGGCCGGACTTCCCCTCCCCTCCCAAATTAAAGGCGGTTATATATCCGTTGTGGATAACCCGGGATGTCCAGGACAGAATGGACCTGGGCCGGGGCATGGGCAGGATAGTCTGGGAGACCTGGAGCGAAATGGGCATATTCAACAGCTTGAGATACGAAAGCAGGGACGGCTGGCCCGGCCGCAGTGAAGCGCGGCAAGTAGCCCTTGAAAACGGGGCCCAGCTCTATGTCTTGGGCCAGATCACCAAATATCTGCCGGGCGGTTCCCAGGGAAGCACCAACATAGGCATGCGCCTGGATATATATTCGGCCAGGGAGGACAGATTGATCTGGTCCATGCAGCAGTCGGCGAGGATAGATCCCCGGCCGGACATGGATTTCATCCTTTTCAAACGCAAGAACTGGATGCCGGACTCCCCCATCTACGTAATAGTCAATTCCCTGGCCAAAAGAATGGGGCAGCCCATTTACAACTGGACCCACCCGGAGCTGTTAAGAAGAAAGAAAAAGAAATAGTCCTGGGAAGTTAATTCGGGTCTCCTTCTCCTGATCCTCTTGTGGAAAAGTCAAAAAAACAAGTCTCCTCCTCCGGAAATCCGGGACTCCGATCAGGAAAGGAACTCGCCGGATATGACCCGGGAAAGGTCGAGTTCGTGGAACTTTTCATTCCAATAAAATGACACCCGGCGGGTATCTGTTTCAAGTCTGCGCGAGACATCCTCATTTATCTCCAGACCGATAAGCCTTGCCGCAAGCGCGGCCCCGATCAGGATATGGATATCCTCCTCGTTTTCCAGGGCAAAGGCGATTTTACTCCCGGCCGCCGCAACCATCTGCGGGTAGGCCTGGGCCAGACGGGCGGCTCCCCAGAACGCCCCGCGGCGAAGCGGGGCGTATTCCAGATAATTATCCTTGCCTCCGGCATCATGCAGAAAGGAAAGCAAGATGGAATTAAACTCCCGGGCCAGAGATTCCTGATTGGCCATGACTTCGGCCATGCCCTCGGGGACTCCCCAGCCGATTCCTCCGGACTCATCGTTCAGCATCCACATAAAGCGGCGCATGACCACCCGGCCCCGCTCCAGACCGTACTGGCGGCAAATAAGCGGCACGGCCCGGCCGAAACAGCTCACGCCGTGCCACTTTACTCGGGAAGAAGAATTGAGAAGGGAGGTAAAAAGGGGGTTTATCACCTGCAGGGGGTCAAATCCCCGCAGCTTCTCCCAGGCCTTCTCCGGGGGATCATCCTCCAGAATGGACAGAACCAGTTTTTTCAGCTTGCGTCCGGACATGCGCTCATCAGTCATTTTATTCCTTCCCCGGTATTTTTGTCCTTCCCGACTCTTAACGCGGACTTAACCCGCCTTGCAGGAAGGTCCGGTTGTGCCGGCGGGATAACTATTTCTCGGCCGCGGCCGCCGCAAGGCTTTTACCCAATTCCTTGCACGCAGCCAGATCCTCGTGCGTGGGGACATGCTTGACCCGCACCGGGTCGGCCGGGGTATCGAATTTGGCCTCCTGTAGGACCTTGTGGATGTCCTTGGCCGCTTCCCCGCTCCAGCCATAGGAACCAAAGGCCGCACCAATTCGCCCCACAGGTTTGAGCCCTTTCATGTAGGTCAAAAAATCCGCCACCAGCGGCAGCATGCCGTTATTGTGCGTGGGCGAACCGCAGACCAGGATACTGGAGTCGGCCAATTCCCCGATAACGTCGCTGTGATGAAAAGTCTTCAGCGACATCAGCCTGTAGTCCATGCCCGCCTCCAAAAGGCCCTCGCCCACGGCCTTGGCCATTTTTTCCGTGCTCTGCCACATGCTGTCGTAGACAATCACCGCCTTTTTTTTGGTTACCTGCCGGCTGTATTCGTCATAGGCCTGGATTATCTCCGGGACGTAAGAGCGCCAGATAAAGCCGTGATCCGGGGCGATCATATCTATCTCCATCCCCGATTCCTTGACCTTGGCCAGGACCTTTTGCACCAGCTGGGAATAGGGCAGGATTATATTGGCGTAATAGTGCCTGGCTTCGGCAAAAAGGGCGTTTTTATCTGTTTCGTCGTCAAACCGCCTGGAGCTGGCGATATTCTGCCCGAAAGCGTCATTGGAAATAAGGAGTTTATCCTCCGGGATATAGGAGAACATGCTGTCCGGCCAGTGCAGCATCCGGGTCTCCATGAATTGTACCCGCTTTTTGCCCAGGCTTATTTCGTCACCGCTGCCCACCACCTGCAAAGGGAAATCATCGCGGTGGAAATGACCGGCAATCGCCTTTTGTCCCATGGTCGAACAAAACACCTTTTCCGGCTTTATGCGGTCGTACATGAAAGGAAAGGCCCCGGAATGGTCCAATTCCACATGATTGACCACCATGTAGTCGATATCTTCCAGCTTAACCAGGCTGCGCACCTGGTGATACAGATCCCATTTGAATTTTTCCGGCACCGTGTCGAACAGGGTTATCTTGTCGTCCAGCACCAGGTAGGCATTATAGGTTGTGCCCCGCCTGGCCAGGGAGTAGCCGTGAAAACTGCGGATATTCCAGTCCACGGTTCCCACCCAGTAAACATTCTTTTTTATCTCCTGCACCGCCATATTCATTTATCCTTTGTTCTTTTTTACCGCCCGGCACTCAAAATATAATATTTTGAGTGCCGGGCGAAATTAAATCAGGAACAAAATAAAAAAACAGTATCCCCTCCGGGCAAAAACCAGGAGGGGATACTGTTTTTTCTAGGCCTCTTTGCTGAAGCTTTCCTTGCCCGCGCCGCATACCGGGCAGACCCAGTCCTCGGGCAGGTCCTCGAATTTGGTGCCCGCGGGGATATCACTTTCCGGGTCGCCTTCGGCCGGGTCATAGATATAACCACAGATAGAGCAAATCCATCTTTCCATTTTTGCTACTCCTTTTTTTCCTGGGGTTCAAACCGGCTCTTTTCCGCGCCGCATTGCGGGCAGCGCCAGTCCTCCGGCAAGTCGGCAAAACAGGTATTCTTGGGCACATCATCCCTGGTCCTGTCCCCGAGCGCCGGACTGTACAAGTATCCGCATATGGTGCAGACGTATTTATCCATAATTTCCTTGCCTATTTTACCGCGTCCGGACCACCCAAGGGCTTAAACGCCTTTTTGGTCGCCCCGCACACCGGGCAGCGCCATGTGTCCGGGATGTCTTCAAAGCGGGTGCCCTTGGGAATCTTGCCCTTGCGGTCACCGCGGTCCGGATCATAGATATAGCCGCAGTTGACTGTTTGACACTGCCACATTTCTTCCGGGTTGGCCATTTGAACTCCTTAATTTCTGTCCGGTATTCCGGAGTTTAAAGCAATCAGCTTTCAGCTTTCCACAGACCATGAATATTGCAGTACTCCCTGGCCGCGACCTTATCGCCCTGAATGCAGAATTCCGCCTCCGGTTTCTGCCCCGGAGACAAAAACTCCCGATAGGCCTTGCCGTCGACCACCAATTCAATCCATTCGATATAGTGTTTCTCCTCCATGGGATGAAGCACATCGCCCACGGTTACCTTATAGCCTTCGGAGGTTTTCTCTATGACCGGAACATGCTTTTCCTTGGCCGCGTCCACGGTTCCGGCCTCCATGAGGTTCATGGGCTGACCGCAGCAGACCAGTTCACCGGCCCCGGCATGCAACACCTCGACAATATTTCCGCACACTTCACATTTGTAAATTTCCAATTGCTTGGTCATCTCTTGACTCCTCCTTGGGTTACCAGTTCTCGGCCAAAAGCTCGAAATAATCCCTGGGATGGGCGCACGCCGGGCACTCCTCGGGCGGCTCGTATCCGCTATGCAAATACCCGCAGTTCAGGCATCGCCAGACCTGCTTTTCATCCCTCTTAAACACTTTTTTACTTTCTATATTGGCTGCAAAATCAAGATAACGCTTCTCGTGCTGTTTTTCAGCCACGGCAATGGAGCGCAGGGCCGCGGCGATATCCGAAAAACCCTCTTCATCGGCAACCCTGGCAAACTCCGGGTACATGTCCGAATGCTCGTAATTCTCGCCCTCGGCCGACGCCTTTAGATTTTCCAGGGTGCTGCCTATCCGACCGGCCGGAAAAGAGGCCTGTATCTCCACTTCGCCGCCCTCCAGAAATTTGAAGATGCGCTTGGCGTGCTCCTTTTCCTGGGCCGCGGTTTCTTCAAAAGCCTTGGATATCTGCACGTAGCCATCTTTCTTGGCCTGCTTGGCAAAAAATTCGTATCTGTTTCTGGCCTGAGATTCTCCGGCAAAAGCGGTTAAAAGATTTTTTTCCGTTTTTGTTCCCTTGACAGACTTCATTATGTTCCTCCTTCATCATTTGTCCAAAAGTCAGACTTTGCTTTATTGTATGCTACCATTACCAAAAAAACAAACAAAACATCAACCGCAAAATACGAGTTGTTTTCCTTTTAAGGCACCGCCGCAGGGACATAGTGGGGAAAAAGGATATGCCCCCTACTGATCCGGTCCATTTTGTTCCTTCTGACACCGCGGACAGACACCCTTAAGCTGGATATCATACCCGGAAAGCCGATAGTCGGTATTTTCCTGCAGCTTCTCCCAGTCTACTCCCAGCTCCCCGGGCAAGTCGTCCACCCGATCGCAATATACGCATCGAACATGCAGATGCGGTTCCGGGTTGCCGTCGAAACGTTTTTGCATCCCGGGTATGTTCAGGGTCTGTATTTCGCCGCATTCGGAGAGGACCTCCAGATTGCGATACACGGTCCCCAGACTTACCCGGGGCAATTTTTCCTTTACCCGCATGTAGACCTCGTCCGCCGTGGGATGGGTCTTGACTTTGCGCAATTCTTGCAAAATAATTGAACGTTGCTTGGTTGATCTCAGCTTTTTACTCATCTCTATAACCACCTTATTAATAATTATTACTATTAACCTTTAAGCCTAATCTGTCAAGAGGGAATATGCCCGATAAAAACAATCATACCCACAAGCTCAGTTTAAGAACGCTCAAAATAGACGACTTCCCTGACCTGCAGGAAATAATGGAAAAGGTATACCGGGTCATGGGCATGCACTGGACCCAGGCCGAATTCGCCGAGCACCTGAAAAGGTTCCCGGAAGGCCAGATCTGTATCGAGGACAAGGGCAAAGTGGTTGCCGCAGCCTTCAGCCTGATTGTGGACTACAAAAAGTTCGGGGACAACCATACCTACGACCAGATCACCGCCGGGAATCTGGCCAATCACAACCCGGACGGGGATTACCTCTACGGGATCGAGGTCTTCGTCCACCCCGACTATCAGGGTATGCGCCTGGGGCGCCGCCTGTACGATGCGCGCAAGGAAATATGCGAAAGCCTGAACCTCAAGGGGATCCTGGTGGGCGGCAGGATACCCGGCTACCGCAAATACACCGCGGAAATGACCCCGCAGAAATACGTGCGCAAGGTGGTCAACCGGGAGATACGCGACCCGGTTCTGACCTTTCAACTTTCCAATGACTTCCATATAAAAAAGCTAGTCCCGGGATATCTCCCGGAAGACAAGGATTCGCACGGCTTTGCGGTCCTTTTGGCCTGGAACAATATCTACTACGAAGAACGTGTCCAGCTCATGGGCGGACAGAAAAGCTATGTCCGCCTGGGCGTTGTCCAGTGGCAGATGCGGCTTTTCCCCTCTTTTGAGTCCTTTATCCAGCAGGCCGAATTCTTTGTGGACACCCTGGCCAGGTACAACTCGGATATAGTACTCTTCCCGGAGCTGTTCAACGCTCCCTTGATCGCCAAATTCGATGAAAAGGACGCGGCCACGGCCATGCGCTCACTGGCCGACTACACCGAGCCCCTGCGCCGGGAGATGCTGAACATGGCCCTGACCTACAATATAAACATAGTCGCCGGCAGCGTCCCGGAATACAAGGACAACCAGCTACACAACGTTTCCTTTCTCTGCCGCAGGGACGGCACCTGGGACAAACAGTACAAACTGCACATCACCCCGGAGGAGGACAGCAGCTGGGGACTCAAGGGCGGGGGAGAGCTGAAGACGTTTGACACGGACGTGGGCAAGATCGGGATACTCATCTGCTACGATGTGGAATTCCCGGAACTGCCCAGGCTGCTGGCGGATCAGGGCATGGAGATCCTTTTGGTCCCCTTCTGGACGGATACCAAGAACTCCTACCTCCGGGTGCGGCGCTGCGCCCAGTCCCGGGCCATTGAAAACGAATGTTACGTGGCCATCTCCGGGAGCGTGGGCAACATACCCAAGGTGGAAAACATGGACATCCAGTATTCCCAGGCGGCCATATTCACCCCGTCCGACTTCGCCTTTCCCCATGATTCGGTCGCGGCCGAGGCCACTCCGAATACGGAGATGACCCTGGTGGCCGATCTGGACATGGAGATGCTCAAGAACCTGAGGCGGCAGGGAAGCGTTCAGAACCTGCGCAACCGCAGGCTTGATCTATACCAGCTGCGGATGTCCCCCGGACAAAAGGGCTCCTAGCCGCTCCGGGCGGTTAGTGAACATCCCGGATACACCCAGCTCGAGGCACCTGCTCATTTCCGCCGCATCGTCCACGGTATAGGCGTATG
>Ga0182238_1000284_pt1 | contig 16253 bp, 22 predicted proteins | sample hydfrates6_PW_90_FD_132439 | JGI IMG/M metagenome (GOLD analysis project Ga0182238, IMG submission 132439) | Subsurface microbial communities from deep shales in Texas, USA - hydraulic fracturing test 6_PW_90 | ecosystem: Environmental > Aquatic > Deep subsurface > Shale gas/oil reservoir >... | reverse complement strand
GCACCCTGGCCAGGGTGCTGCGGGGCCTGCGGGAGTGGGTCATCGAGCTGGCCGGCACGCGCAAGGCCGACGAGGTGATCCCGAACTACCAGATCCAGGACCTGGAGCGGCAGGACGGGCAGGGGCCCGAGTATTCGGAAACCGGAACGGGGGGTGACGAAGTGAGCACCGAGGAGCAGCGGAAAGAGATCCGCAAGGAAGTCGAGGCCGAGTTCGCCGAGCGCGAGCGCAAGCTGGCCGAGGCCGAGAGGCAGCGCCGGCGCGAGGCCCACGAGCAGGCCGTGGACAAGCTGGTCAGCGACGGCAGGGTGCTGCCCCGCCACAAGGACGGCCTGGTCCAGTTTATGGAGGCCGTAGACGGCGGCCAGGCCGAGATCGAGTTCGCCGAGGGCGCCGAAGGCGGCCAGGCCAAGAAGCTGCCCCCGGCCGACTGGCTAACCAGGTTTCTGGCCGAGCTGCCCCAGGCCGTGGACTACTCAGAGCGTGGCGGCGGCTCCGAAAGCGACGGCGCGACCGGCTTCGAGACGCCGGAGGGCCACAGCGTGGATCCGGCCAAGGCCAGGCTGCACAAGCAGGCCCTGGAGTACCAGGAGAAGCATCAATGCGACTACATCACCGCCGTCAGCGTGGTGAGTAAACAGGGAGGTGAGTAATGAGCCAGTCCATCCCCATTCTGACCCTGACCCAGCAGGCCTCGGGCGCGGTGACCGCCCGCCGCTTCGTCGGTTTCGACGGGGCCCAGATCGGCACGGACGGCGCCCGGGCAATGGGTGTGTCCCAGCACGACGCCGAGGACGGCCAGGACATGGCCGTGGACGCGATCGGCACCACGGTGGTCGAGACCGGCGGGTCCTTCTCCATCGGAGACGAGCTAGTGGCGGACGCCTCGGGCCGGGCCATCGTTAACCCGGATGTCGGAGGCGAGGTGATCATGGCCGATCCGCTGGAGGCCTCCGGCGGCACCGGCGAGTTCGTCGAGGTCCTGCTGCGCAGATAGCTTTCAACCAACTTTCGACCTGACACGGAGGTATCCATATGACCATGAATCCAAGTCAAGTGCGGGTCATCGACCCGATCCTGACCAACGTCGCCCAGGGGTACGCCCACCCCGAGCGGGTCGGCCACGCGCTCTTCCCCAGGGTGCCGGTGCGCCAGCGCGGCGGCCAGATCATCGAGTTCGGGCGGGAGAGCTTCAAGCGCTACAAGACCAGACGGGCCCCTGGGGCGGCCACCAAGCGGCTGCAGTTCGGCTACGACGGCAAGCCCTTCGCCCTGGTCCAGGACTCCCTGGAGGGCCTGGTGCCCTGGGAGCACATGCAGGACGCCAACCAGGTGCCCGGGATCGACATGGGGGCCGAGGCGATCAACGAGGTCATGAGCATCCTGACTCTGTCCCTGGAGATCGAGCAGGCCAACCTGGCCACGGACGCCAACAACTTCAGCGCCAGCAACAAGGTCAGCCTGGGCTCGGGCGAGTATTGGGACGACTACAGCACGCCCAGCGACCCGGCCGCCCAGGTACGGGAGTACCGGGAGACGGTGCGCGGCATCGTGGGCCTGCGGCCCAACGTGATGGTGGTCTCCGCCAAGGGCTTCGCCGCCCTGGCCGAGCACCCCAAGATCCTGGAGCGGTTCAAGTACACCTCCAGCGACTCGATCACGGCCGAGATGCTGGCCAGGCTGTTCAACCTGCGCCGGGTGGTCGTGGGCGACGCGGTGTACATGGAGGAAGGCTCGAACGCGATGGTCGACGTCTGGGGCAACAACGCCGTGCTGGCATATGTGCCGCAGCAGATCACCACGCGCCGGGCACCGTCCTTCGGCTACACCTATACCCTGACCAACAACCCGCTGACCGAGGAGCCCTACAACGAGCGAAACCAGAAGTCCTGGGTCTATCCGGTGACCTATGAGCGGGCCCCGGTGCTGTCCGGCATCGAGTCCGGCTTCCTGATCCAGGGCCTGACCCAGTAATCCGAGGCCGTCCGTGAAGGGCCGGGTTTGAGCGCCGGCCCCCTTCCGGGCGCCCGGGCAACTATCAAGGGGGCGACATGCCTACATATACCGTAAAATCACCGGTCAGGCGTCAGGGCCGGACGCATCGGCCCGGCGAGACTGTGGAGCTTGAAGGCCGCGAGGCCGAGCGTCTGCTGGCCCTGGGGGCCGTGGCAGAGGCCGAAAGCAAAAACGCAGGCGGCGGCGCGAAAAAGGCCGCCAAGGGCTCCGGCAAGGAGGAGTAAATGGCCTACGCCGTGCTGCAGGACCTGATCGACCGCTATGGGCAGACCGAGATCCTGGAGCTGACCGACCGGGACCAGAGCGGCCAGGTCGACGAGGCCGTGGCCCAGAAGGCCCTGGACGACGCTGCCGCAGAGGTGGACGGCTACCTGGGCGGCCGCTACGAGCTGCCCCTGGACAGCCCGCCGCCGGTGCTCTCGCGCCTGACCTCGGACATCGCCAGGTACCGACTGTATGACAACCTGGCCCCGGACGAGGTGCGCAACCGCTACGAGGACGCGGTCAAGTTCCTGCGGGCCGTGTCCGAGGGCAAGATCAGCCTGGGCGCGAGCCAGCCGCCGGAGTCGACCGGCTCGCCGCAAGTGGCCAAGGGGGTCCGCATGTTCGACACCGACAGCCTGGAGGGCTTTTAGGATGCTGGCCGAGATCGAGGACGCCATCGTGGCCCGGCTCCAGGAAGTGCTGGGCGCATCCGTGCGCACGGCCGAGACCCTGCCCGGCCCCTGGGACGAGCAGTCCCTGGGCCTGGCCATGCGCCAGGCCCCCGGGGTCTACGTGTATTGGGACGGCGGCCGGGCCTCGCGGCAGCGGGCCCGGTCGGACATCTCCGCCGTCTACCGCGTCTACGCGGTGACCGGCCATGCCAGCGGCCAGCGGGAACGGAGGCGCGGCGCCTCGCACCAGATCGGTGCCTACGAGATCCTGGAGCGAGTGGTGCCCGCCCTGCACGGCCTGTCCACCCCATACGGCCAGCTGGCCTTCGGGCGGATCGCGGTCCTGTCTCCGGCCAGCTCGCAGCGCAAGGGCATCGCCGTGTACGAGGCGGAGTTTTCCATCGAGGCGCCCTTCCCCGCCCTGCGGGACGCGGCCGACCTGGCCGACTTCGCCGTCTACTCGGCCACGCACGAGGTTGGCGGCGAGGATACGCCCGACACCTACAGCCACAAAGACATACCCACGGGAGGGTGATCATGAAGCGATTCATCAAGCCGGCCAAGGGCCTGAGGGTGCGCCGGCCGGGCAACGGCCGCCCGCTGCCCGAGGAGGGCGCCTGGGTCGAGTACAGCGGCTACTGGATGCGGCGCAGGGCCGAGGGCTCGGTCACGGAGGCCAAGCCGCCGAAGAAGCCGGCCAAGGCCGCGCCCGAGCAAAAGGAGGGATAAAGCATGGCCATCAGCGCGACAGTTTTCAACGACATCCCGGCCGCCCTGCGGATTCCGGGGTGGTATATCGAGTTCGACAATCGCCTGGCCGGCAACGCCGTGTTCATGGGCAAGCTTTTGGTCATCGGCCAGAAGCTGTCCGGCGGCAGCCAGGAGGCCGGCTCCCTGGTCCGGGTGACCAGCAAGGAGCAGGCCGACGACCTGTTCGGCCGGGGCTCCATGCTGGCCGAGATGATGCGGGCCATCAAGGAGGTGGACCTGTACACCGAGACCTGGGCCGTGGCCCTGGATGACGACGATACCGGCGTGGAGGCCTCCGGCTCCCTGGAGGTGACCGCCGGGCCGAGCGAGACGCGGCCCCTGGCCCTGTACATCGCCGGGCGGCGGGTATGGGTGGACATGGCTGCGGGCGACGACCCGTCGGCAGTGGCCCAGAGCATCGTGGACGCCATCAACGCGGACGACCGCATGCCGGTGACTGCCGAGGTCAACAGCACCACTTCGAGCCAGGCGGACATCACATGCAGGTGGGCCGGCGAGACCGGCAACGACATCGACTTGCGCGACTCGGTCAAGGGCGAGAAGCGGCCCAAGGGGCTGGCCCTGACCTACACCCAGCCCACGGGCGGCTCGGTCAATCCGGCGCTCGATCCGGCCATCGCGGCGATGGGCGACGAGTGGTGGAACTGGATCTGCCTGCCCTACGCGGACACGACCAGCCTGGAGGCGATGGAGTCGGAGCTTGCCGACCGCTACGGCCCGATGCGCCAGGTTGGCGGCCGGGCTTTCTGCGCCTTCCGGGGCACGCACAGCGAGACCGGCACCTTCGGCGGCAACCGCAATTCGCCGCACGTGACCATCATGGGCACCAATCTGGTCCCGAGCCCGACCTGGATCTGGGCGGCGGTCAACGCCATCGTGGGGGCCAAAAACCTGGCCAATGACCCGGCCAGGCCGCTGCAGCGCCTGGAGCTGCCCGGCCTGATCGGCCCGAGCGAGGACGTGCGCTGGAACGACGCCGAGCGGAACCTGTTGCTGTTCGACGGCATCGCCACCTACACCGTGGCCACGGACGGCACGGTGCGCATCGAGCGACAGATCACCACCTACCAGGAGAACGAGTCCGGGGTGGCCGACGACTCCTACCTGGACATCAACACGCCGGAGACCCTGGAGCGCATACGCTTCGAGCAGGTCAGCCTGTTCGCCCAGAAGTACCCGCGCCACAAGCTGGCGGCCGACGAGGACCGGGAGTTCTACGACCCATCCCAGCCGATCATGACCCCGAAGGTGGCTAAAACCGAGCTTTTGAATCTGTACCGGCTGACCTTCATGGGCGACCGGGGCTGGGTGCGCGACTACGACGGCTACGCCGAGAGCCTGCAGGCTAGCATCGACCCGGACGACCCCAGCCGGCTGAACGTGATCGACCAGCCCATGCTGATCGGGCAGTACCGCGTGCACGCCCAGCAGACCCAGTTCCGCCGCTAAGCGGCGTTTAAACGGCGGTTAAAGGAGGACGAACCATGAGCGGACGAATCACCGGGGTGGCAACCATCCGCGTGGACGGGAAGGAGTTCCCTACCGAGCGCGGCGCGACCCTGAACCCGGGCGGCGTGAACCGCGAGACCAAGATGGCCGGCAGGCGCGTCTACTACAACGAGGAGCCGGTGGCCCCGACCCTGCAGGCCACGGTGCTGCACACCGAGGACCTGGACCTGATCGAGATGGGCAAGATCCGAGACGCCACGGTCTTGTTCGAGTGCGACAACGGGCAGGACTACATGCTGACCGGGGCCTTTGTAACGGAAACGGCGGAGCTGTCCAGCGGCGACGGAAGCGTGCGCCTGCGCATGGCCGCCCGGACATGCGAGAGGATATAACATGGACGACAAGATTAAATATATAGAAGACGGGGCGGTGATCCAGCTGGACGAGCCGATCACGTACAAGGCCAGCAAGCTGGACGAGGAGAAAACGGTAAGCGAGATCGAGCTGACCACCAGGATCAAGGGCAAGCACCTGAAGGCAATGGATCAGGCCGAGGGCGAGGTGGGCAAGAGCCTGGCGCTCATCGCCAAGTTGTCCGGGCTGCCCCGGTTCGCCGCGGACGAGCTGTCCGGCCGGGACTTCGCGGCGGCGATGGAGGTGATCGAACCTTTTTTGCCGGGGTCCCCGACGACTGGACGGGGCTAGTCCGGTTTTTGGCCTGGATGTTTCCGGGGTTTTCGCCCCCGGATCTGTTGGAAATGGATATGCCGGATCTTATATGGTGGCACGGCCAGGCCGAAGAGCTGGCCGGGGAGCTGAAATCGAATGGCTGAGATGAAGACAAGCATAATAATGCAGCTGGTGGACCGGGTCACGCGTCCGGTCCGCCGGGTGACGCAGTCGCTTTCCCGGGTGAGCCGCCGGGCCGGGCTGAACCGTTTGACCGCCCAGGCCCGGCGGGTAAAGTCCGCTATTGGTGGCATGATTAGCAACCTGGGTAACTTGACCAGAAACCTTGCAATGATGGGAGGTGCGGCCGCAGGCGCGGTCTGGGGTCTGCACCGGCTGGTGTCCGGGTTCACGGAACCGGCCGATGCCGCGATCAAACTTTCGCGCAGGGTGTCTCTTACCCACGAGGAAGTCCAGAAGCTCATGGGCGCGGCAGAGCGCATGACCACCGGCGGCGGGCAGATGATTGCAAGCAACCTGGCCAGGTTTTCCCGGCGGATGGCTGAGGCAGCGGCCGGAACGGGTGAGGCAGCTGATGCTTACGAGTGGGCCGGGATTCAGCTTCGGGACTCGTCGGGCCAGATGCGCTCAGGCATGGAAGTGATCAAGGACCTCATGGATACTATGGAAAACATGGAATCCAAGGACATGCAGCAGCGTTTCGCCCAGGCCGTGTTCGGCAGATCCGGCGAGGAAATGGTCAACCTGCTCAACCAGGGCCGGGGGGCGTTTGAAGCCGCGCTGCAGGAGTGGACGGACACCGGCGAGCTGCAGACGAAAGAACAAGCCGAGGCGGCGGAGCGCTACAACGACAACATGGAAAACCTGATGGCCACGATCCGCGGCGTGCGAAACACCGTGATCGGTTCTCTGCTGCCTGCGCTAAACCAGTGGCTGCAGCGGATCACTCGGCTGACCCAGGCAAACCGGGGGGTGATAACCGAAGAGGTGTTGTCCGGCATCCGCAAGTTCTGGACGTTTCTGCGGCGCGTGGGGTCGGTTGTCTCCCGGGTCGCGGACCGGGTCGGGGGTTTTACAAACCTCCTTATCGGGCTGGCCGGGCTATTGGCTGGCAAACTTGTACTCTCTCTCGCCGCAGCCGTAATCGAATTTGGCAGGCTGGGCTGGATGCTCACAAGGAATATAATATCCGGTATCGCCATGCTCTCCAGCGGACTGGCCGGGTTGGCCGCCCGGGCCATACCGGCGGCCATCGCCGGGGTGCGGGCGCTCTCGGTCGCGTTGGTCACCACGCCGGTGGGCTGGATACTGACGGCCATCGCGGCCATCGCCGGGGCGGCGTATCTCATCTACCGCAACTGGGAGACCATCTCCCGCTGGTGGGGCGACATGTGGAGCGGCATCAAGGGCGTGGTCTCGGACGGGGTAAAATGGGTGGCCGAGCATTTGAGTCCGAGCGCCCTTCTGGAGATGGGCAAGAACTGGATCGGCGGACTGTGGGACGGGATCAAGGCCAAGTGGAGTCAATTCACCGGTTGGCTGGCGGAAAAGGTGCGGGCGCTGACCGGATGGATGCCGGACTGGGTCAAGGGCAAGCTGGGCCTGAGCGAAATCCGCGCCCCGGCCCCGGCGGACGGGAATCTGCAATCCAGAATGGGGCCCCCGGCCCGGGGAAACGCGACGGCCGCGGGCCGCACGGAAGTGGGCGGGGAACTGCGGATAACCATAGATTCCGAGGGTCGGCCCAGGGTAAACAAGGCCCGGCAGCGCGGGCCCATGAGCATGAGCGTGGATTCGGGAATCCTGGGGATGGTGCCGTGATGCTAATTTTTGGACTCGCCGTCGATCAGTTTTTTAGAAATGGCTTCTTCTTCAAGGCCCTTTTTTACACCTGCTCCTATAAGCAACCCTCCGATAACGGAAATGGAGCCGTGTACATTATCGGGCAGGAGCCAATACAAAACAGCAGCCGCGCCCACTGTGACAATGGTCGTAATGGCGGTAATCTTATCACTTTTCTTCATAACCCCTCCAATGTGTTTAGGTCGGATTCCAGATTAGCACTGTTTTGTAACCGATTGCAAGGGGTATCCGCATGAGCTGGCGGGAGCGGATGGACCCGGAGCTGAAGGGCTCGTTCAAGGGCATAGATTTCTACGTGGAGCGCTCGGACACAAAAGGCGGACGGCGCTGGGTGGTGCACGAGTACCCGAGGCGCGATGTGCCCTATGCCGAAGACATGGGCAGGTCGGCCAAGGAGTGGCGCCTGTCCTTCTTTGTCGCCGGGGACGATTACGACCAGTGGCGAAACATGCTGATAGACGCCCTGGACTCCCCGGGCGCGGGCACGCTTGTGCATCCGTACCTGGGCACGTTCCGGGCCGTGGCCACGGACCCGCGCTGGAGGGAATCCACACGCGAGGGCGGGATCTGTTATTTTGAAGTCACGTTCGTTGAGTCCGGGGAGCCGGATCTACCGGCCACGGCCAAGGACACGCAAAAAGATGTCCGGGACAAGGCGGACAAGGCGGAGAAATCCATCCTGGAAGACTTCATGGACAAGTGGAGCCTGGAGGGTCTGACCGGCTGGAGCCTGGAGGCGGCCGAGCTGGACGTTTTGAAGTCGGTCCGGGGCCTGGAACAGGTCGTGGACGGAGTGGCGGACGCCATTTCCGGGGATATACGCTCCCCGGCGAATATCGGAGGCACGGTCATCGGCGGATACAACCGTCTGAAAAACGCGGTGCTGCGTCCGGTGCGGGCCGCCGGACTCTACGGGGCGCTGGCGGACATGAAAAGCGGAGACGACGAAGACGATCCGAACATAAATATCCGGCTCTCCCCGGGCACCCCGACCAGGGCCAGCCGCATGATGCGGAGCATGGGCACCAGCGAGGTGGAAGCGATCGAGCCGACGACCCCGGAGCGCATCCAGAGAGCCCAAAACACCACGGCCGCGAATCAGTTAAACGGCAGATCCGCGGCCCTGGCCGCGTCCAGACTGGTGGCGGAAACCGAATGGTCGAACAGGCGGGACGCGGAAGCCGCCGGGGCGGATACCCTGGCGCTTATCGACTATCAGATGAACACGGACGAGGCCATATCCGACGATGTTTACGCCTCGCTGGTCGCGCTGCGCGCCGCGGTCGTCGAGGATTTGCGGACCAGGGCCGTGGCCCTGCCCGGACTGGTCACGTTCACGCCCGGGGCCACCCTGCCCGCCCTGTTTCTGGCCCACCGCATCTACGGAGACGCGACCCGGGCGGACGAGATCGTGGCCCGGAACAACGTCCGTCATCCGGCCGGGGTGCGCGGGGGAATGGATCTGGAGGTTTTGAGTGAGTAACCGGGAGCCGGTGGTATTGCAGATAGGCACGGTCAGGCACCAGGGCTGGACCGAGGCCGTGGTGCGCAGATCCCTGGACCAGATCGCGGACTCGTTTGAACTGACGCTGACCGAGCGCTGGAGCGAGTCCGGCCCGGTGCGGCCGGTAGAACCGGGTGCGGCCTGCACGGTTTCGGTAGGCCGGGAGCTGGTTTTGACCGGCTACGTAGACGAAGTGCTGCCGGATTACGACTCCCGGAGCCATACGATAAGCGCGACCGGCAGGAGCCGGGCCGCGGATCTGATCGACTGCAGCCGCGAGGATACCCGGATAACCAATCAGGCGCTGAAGAAGATAGCGTCCCGGCTGGCCGCGCCCTACGGGATCGACGTGATCGACGAGGCCGGGGCGGACAAGCCCCTTCGGGAATTCACGATAGAGGACGGCCAGACGATCGCCGAGGCTTTGGAACGCGCGGCGCAGATCCGGGGTGTGCGCATAGTGAGCGACGCCCGGGGCCGCCTGGTGATTTGCAACGCGGTGCGCCGCCGGGTGGGCACCACCCTGGAGCTGGGCAAGAATATTTTGCGCGGCAGCGGCCGGTTCTCGGACCGGGACAGATTTTCTGAATATATAGTCGAGGGGCAGACGTCGGGCACGGATACGTGGTTCGGCGAGCAGGCCGCGACCCCCAAGGCCACGGCCAGGGACCCGCGAGTGAGGTCCCCGCGCCGGATTCTGATCGTTTCCGACGTGGAGGCGGACAGCGCGGACTGCAAGGCCCGGGCGGAGTTCGAGTCGCGCATGCGCTGGGCGCAGGGCCGGGGCATAACATACACCGTCGCCGGGTGGAAAAACGACAGCGGCGTGTGGAGGCCCGGGGATCTGGCTGTGGTGAGGGACGCATATCTGGGGCTGGATGAAGAGCTGCTGGTTTCGGACGTGCAGCTGAGCGATGACGAAAGCGGACGCATCGCCGAGCTGCGGGTGGTGCCCCCGGCGGCGTTCGAGCAGGCCCCGGTTCCGGAGCCGGAGCAGGAACAAGAAACGCAGGGATGGGGCTGGTGATGGACAGACGGGTTCTGCAGCGCGTTCTCGGGCCGGTGTGGCGGCGGATCAGGCTGATCGTGAGCCGTGGTGTCCTGAAATTGGTGGACGATAGTCTAAAAATCCAGGGTGTGCAGCTCGGACTTTTGGGCGGGGAACCGGCATGGGCGGAGAGGTTTCAGGAATACGGATACACCAGCAATCCGCACCCGGGCGCGGAGGCGGTAGTTGCCGCCGTGGGCGGGGTGCGCTCGCATCTGGCGGCGATTGCGATTGATGATAGGCGTTATCGGGTGAAGGATCTCGCTCCGGGAGAAGTCTGCTTGTACACCGACGAAGGCGACAGGCTGCATTTCAAGCGGGGGCGGCTGATCGAAGTGACCGCGGGCAGCGAAGTGAAGGTCACCGCGCCGGTTGTCAATGTGAACGCCTCCACCAGCGTGACCCTGAACACCCCGATTGTGACCTGCACAAAGGATCTGCTGGTTCAGGGATTGATCACGGGGCAGAACGGAATGCAGATGTCCAAGGCGGACGGTGGCCCGGCCGTGCAGGTCAGCGGGGCGGCCGAGTTCAGCGGAGACGTTACCGCCGAGGGCGTGTCAACGGCCCACCATGTGCACACCGGTGATTCCGGAGGAACCACGAGCGAGCCGCTATAGGAGATCATATATGGATATCGCACTCAGATACGACCCGGACAATATGCAGTTCGACCTGGACGTTTCCGGCGGGGACCTGGCCGTGGACGAAACCCTGCAGACCGCGGTGATTTTGTCCCTATTCACCGACCGCCGGGCGCTGGAGGAAGACGAACTGCCGGACGGCACAACCGACCGCCGGGGCTGGTGGGCGGATGCATACCGGGAGCGCAAGCACGGGTCCAGGCTATGGCTGCTGGGCCGGGAAAAGGAACTTGATTCGGTTTTGCGCCGGGCCAAGACATACGCCGAAGAGGCGCTCAAGTGGATGGTCACGGACGGGATCTGCGAGCGGGTACGGGTCGAGGCCCGGCATATCCGGCGCGAGGTGCTGGGGCTGGATGTTCAGATATTTAGAGGGGGCGAGGTGGTTAACTGGCAATTTCAATATGCGTGGAAAGCCACGTTCAGCGGAGGCTTAAATGGCGTTTAAACGTCCGTCACTAACCGAGTTGATCGACCGGGTTGACCAGGATCTGTTGTCCCGGCTGCCCGAAGCCCAGGCGGAACTGGACACCAGGCTGACCCAAGCCCTGGCTACCAGCGAGGCCGGGGTTGTGCACGGCCTGTACGGGTATTTGCAGTGGCTGGAGAAGCAATTGTTCCCCGAGACGTGCGACGACGACATTTTATACCTGCACTCGGCGGGCGTGCCCCGCCGGGGCGATTCCCGGGCAATCGGAGCGGTACAGCTGGAGGGCATGGACGGCGAGGTGGTTGTCAGCGGTACGCTTTTGCAGGCCGACGGCCAGGAGTACGAGACAACCGAGGAGGTGACCATATCCGGCGGGACCGCCGAGGCCCCCGTGCAGGCGGTGGACGCCGGGGCGGCCGGGAATCAGCTCGACGGGACGGAGCTGGATTTTGTTTCCCCCATTCCGGGGGTATCCGGGACCGCCGTGGTTACCGCCGACGGCCTGGCCGGGGGCGCGGATCTGGAAAGTTTCGACGATTGGCGGGATCGCATTTTGGAGCGCCGGGCGCGGATACCGCGCGGCGGGGCCGCCGGGGACTGGGAAGGCTGGGCAATGGAAGTTCCCGGGGTGACCAGGGCCTGGGAAGACCCGCTGGGGATGGGACCGGGGTCGGTCGTGGTCCGGATCATGGCCGACGACGCCGATTCCGGCCCCCTGCCCTCGTCCCAGCTTATTGACACGGTGCAGGCGTATATCGAGGAGCGCAAAAACGTACAGGCCCAGGTGTATGTCGTGGCCCCGGATACGGCGGATTTCGCGCCGGAGCTGTCCGTAACCCCGGATACCGAGGATGTTCGCGGCGCGGTGGAAGCGGCGCTGCAGGATCTGGTCGAGCGCGAGGGCGAACCGGGAGGAACCCTGCTTATAAGCCGCATCCGGACAATTATCGGTTCCGCGGCCGGGGTCGAGGACTACGAGCTGGCGTCGCCCACCGCTGACGTGGAATACGGCACCGGCGTGCTGCCGCTCTGGGGAGGCGTCACATGGCTGTAGAGCTGAGCGCCGAGGACTACAGGCGGGCGATTTTCACCCTGCTGCCGCCGGGCATGGTTTGGCCTACAGATCCGGAGAGCCGTTTGCAGCGGCTCATATCCGGCATGAGCCGGGAGCATGTCCGGGTTGATTCGCGGGCAGGTGAGCTTTTGTTGGAAGCGGACCCGCGCCAGGCCAGCGAATTGTTCCCGGAATGGGAAAGCAGTTACGGATTGCCGGACGTGTGCGCCCCGGACAATCAGAGCCTGGCCGACAGGCGCGTGGCGCTCATCGGCCGGATTGTGGGCCGCGGAGGCATGCGCGCGCTGGACTACGTGGATCTGGCTGAGGGGCTGGGTTATGACGGCCTGGAGATCGTCGAGCATCACGAGGCCACCGTGGAGCTGGCCAACGGGTCCGGGCCGAGAGGCGCGGAAATTGGCGATCCGCTGAACGATGAGGACTGGCTGTACGCCTGGGACGCCCTGGTTCCGTCCGGAGTTGTGCGGGAAGCCGTGGCCGGGGGGTCGGAGATCGGGGACCCGCTGCGGAGCTGGGGAGATGAATTGATCGAGTGTGTTTTGCAGCGCGCGGCCCCGTCGTGGCTGTATCTAACGGTTGGATATCAGGACTAGGAGGAATCATGCAAAAAGTAGGTGCATACACTGAGCGGGTCACGCCGTCGGGCGAGTGGAGGGCCGGAGATCCGGCCACGAACACCCGGGCCACGCCCATGCTGGCCGATTATTTCAACATGCTGCAGCGCGAGCTGATCGCCGTGTTGACCGATGCCGGGATCAGCCCGGACGTGGCCGACGAAACCCAACTCGCCCAGGCCATCAACGCGATCGCCGAGCGGCGGGCGGTTTCGTCCGTGGACGGAGTTTCGGCGATAACCCAGACCACATAGGAGGATATATGAAAGGTTTTCCGCGCAATGCGCTGATGACTCACAACGATTTTGAATATCTGCAACAGCAGGCCGTGGACGGCAAGCTGCCGCAGATGCAGGTGCAACGGCTGCGTGGCTCGTGGCAAGGGCTGCTGGACGGCCGGTGGGTGTATCGGTTTGACCGGGTTCTGGCCGACGGAGAAAGTCCGGACGGGGCAGAACCGGACTTCCGTGTTGTCGAGGACGAAGATGAGACCGGCGCCGTGGTCCGCAGGCAGTACGAGTTGGTGGAAAGCTCCACTGCCCGGCTGGCAAAACTGGGATACACGGTGGCCGATGTAGAAAATAAAATCGCCGAATTGGACGCACTGGAGGTATAGATGGCTACTCAGATATACGCTATTCCCGCCCAGGGGGCGGGTTATTTTAAATTGATGGGCCAAATAGAGGCCGCGTCGGCAGCATTATTGAATATCCCCGAAGGGCTGGTTAATATCGGCGGGAATGGACTGGGTTACGTGCTGAACGAGCACCTCGACTGGGACCCGGTGGTTAATAACGACGGCACATTTAGCTCGCTGGCCCTGGGCAACGACATATACATCTATGCGGTCCAGCAGTCGGACGGCAGAGCGGAGTTGGTGGCCAGCAAAAACATAACCGTTCCCAGCGGCTACACCGCGGATAATAGCCGCCGTATCGGCGGTTTCCATTACGGCCGGGTGCGCACGATTGCCCAGCGCTATGATGCGGGAGTGTCGCTGCCGGTCCAAATCGTGCCCAATTCGGTTTGGGATTTGCAACACCGTCCCAAGTGCAACCCCACGGGTATGGTCGAGGTTATACCGGGCAGACTGTGGTGTGATATTTATCTGGCAAGCGAGGACGGCACGGCCTGGCCTGACACAGTGCCCCTTTCGGTGTATAATGCGGTGCCTCTGACCGGTACCGAGGGGTATGCACGCGGGCTGGAATACCCGCGGCTGGTTAGAAATGCCGGGAAAAGGATGCCGACGTATGCGGAGATGCTGATGGCTGCCTACGGGACCCCGCAGGGTGCGACCGGGGCGAGTGACCGGATTAACACCGGAATCCATACGGACTATGGTTTCGATTGCGTGAGCTGCTTGAATGTTGATCAACCAAGCGGAAATGTTTGGCAAGTTTTGGACCATTATTTCGACCGGTGTACATCCAACTCATGGAACAATGATCTGAATGCAGGCAAGGATGCGGCGTTCAGTCATGGCCAGTGGTATGGTTGTGATTTCCGTATGGCCGTGTTTGGCGGCCACTGGGCTTACGCGGCTGAGGCAGGCGCCCGCTGCGTGGATTTGAGCAGCGCTCCGTGGGGTGTGCTTTCCGCCGTTGGTCTCCGGGCCGTCTGCGATTCTCTGTAATCTGTAAACTGGATATCTGTTTTGAAGAACTTTGCGCTTTATGAAAAACTGTGTGATCTGGCCGACTGGCTTTTCCCCGTAGTGGACAAGTGGCCCAAGGCCGAAAAGTTCGCCCTGTGCACCCAGGTTAAAAACTGCGTGCATGACATGGTCAAATTGGCCATTCGGGCGCAGAAGTCGCGGGAAAAAGTACGGTGGTTATATGAGCTGGACGTGCAACTGCAGATGCTTCGGCATTTCTTGCGCCATGCCCATGGCCGTCGCTATCTTAGTAACCGGAAATTGCGCCTCGTGACTGAGATGCTTTCCGAGATCGGTCGGATCACCGGTGGCTTGATAAAGCGCTTTCAGGGCCAAGGCCAGAGGCGGCAACTGGGCTAACGCGGCTGAGGCAGGCGCCCGCTGCGTGAATTTGAACAACAATCCGTGGAATGTGAATTCCAACAATGGTCTCCGGGCCGTCTGCGACCCCTTAAGGTCGTACAGACGGGCAAGGATCACGGTCCTGCCCGCACGCGATCCAAACAGGAATCGGGGCCTTGGTCCTCGGCTCTATAGGGCGAAAGATAAACCGGCTGGCGCGGCAAGTAGGGTAACCGAACGTGGCGCTGGCCATTATTTTTAACAAGAAAAGGGGGGTGGCATGCCGAAAACGGCGGGTGATCTATGGGGCGATATTGTCAGCTGGGATAATCTGGTGGCTGCTTATATGAATGCCCGGCGGGGTAAGCGGTTCAAACCGGATATAATGCGCTTCCATTTAAACTGGGAGGAAGAGTTGCTGAATATCCATAATCATTTAATATGGGGGTCATGGCAACCCAAGCCATTTTCCGCGTTCCCGGTATACGAGCCTAAGGAAAGACTGATTGAAGCCCCACACTTTTCCGACCGCATAGTCCATCATGCCATGCATCGGGTTTTAGAACCGTATTTTGAGCGCCGCTTTATTCACCATAGTTACGCTTGCCGTAGGGGCAAGGGGACCCACGCCGCTTGCGCAGCGGTGCAAAAGCTTATCCGACGGGCGCAGAAGCGCTGGGGGCGGGTGTATGTGCTTCAGGGCGACATTCGCAAATATTTTCCTAGTATTGTCCCGGATATACTGCTGCGGTTGGTCCGGCGGGTTATACGGGATGAGAGGGTTGTTGATTTATGGGAGCGGATTGTCCGCTGCTGCGGGCCCACACAGGTGGGCTTGCCGGTCGGGGTTTTAACTTCTCAGCTGGGCGCGAATGTATACCTGGACCCATTTGACCACTACGTAACCGATGATTTGGGCTACGGGCTCTATGTCCGATATATGGACGATTGGGTGATTTTAGGGCCGAGTAAGCAGGAATTGTGGAAGCTTTTGGGTCACTTGGAAGAGTGGCTGCAGGACAATTTGTGTTTGAGGCTGAGTAAGTATGGGGTTTACCCGGCCGCGCAGGGGGTGGACTTTGCCGGTTACCGGACCTGGTCCACCCATATATTGCCGCGAAAGAGAAACACCAAGCGAGCCAGACGACGGATAAAGCGCTTGGCCAGGCTTTGTGCCCTGAGATGCGACAAACAAGAAGCTCTTAGGGCTGTTAAGGCCTCATTTTGGGGGTATACTAAATTTTGCTCGGGAGCCACGACGTGGAAAAAGGTCGATGAGGAGACGCTTGGCTAATAAATTAAACGGTGCTAAAAGCGTGTGTCGCAATTGCTAAAACCGGACGGCGCGTTACAAGAACCGCCCGATGCCGGGCCCGAATGGCAGCGCGGATGAGCGAATCCGGTAAACGGCCGGTTTCAGCCAGATAGGTTCCAAGACTCATCGCTTCCGCTCCTTGGGGGGCCTGGGAAAAAAAGGGCTGACACGCTGTTTGT
>Ga0182238_1000282_pt1 | contig 16325 bp, 14 predicted proteins | sample hydfrates6_PW_90_FD_132439 | JGI IMG/M metagenome (GOLD analysis project Ga0182238, IMG submission 132439) | Subsurface microbial communities from deep shales in Texas, USA - hydraulic fracturing test 6_PW_90 | ecosystem: Environmental > Aquatic > Deep subsurface > Shale gas/oil reservoir >... | reverse complement strand
TCAATTCCCTTGGAAGTTTCTCAATAAAACCCGGTAGGCCTGTGAAAATGATGCTTGCAAAAAGAGTGGATAGCATTGAAGAGCTGAACAGGAAGTTCCGGGGTGAGATGGCAGCCGAGGAGAAGTATGACGGCGAGCGGGTGCAGATACATGTTGACGGGAAAGAGATCATGGCATTTTCCAGAAGACTGGAAAATATCTCAGAACAGTTTCCCGATGTGATAGAAGCCTTTCATGAAAGTGTCCAATCCCGGAAGATGGTCATCGACGGGGAGATCGTTGCATACCGGGATTCGAATATACAGCCCTTTCAGGAACTTATGCAAAGAAGAAGGAAACACAATGTAGAAAAATACATGGAAAAAATACCGGTAGCTGTTTTTTGCTTTGACCTGATCTATCTTGACGGCAGATCCATGTTAAATGTTCCGTACTCTGAAAGAAGAAGATTACTTGAGAAGAACCTGCAGGAAACAGAGAGGATAAAACTCTCACGCAGGATAATAAGTTCCAATCTGGGTGAGATACAGGAGTTTTTTGACAGAACCGTTGATAAAGGACTTGAAGGTATAATCATCAAATCAGTTTCTGAAAAATCCATATACCAGCCCGGCAAAAGGGGCTGGCTCTGGGTAAAGTGGAAAAAAGAATATGCAAAAGGTATCAGGGAAACCTTTGATCTGGTGGTTGTGGGAAGTTATTACGGAAGAGGACGAAGGCATGGATCATTCGGTGCACTCCTGTGTGCGGTATTAAATGAAGAAGAGAACCGCTTTGAGACCTTCACAAAGGTTGGGACAGGATTTACCGACGAGGATTTTGATGAGATGAACTCCTTGCTCGAAAACCATCTTATCGACAAAGCTCCTGCAAATGTAGTTATCAGTAAGGATATGGAACCTGATCTGTATGTGGACCCGTCTGTAGTCATAGAGGTACTGGGTTCGCAGATAACAAAAAGTCCGGCGCATACAGCCGGAAATGATAACACTGAAAAAGGTTTTGCGCTCAGGTTCCCGAGGTTTTTGAGGATCAGGTATGATAAGGGACCTTCAGAAGCCACGACAGTTGAGGAAATAAAGGATATGGAAGAGGAGTTTACATGATCAATCGTGAGATCGCAGATATTCTGAACGAAGCAGCGGATATTCTCGAGTTCAACGGGGTTGAATGGAAGCCCCGTGCCTACAGAAGAGCTGCAAGAAAGATCGAGGACCTGAGTGAGGATATAAGGAATATCTACCGGAAAAGTGGAAAAAAGGGACTCGAGGATATACCAGGTGTAGGAAGCGGTATTGCGAATCACATTATCGAATATCTCGAAACCGGTAGAGTTGAAAAATTTGAAAGACTCAAAGAAGAATCACCAGGTGGTACCGGCGAGCTGGTGGAGATCAGAGGGCTTGGTCCGAAGAAGGTGAAAAAGCTGGTTGAGGAGCTGAATATCAAAACAGTCTCAGATCTTCGGGAAGCGGTGGAGGAACATGAGATCAGGGAACTGGAGGGTTTCGGGGAAAAGACAGAAGAGAATATCCTCAAATCCATAATCCTGTTTGAGAAAAGTCATGAACGCATGCTTCTTGGAAAGGCCATGGGCCTGGCAGAGGATGTCCTGTTCTATATGCAGGAGAACAGTGAACTTGAGAAGATCGATTACGCGGGTTCCCTGCGCAGGATGAAGGAAACCATTGGTGATATCGATATGCTGGTAATTTCCAGTGATCCTGAAAATGTCATGAAGACTTTTGTCAACATGGAAGATGCCGACAGGGTGGAATCCAGAGGTCTTACAAGAAGTACTGTGATTCTCAGGGGAGGGATACATGTTGACCTGAGGGTGGTCCCGGCAGAAAGTTACGGGGCAGCAATGCAGTATTTTACAGGTTCGAAGGATCATAACATTGCAATGAGGGATCTTGCCATATCAAAGGGCTATAAGCTGTCAGAATACGGTCTGTTCAGGAAGGATTCCGGTAAAATGGTAGAGGGTGCGGATGAAAAAAGTATCTACTCTAGACTTGGTCTGCAGTATATCCCGCCGGAACTCAGGGAGAACAGGGGAGAGATCGCTGCTGCCGGGAAGAATGAGCTGCCGGAACTGTTAGAGCTCGGTGATATCAGGGGTGATCTGCATATCCACACGACTTTCAGTGAAGGAAGCGACAGTCTTGAGGAGATGGTAAAAGCTGCGGAAAATATGGGGTATGAGTATATTGCGATAACAGATCATTCAAGATCCCAGAGAATTGCCAGTGGTATGCAGATCGATGAACTGAGGCAGCAATGGGAGGAAATAGACAGGGTCGCAGGAGAATATGATATCCGGATTCTCAAAGGTGCCGAGGTTGACATTCTAAAAGACGGAAGCCTGGACTATCCGGATGATATCCTGGCTGAGCTGGATATTGTTGTGGGTTCTGTCCATTCTGGATTCAAGTCCCCGAAGGAGGAGATGACTGAAAGGATAGTGGCAGCACTTGAACACAGGTATATGGATATCCTGGGTCACCCATCCGGCAGGCTGATAGGTAAAAGGGAATCATATGAGGCTGATTTTGATACTGTATTTGAGACCGCAGTCAATAACGGTAAAATTCTGGAGATAAACGCCCATCCTGAAAGACTTGATTTAAACGACAGGTTAATACTAAAAGCAAAGGAGTATGGCGTAAAGTTCAGCATCAATACAGACAGCCACTCGACATCCAATCTTTCTTTCATGAAGTTCGGAGTGGGACAGGCACGCAGGGGCTGGCTCACAAAGGATGATGATATTAATACATATTCCTATGACAGGCTCAGGCAATTGCTTGAAGATATAAGAAAAAGAAAATGAAGATGCAGGAAATGAAAATTAAATTTTTGTTTTTACTTCCTGTACCAGTAAATGGCTGATAGTACTCCGAGTCCTGTCAGAATGGCACCGAATCCCGGAGCCTGTTCCTCGGATATCGGGCTTTCTACAGGTTCGTCAGTGGTTTCCTGTTCCGGACTGTTATTTGCGGATTCGCTTGTGTTTTCAGCAACCTGCTCACCTGCAGGATCGCTTTCATTCACCACAGTCACATCGGATGGATCAATATCCTGTGTTCCGGGATTATCTTCCGGATCTCCCGGGAATGTCAGAGAATTGATTTCCTCAAGGTTTGTAAAGCCGTCCTCATCGGAATCCAGGCTTTCAATGGAAGCGAAATCCATGCCACTTTCCTGATAGGCTATTCCGTAAGGATTCCTGGTACCTCCTCCATTAGGATTGACATGACAGGTATTGCATGTATCAAGTTTTGTGTCTTCGGTACCGTATTGATCGTTGAAATTCGCAAGATATGCAGGTCTTGCTGATACGATCAATGAGCCCAGTAATAGTATTGTCACTAATAAGGAAACGACAATTATTTTGTTTCTCATAGATCCACCACACTTCCAGTAAGGATACTTATTCGTTATGTATTTAAGTGTTTTTGTCCGTGCAGGAAAATTGCCTGGCGTGTTCCGTAACGGGACGATATTAACTATGTCATAATTATTTTGAGTTAATAAAATATTTGTATTATGTGTGATTTATTAAAAGTGTATTATTTGAAGGAAACTTGGTCATGAGACTGATAAATCGTATCTTGATGTGTATCATGCTAGTGATTATCGTTATAATACCTGCGCATGCTGACATAATGCCACCTGGAATGAAATCTTTCGACAGGTGTGTGAAAATATCGAATATTGAAGAGTTTCCCGATGTGGTTTTCATAGGTTACATTACAGGCCCTGTGATCCGGTGTGAGAATCCATATATCATTTCGTCCGATGAATGTTTGACACAGTTCTACAAAGCCAATGACCTGACAATTTATGCTGTTGATAGGGATTATCTTGATAAAACAGGACTGGAGAATATCGATTTTGAAACAGATCCCAATATTTTGGGTTATACACTGGAGATAAATCCTGATTGGGAGTATACGATAATAGCAAATCCACTGGTCAAAGAAGAGATATATTATTCAATAGCAGGTTTCAATGATACTGAGTTAATACTTTATGAATCAAAAAAGATATCAAGATATGTTGGGTTACCTGACAGAACTGAAATCTTCGAAGAACCCGAAGTGAATGATCTGAGATTGACTATTAATTCATCTTTGCCGGATTCACAAGAGAATTCACCGGATCTGCGAAAATCGGAGAACTTCACTGAAGATTTAGACCTCTCCTCTCCACGTGAAACGGAGACTGCTCAAAGTTCGATCCTTGATGAAGTGGTATGCTATTTCAAGGACTTGTTTGGTGCAGTTCGGGGATGACGGTGATGAATTATGAATATAGTTTCTTGCTGTCTTTGTTTCTTACAGTTATTGTCGAAACCTCGGTTTTGTTCATTGTTGCCAGATGTTTTCTCATTAGAGATACGTCCCATCTAAGTAATGGCCTTCTCTTATTTGCAGGCATTTTTGCATCTTTTTCGACCCTACCTTATCTATGGTTCATATTGCCTGTGTTCATCAAACCTTACTATCTGTATGCTGCAGTCGGAGAATTCCTGGTTGTTCTGATTGAATGCGTATTCTATTATTTTGTATTGAGAATTGGTTCCAGAAAAGCTCTTTTTTTATCATTTGTATGTAACCTTGCATCATTTCTGACAGGTTTGATGTTGAATCTTATTTATTGAAGAATAAGCTAATCAGATATCTTAAATGGCAAAGTTATTAATGAAATTCAGACACTTTTTTGTTTATGGAATTTGAGGACGAAGGATTTGAAGAGGAAACTTTTGAAGGTCTCGATCTTACAGGCGTATCCTTTAAAAATTCAAAGTTTGTGGACTGTATTTTTAAGAACTGCAATCTATCTAATGTGAATCTGAACAATACCAAATTCCAGAATGTGAAATTCATAAACTGCAAGGTCATGGGACTGGATTTTTCAACATGTAACGATTTCATACTCACGATCGGATTAGAAGATTCCTTCATCTCCTATTCCGTGTTCTCCGACATGAAATTTGAAAACACTGATTTTATCAACTGCCGGATAAATGGCTGTGATTTTGTGAACACAGGTCTTAAAGGTGCCAGTTTTGAAAATTCGGATCTTGAGGACAGCATTTTCAGGAACAGCAACCTAAGTTTTGCATCTTTCAGAAATGCAAGGAATTATGATATTGACCCCAACGAGAATTTCCTTAAAAAGACCAAATTCTCGGTTCCTGAGGTCATCTCTCTTCTGAATTCTTTTGATATTGAGATTGTTTGAATATTACAAATGGGATTCCTACAGAGCCGATTCTCAGAATCTTTAAATAAATGAATGTAAAAGTTTAATTGTATAGTAGGAGAAAAGGATTCTGGTTTTATCCTGGGATATTAGCTGAAGGAGAATGCAGATTACCATTGTCAGCCGGATAGTGATTGGGCAAAAACTGCTGATCAGGTAACATCGGCATGAGTAGTCTGTTCCTTATATCATTGATTTGGTGGTAATAGCTTGGAAGGGCTGGTAAATGGAGTCTATCATTGAGGTCAGAGACCTTACCAAGGTCTTTGTTTCAAGAGGCAGAGAGATTGTCGCAGTTGACGATGTAAGCTTTGACGTGTTCAGGGGCGAGATATTCGGTATGATAGGACCCAACGGAGCCGGTAAATCCACAACTTTCTCTATGATGACAACACTGATTAAACCCAGTAGCGGCAGCATAAGGGTCTCAGGCTTTGACGCTGAAAAAGAGGACCACAGGATCAGGCAACTTATCGGTATCGTGCCTCAGAAACTCAGCCTTTACCCGGACCTCACGGCAAGGGAAAATATGGAGCTGATGGGCAGGTTGTATGACGTACCTGCGGATGTCATGGAAGAGAGGATCGATTACTATCTTAAGCTGGTGGGTCTTGATGACCATGCCGACCGTTATGCAGGGGGATTTTCAGGAGGTATGAAACAGCGTCTGTCAGTTATATGTGCGGTACTTCACGATCCTGATATTTTGTTCTGGGACGAACCCACAACAGGTCTTGATCCGCAGACAAGGCAGTCACTCTGGAAACTTGCCAGACGGTTCAATGGAGAGGGGAAGACCCTGATTTTTACCACTCACTACATGGAAGAAGCGGATAACCTGTGTGACAGAGTTGCGGTGATGAACCTGGGAAAACTCGTAGCACTGGATGCACCGTCTGCACTTAAGCAAAAATCGGGTTCCTCGAATCTTGAAGATGTCTTCATACACCTTACTGGTAAGGAGGTGCGTGACTGAGTGTCACTGAAGAGAGAATTGTTGCATTCGTGGATAATCACTATTAAAGAGTTCAGACAGCTTTCAAGAAAGAAAGCGCTGTTGATACCGTTAATACTGTTTCCTATAGTCATGATCGTCTTTTTCGGATATGGAATGGGCGGTACCGTGAACAACGCTCCTCTTCTTATAGTAAACGATGATACAGGGACAGCCTCGTATTCTCTTGTACAGCAGATAGGGAGTCAAACTTCCCAGTATAACGGGGAACCAATGTTCAGGGTAACCTATACTAAGGATATGTCACAATCCGAGGCCAAGACCAAGATAGATGCCGGGATGTACAAGGCTATCCTGCTCATACCTCATGATTACAGCGACCTGATAGAGAATAACGAAACAGTAACACTTACACTTCTAACAGATTCATCTGACACCACCACAAGTGGTATTATTGTCAGTTTCATGGATCAAATGGCAGCAGGCATGGGCCTGATATATATGGATGTTCCGGCGATCTATGGTAATCTCGAATACCTTGATTTTCTCACACCTGCTGTCATTGCACTGACAATATTCATGGGTTCTGTAGCAACCACAGGTTCCGCCATTGCAGGGGAAAAAGAGGACGGTACCATTGTCCGTATCCTGATGACGCCGGTCAGCAGGAAATCGGTTATACTCGGAAAAACGATCTACCAGCTGATCCTGCAGCTTGCCAGAGCGGTCATACTGATACTTGCGGCGTATTTTTTAGTAGGATTCCACATGAACGGAAGCTGGCTACTTGTTGCCCTTGTGCTTACGATCTTTACACTCGGAGGTGTGGGTATGGGAATAATCATGTCAACAAGGGTGGATGATATGGAATCCTTCTTTCAGCTTAACCTGCTGGTGATCCTGCCGTCGATGTTCGTGACAGGTGTATTCTTTCCCCTGAGTTCGGTTCCGGACTGGATGCGCTATCTGGCCTATATGTTACCACTGACATACGCAAACAATGCCATGCGCACCATCATGATCAAAGGTCAGGGTTTGAGTGCAATATCAGGTGACCTGATAATTCTCTCTCTATTTGCAATCATTACTTTCAGTGCAGGTGTTTATCTGTTCAGGAGGGAAGCATAAAATGAAGAAACTAATGATATTCTATACTCTGCTGACCCTTATGATATGGGGTGCGGCAGGTGCTTATGATACGCCGGATGCCTATGATATCCCGCAGAGTTTCGATCTGGGTGATAATTACTATAATGTTGACGGAAGCCCCTATCTTGTCGCAACCATTATCGGGAGCAATGAATTTGAGAGAGGTGAGACCGTTACCCTGAATCTAAAGGTGGTCAACAACGGCAAATTACTGGGTTTTGAGGTTGACGAGACGCCTGAAGGCGCCGATGAGATTTTTGCAGCCAAAACTGAAATGGAGCACGAGAGCGGGGTAGTGGATGCCACAGGTGTGGTTTCTTCTCTTTCTACGGATCCTGACAGTCCTGTTGAGGTAAAATCTGTCAGCCAGGAACTTGGCACCATCAAAAGCGGCCAGAGTTCACTCGAACCTGCACAATTCGTCATAGAGGTAGATGAAAAGGCAAAGGCTGGAGAATATGACCTTTACCTGAATTTCTCCTATGATTATCTTAAGAACGTGCAGGTGGAGAGTGCAAATGCTACCACCCAGACCTATGATGTAAATCGCTGGTATGGAACGATGGTCCAGAACCAGACGCTGAAGATAATAATAAAAAAACAGGCCTATTTTGAGATAGTGAACACTACAGGCAGCCTTTATCCGGGTGCAAATGACATAATCGAGATAACCGTCATGAACACAGGTGAAGAAGAGGCACGGAACGTCAAACTGATAGCCAATCCCTCGGATCCTTTGAGTACCACTGATGATATGGCATTCCTCTACAACTTGGCACCTGGCAGTATTGCAGTTGCAAAGGTAAGGATAAGGGCAGACAGTGAAGCAGTAGCTAAAGTGTACGGAGTGGATACCATGCTCAGGTATGAAACTCCGGAAGGCAATACCCGGTATTCCGATACACTGCAGGCTCCGGTGGAAGTTACTGAGATCGGATTTTTCCAGCGATACTTTGGCTGGCTATACTGAGGAGATAAGAAAGCATGTCCTTTTGCCATTTTCCTCATTCTTCCTTTCAGGCCTGTGATTCTGTAATGACTTATAGTGAAATTGCCAAAACCTTTATATTTAGGTAATACCTAACTAACTATCCGGACAGGGAGCATGAAAGAAAAAAGAGAGCATTTGTACGTAATTTTTGATAATCTGTTGCGGATTAAAAGTGAATGCTCTACTGAGGTCTTCTCCGGATGTCAGTTGTCGGACATTAGTGTGAAGCAGATAGAATACCTGAAGATTATAGATGAACACGGAAAAGTGACATTCAGCGGTCTTGCCAGAATAACCAGCAATTCCAAACCCACGATTACGGAGATGGTCAACAAGTTCGTAAAAATGGATTGCGTGTATCGGGAAAGGTCTCCCGATGATGGCAGGATGTTCTATATACGTCTGACAGAGAAAGGACAGACGATAGCCCGCGCCGAAGAGAAAGCCCTGATGCAGTTAATTGAGAAAATGACAGATTCACTTGACGAAAGAGAAATGGATGTTCTGATAAGCATCCTGAGAAAAGTGAGATAATTTTTTTCTGTCTATAGTTAGGCAAAACTGAACTAAATATTTACGATAATCACGAGTGACAAATAATGTATACACAAAGAACCACCGATACCAGAGAGAACAAAGAGAATATTATAACCCCTCTCTTTGAAACAGTGGCATATCCCGGAAGCCAGACAAAATTTATCACTGATAAGGCCACCGGAGAACTCCTTCTGGAAGAAGTAAAGGACAGCGGACCTGCATATGCGGTCGGACTGACTGTAAAAAGCGGTACAAAGCCTGCTGAACTTTCAGAGGAAACGATGTACACAACAGGCAGTCTTTTGAAGGTCATGATGGTACAGCCTGCCGATAAAGGATACATGGTATCTGCAAAGTCAATACAGAGGGTGAAAGCTGTCTCTGTGCAGAATAAAGAAGGAGTGTTCTACGCAGAATATGAAACGGTTCCTGATATCCGCGATATTGATGAAGAGCTGCAGGAAAGTATCAGGAAGGATATTAAAAAGACCATTCATGAGATAAGTGATCGCTTCCAGAGCTCTGAGCAGTTTGTCAGACCGATTGAAAAGATGGACTCCGTTGACCAGATCATAGGCTACGTGATGCCTTTTATCCCAATCGAGCTCAAAGACAAACAGGACCTTATGGAAACTGTCTCCGTCCGTGAACGTTACCTTACATTCCTCTTTGTGCTTACAAAGCAGAAGGAGAATATCAATATCCAGATCGAGCTTGCAAAAAAGGTTGCTGAAAAGGTGAACAAATCACACCGTGAGGCAATGCTGCGTGAACAGCTAAAGCTGATCCAGGAAGAACTTAACGAGAACGATGACCCGATTTCAGGTGAGGGAGGTTACAGGGAAAGGATCGAGAACTCGGCAATGCCTGAGGATGTTAAGAAAAAGGCACTTGGAGAGCTAAAGAAACTCGAGACCGGGGGAGATCATAACCCGGAAAGCCATGTCATCCGGAACTATCTGGATCTTCTGATCGACCTTCCGTGGGTTGTAGAGGAGAAAAAGAGCATTGACATTGAAGAAGCCCGTGATGTACTTGAAAGCAACCATAACGGACTTGAAAAGGTCAAGGAAAGGATAATCCAGCATCTTGCCGTAATGAAACTCAAGAGTGAGAAACAGGGCTCGATCATCCTGTTCACGGGACCACCGGGCACCGGAAAAACAAGCCTTGGAAAAAGCATTGCCGATTCCCTTGGAAGAGAGTATGTCCGTGCAAGCCTTGGAGGTGTGAGGGATGAAGCTGAGATCAGGGGTCACAGGAGAACCTATGTAGGATCCATGCCCGGAAGGATCATACAGGGTATAAGGAAGGCAGGTACCAAGAATCCGGTCTTCATTCTCGATGAGATAGACAAGCTTTCAGCTTCCTATTCAGGTGACCCTGCAAGTGCCCTTCTGGAAGTCCTTGATCCTGAACAGAACAGTTCATTCTCGGACCACTATCTGGAAGTTCCCTACGACCTGTCAGAGGTATTGTTCATAGCAACAGCAAACTCCCTGTCAACCATACCGGGACCACTTCTTGACAGAATGGAAATTATCGAGATATCAGGCTACACCAGAAATGAGAAGCTTGATATCGCAAAGGACCACATACTCCCGGCGATACTGGAGGATCACGGGCTTGATGAGGATAAGCTCAGGGTAGAAGACGACGCTCTTAACATGATCATTGAAAAGTACACCCGTGAAGCAGGTGTCAGGGGACTCAAGAAGCAACTTGCAAGAACTGCAAGGTTCGTGTCCGAAAAGATCGTATCAGGAAAAGCTCAAACACCTTTCGTGGTAAAGACGGATATGCTCAAGGAGGTACTCGGTAAGGAGCTGATCAGACAGGATGAGGCCAGAAAGGATAACGTACCGGGTGTTGTCACAGGACTTGCCTGGACACCTGTGGGCGGAGATATCCTCTTTATAGAAGGTACCTTCATGCCCGGAAAGGGTAACCTGACACTGACGGGCCAGCTTGGTGATGTGATGAAGGAGTCGGCGCAGATCTCCCGGAGTCTGGTCAGGTCAAGGCTTGCAACTATCGCAAGCAGCTTTGATTTCGCTGCCAACGATATCCATATACACGTACCGTCAGGTGCTACTCCGAAGGACGGTCCTTCTGCGGGCATAACTCTCTTTACGGCGCTGGCGTCCCTGATCATAGACAGGCCTGTTGATCCAAAACTTGCCATGACAGGCGAGGTAACGCTGAGTGGTGCCGTACTGCCTGTTGGAGGTATCAAGGAAAAAGTGCTTGCAGCACACAGAGCGGGTATCAGAAAGGTGCTTCTGCCAGAGGAGAACAAGAAGGATCTGGAAGATGTACCGGAGGAAGTCAGGAATGAGCTTGAATTCATACCTGTGGAAACCATTGAAGAGGTTCTGAAAGAGGCTCTTGATATTGATCTGCCAAGGCCGATGGTATCATTTGCCGGAAGTAACTGTGCTTCTGCACACCATCTCTGAAAAAATAATATATTCTGGCCCATGATCGGGCCACATTTCTTTAATCGTGTATTTTTCGTTTTTTCTTTGATATCATTCTTGTGTGGGAAATGATGATTCTGTTTTTTCTTCTTTTTTGATCAGCAGTCCGTGTGTGACACTGAAGGCCACAAGTGCTGCGACCAGGACCGGAAGTGCATTTGTCAGAGATATTCCTATTATCACAATTCCTATAACTGCCAGTGACACCGGTATTGGTACAATGGATGCAGGCACTGCGACTATCATACAACCCAGGGCCAGGCCCAGTGGAAGCTGTGGAAATATCAGATGTATTGCCGATCCAACAGATGAGCCGACAAACAAGAGCGGGAAAATTGGCCCTCCTATAAAACCAAATGATAGTGCCCCGCTCAGGGCCAGCAATTTTGCCAGGGCGAATATAATTAGAAGAAATACTCCGATCTCTGCTGCCTGTTGAGTGACGGTGACCATTTCATTTGTACCCAGGCCGACAGTTGTAGGCAATGCCACGGACAGCAGTCCAAGCAGCAGTCCGCCTACTGTACTGCGTAATATGGGCTGCCCGTTAAGTGGCATCACAAGCCGACTCAGGATCTTGTTCATTATCGGGAAGAGCAGGCCAAAGGGAACTGCCAGGATGCCTAACAGAACCGCTGCTGCCAGATGCCAGATCCTCAGATCATATGAGGGTGGTGCCAGAAGATCCAGTAGTAGTGAAAATGAATCCCCGCCCAGCCAGTAAAAGAGACTGAAACCAACAACTCCGGAGATTGCAGCGATCAGCAGGGTTCCATAGTAGACCAGATTCTGCTGATGTCTGGATTCAAAAAGCATCAATAGTACCGCGAATGGTGACGAAAACAGGCCGCTGTAGGCAGATGAGACTGAACTGAGGACATTGGTCCGTGTTGTTCCGGTGTCCATCTTGCGTCGGTCAGATATCCAGGTTCCAAGACCAGCTGAGAGCATACCTGTGGGGACTTCAGGTCCGAGACTGAAACCGCTTATAAGTGATAACAGTGATGCCAGTAGTGAAGAGGGTACAGGTTTTGGATCCATACGACCTTCATCCACGGCCTCAAATACGTCGAGTTCTGTCGCCGAACTGTAATGATGGACCAGACCTACCAGAAACCCTATAGATGTCATGATGACTACCATTAGCCAGGATCCTGAAAACGGGGTCCAGTCCGTAAGATCAGGCAGGATCAGGCTCTGTCCAGCGTTCATTAGGCCGATGAAAATAAATGCTCCCATGGCACTGATCAATCCTAAGAACAGACCCCAGAACATGCGCAGCCAGTATTCCCTGGATCTAAGATCAAAATCCTCTGACATATGAAATTCCCACCCTGACTATTGATATCAATTGCTATTTTGCCAGTATGACCCGTAGCATATCAATTAGCATATGTTCTGCCGAAGCAGCAATCATACCGTCTCCCAGTCTTATTTATTTGATATACATTGCATGCATTTCAAAATTGTGAACAAAGGCTCGATAATTCTGTTTAGAAGTATACTGTCAATAGATAATTTATACGAAATCGAAAACCAGTATAGTTATATATACTATAATAGTCAGTTTTTTATGTCATCTGAATTCGAATTGATGTAGAGGAGTGGTCAATATATTAAGAAAAAAGTTACTTGATGTGATGTTCTCTTCGGAGAAAAGAAAGAACGTACTTCTTTTTCTAAAAGATGGTTCACGGGGAATGGAGGAAATACTCCGTCATCTGGAAACCACCAGACAGGCCCTACTCCCACAGATGCGTATACTTGAAGACCATCACCTGATTACTGATTCGGATGATACATATAGCCTCACAGTCCTCGGTGAACTTGTAGTTGATAAAGCTAGTCCGCTACTCAAAACTGTTGACCTTCTTGACGTGGATATTGATTACTGGGGAACACGCAATCTTGAGTTTCTTCCACCTGCCTTGCTTGAAGGATTGAACGGGATCAGTGTATGCAGGGTTATAACACCTCCTCTTACGGACCTGTATGAGGTACATAAGGACTTCCACAATGAAAGCAAGAACCCCGGAGCCACATATGCGGTAACTGCATTCCTGTATCCTAATTACAACCAGATATTCACAGAATTACTTGCCAGCGGTGTAGAGGTGAATTTTATTGTCTCAAAGGAGCTGTTTGAGAAAATCCGGGCCAATCACAGGGAAAATTTTCAAAGGCTTCTTGAAAACGAGTCCTTTAGAATGTATGTATACAACAAAGACATGGATTTTCTGTTTTTCACCTATGATGATTTCCATATCCTGATCAACCTGCTCAAAAAAGACGGCACTTTCGATAATAAACATGTTCTGTGCGATAGTATGGATTCTCTGGAATGGGGAAGTGAATTCTTTGAATACTGTCGGGAGAACTCCACTCCTGTAACTGAAATCTAATCTTTCTTTAAATGCCAGAGAGGCAACAGGGAAAGAAAAACAAACTTAAAATGTCCTTATCAGGATAGAAGAATCACAATTTAGAACGACTTTTATATTATAAGTCACGTTTTGCCAGTAATAAGTTTCACAGAAACAAAATAATGAGTGTCAGGGAGGCGCCGATAAAACCACCACGCTTTGGCGCCTCTTTCCTTACGAATCCGAGATATCCCCATATCCCGTAAATTTCGGTCTAAAACGTGCGAGCGACCCATGCTCGCAATGTATAATAGGCTATTTTTGTATATAACCCAAACCGTTCTTAACAACACGAACTATACTATCTTTTGCTTGCAACATGAATTATCATGACATTATAATTTCAGTCCGGTCCATAATCAGTAAAAGCACATTTAGAGGAATTATTATTTTTAATCTGTAGGACTCCGGGTCAGGTCTGAAAAAAAATTCTTTTTGTTTATCATGTATAAAACGTGCCTACTTAAACTACTATCCATTGGCACTTCAGGATGATCGAATTCTGCGATTCTGATCATTCCGATCCTTTTCATCACCATTTCAGATCTTGTGTTCTCAACTGCTGTAAAGGAGTAGATATCACTGAAACCGAGATCTTCAAAGCCAAACCTCAAACACCGCTTTGCACCCTCAGTAGCAAATCCTTTGCCCCATGCTTCACTTTTCAGTCTCCAGACAATCTCTATACATGGTGTGAAAAAAGCCCTGAAATCTGCATTATTAAAGCCGATAAAACCAATGAAATCGCCACTTTTCTTTATTTCTACAGCCCACAACCCATAGCCTTTTTCTGCCATATTCTTTCTGATCCTGTCAAACAGCAGATCACTTTCTTCATGGGACAGGACATCGGGAAAGTACTTCATAACTTCCTGATCTGCATTCAGTTTTCTGAATTCATCCTTATCTTCCTGTGTCCAGGATCTGAACACAAGCCGTTCTGATTCAAAGAAATTATTCATCTTCTTCCTGTTTTAATCGCTAGTGTGGAATATGGATTATTATTGCAACCATGTATGTATAGAAGCAGTATAATGCTATGGTCCGGAAAAAGTAAGAAAAACTATATATCCACACAAATAAAAGGAAAATTGGGGGTTTAAATGAAAGCATTATTTCTTTGTCTTTTGATGATATTGATCGTCGGCTTATCCGGCTGTGTAAGTGACACAGATGAGACCACCGGCGAAGAAACGGATGTCAACACAAGTACAGCGGAATCTGAGGTAAACCTGAGCCAGGTGGAAATAGTTAGTGACGGTCAGACCTATCCGGCTTATGTGGCCGCACCCACAACGGAAGGTGAGAAACCTGCAGTGGTCCTGATACACTCATTCAACGGGATGGAACCCGGTTACGTAGATCTCACTGAAGATCTTGCTTCGGAAGGGTATGTGGTGATATCTCCCGAATGGCAGACCTTTGAACAGTCACCGGCTGATGCAACTGTCCAGCAGTTGATACTTGACTCGGTTGACTATCTTGGAACAAGGTCTGATGTGGACACTGAGCGACTCGGTCTCACAGGTTTTTGTGCAGGAGGACGCTATACAATGCTCTTCCTACCTCAGATGCAGGAGTTTGCATCCGGGGTTGCCTGGTATGGTTTCCCGTACTCAGGAGGTACTGAGGCTCAGCCCGAGCAACCCGCTGAACTCATTGACCAGCTTGAAGCACCGATACTGATAATTCACGGGACAAGTGATGAGGCAAGCAGCATATCTGACATATATGCATATGCAACTGAGCTGGATGCCGAGGATAAGTACTTTGAAATGAAAATATATCAGGGACAACCACATGGTTTCATGATTGAGGACGGAGAACTGTCTGATAGTTTTGAAGCACAGGATGCATACTGGCAGATGGTCACATTCTTTGACCGTACACTGAAACAATGAGAAAATTTAAGCAGCAATAAAGAATGGTAAGAACAGGCAGAGATGAGATTTTGATACAGAGGACTATCCTTCATCCTCTTCATTTGATTCGTCCTTGTCTTCGATCTGTTCTTCCATCATCTTCTTTTGTTTTATTATAGCCCTTTCATGCTCAACTTCACCGATAATTCCTTTGCGCCTTACATCGAGTGAGTGTATGGATTTTCCGCTTCCATAAAGAAGCAGGATGTCACCGATCCTGATCTTTGTAGAGGCATGCGGAGTGCCGTTGTATTCTCCGTTGGGTTTCTGGATACCGAGTATAAGTACTCCTTCATCGGGCAGGTTCATTTCTGCAAGTGTTTTATCTGCCAGCCAGTCCTCGGGTTCGATTTCAAGTTCGGAAACCTGGTATTCCCCTCCAAGATAGATCAGGCTTGCAGTATCCGTTGTTTCGATGCTGGTCCATTTCATAAGTGCAAAATTGATAAGACGGGTCAGGTTTTTGTCCACCCACCTGCTCTGTGTCAGTGCAAGAAGTATCATCAACCCGGCAAAGATAATAGCTATCTGCCCAAGCCAGCTTGTACTTCCGATATTAACGGAAACAAGGATAATAGAAGCTATCACTGTGAC
>Ga0182238_1000281_pt1 | contig 16379 bp, 19 predicted proteins | sample hydfrates6_PW_90_FD_132439 | JGI IMG/M metagenome (GOLD analysis project Ga0182238, IMG submission 132439) | Subsurface microbial communities from deep shales in Texas, USA - hydraulic fracturing test 6_PW_90 | ecosystem: Environmental > Aquatic > Deep subsurface > Shale gas/oil reservoir >... | reverse complement strand
GGCTATCATCATTACAAGCAGCATAAGGATGTGGCTTTGCTACAGCAGCTATTCAATCATTCAGCCCCATCGGTAACTCTTGATTATATCGGCGTCAACCAGGATGTTATGGATAATTCAATGAAGAATTTCTCATTATAATAAACTGATTTTTCTTTTTTAAAAATATAAGTTATAATAAGTATTAAATTAGAAATATAATTAATTTTTTAGAAGATTATATTTATTCGAGGTGGCAAATATGAAAAAAATAATGATAATTGAAGATTCAAAATTGCACCAGAAAAAAATTAAAAATACAATTTCAGATTTGGACTATGAGGTTTCAGGTGTTTTTGCTCATGGTGAAAAAGCAGTTGATTATATTTTAAAAGAAAATAATATTCCTGATTTAATAATTATTGATATTATATTGGCAGGTGAAATGAATGGTTATCAAGCAGCTAAAAAAATTTGTTCAGAAACTGATATCCCTTTTATATTTCTTACTATTAAAAAAGATGAAATTAAAGATTTTGAGGCTTCGGTTTATTTAAATAAACCTTTTAACAAACAGGAATTAAAAAATAATATTGAACTTGCTTTATATAAGCATAATATTTACAAAACAATGATCAAAAACAATGAAGAAAAGGAAATGATATTAGATACAATTGATACTCAAATCTGGTATTTAAAAGATCCAAAAACTTATGGTAAGATAAATCAGGCTCATGCTGATTTTCTAGGATTTGATAAGTCTGATGTAGAAAATAAAAAACTGACTGATTTTTTTGAGGAAGAAGAAGCTAAAATTTGTAATTTAGGTAATATAAAAGTATTTAGCGAAAAGAAGAAATTTCAGACTGAAGTTTGGTTGACAAACAGCAGTGGTGAAAAAAAATTAATTTCAATAACTAAAAATCCCAAGCTAAATAAAGACGGTAAAGTAGAATATGTGGTTTGTTCTGGTGAAGATATTACACACCAGAGAAAAAAAGAAAAAATAATTAAAGAGGAAAAAGAATTTTTATCAAAAATTTTAGAAGTTCAGAATAGTTTATTTTTACTTTTAAATTTTGAAGGGAAAATCATTCGCTTTAATAAAGCCTGTGAAAAAATAACAGGATATACAGAAAAAGAAGTAAAAGGTAAAAAAGTTTGGGATTTATTCATTAAACAAAATGAAAAAAAAGAAGTAGAAAATGTTTTTGAGCGACTAAAAAATAAAGATTATCCAAATAAACATGAAAACTATTGGCTGACTAAAACAGGCGAGAAAAGAAGAATTTCATGGTCAAATAATGTTATATTAGATGATGAAAATAACATAAAATATATAGTAGCTACAGGTGTTGATATTACTGAAAGAAAAAAGAAAGAAAAGCAAATAGAATACCTTTCCTTTCACGATGAGATGACAGGTTTATATAATAGAAGATATTTTGAAAATGAATTAAATCGATTAAATTCTTCACGAAAATACCCAATAACAATTGTAATTGGAGATCTTGATGGTCTTAAGTATATAAATGATAATTATGGCCATAAAAAAGGTGATGAGTACATAATTAAAGCTGCAGATATTTTGAAATCAACAGCTAGAACTGAAGATGTAGTCTCCCGTATAGGAGGAGATGAATTTGCTGTAATTTTACCAACTACTAACCAAAAAGAGGCGGAAAGTTTCTGTTTGAGAATACAAAAGAATATTGAAAAGTTTAATCAGGATAAAGATCTTATAAAACCCTTATCTATTTCTTTAGGTTTTGAAGTGATGGAAGACAGCAGTCAGAGTTTAAATAAAACTTTTAATAAAGCAGATCAGAAGATGTATATTAATAAAGGGAGAAAATAAATAATTAGATTTTAATAATATTATTTAAATAAATATTTTCTTAATTTGAATTAGATTTCGGAAAAACATCTGGAGAGTTTAGAAATAGTTGATAAAATTTTAAATAATTATAATTAGAACGGATGTTAAAAATAATGGTAAAAGAACTTTTAAATTATCATATACACTAAACAAAAAAAGTTATGAGAAAGACTCTCATTAAATATGAGAGTCTTTTTTAATAATATTATTAATTTTATTGTTCCAAAAAGCAAAGAATAATTAAGGGATGTCTCAGAATGAAATTTATGATTTTTTGAGATTAATTTAATAAAAATAAGAAAGCAGCTTAAACCTTAATATGATAGCCATGATTGGTGTTTTATTCATTAACAATAAAATTGTTTCTTAATGAATACCTTTAAAGACTTAATGTTTAATTAATTTATCATTTGGAAGTATCAATATAACTATATTTAAAATAAAAAGGCTTAAATTAAATGACATAATCAAAAAACTGGTACAAATAAAAAGACTAAAACCTTTGAATAACTGTAGCCATGAATCAGTTTTTGTGAATTCATTCATTAATGAAAAACTTTTTATTAAAAATAATATATTAGCAAAAAAATATATGTAATTAAGATTTACTTTATTAATAATTCTCACCTCATAATTAAAAATATTATAAGTATAATTTTTAAAACAGTTATTGAATAAATTAATTTGAACTTGAATTCGGCAAGTAAAAACACCGAATCCAGTTATGATAGTCTTTAAACAGTAAATCTAGTACAAATTTTTTTGAATAAAAAAATAGAATCTCCCTTAAGGTTTGTGGTAAAATGTTTTCAACACAAAAACCATACCAAAACCAAAAAGGAGATTCTGATATGAGTTTACCACAAAACAATAATAAAATAAATAGTTTTAACAAATTAAATATTCCAGCTAAATTTGATAGTGACACAGTATCCAGTTGTCCGGCTTTTTCTTATCTGGAAGCTGGATAATTTATTTATCTAGTAATTTAAATTAAGACTAAATATTTAATTTTAATAGATTGAAATGATTTTTTAACAGCAAAAATCTAAAAAGAACTACTTTAACTTTTTACTTGCCGAATTCAAGTTGAATTTTACTTTAGTATTTTATACATTATTATTTTTTTATAATACCACTTCCATCAAGCTGAAAATAGCTATTTTCAGAACAATCTCGGCATAAAATTTTATTATTTTTCTCTACAATTTTTGAGTCCATTAATTTTTCTCCACATCTGCTACAGTAATTATCTCCAAAAATTGGAGCATAATCAGGCAGTTCTATATTTATATTTTTCTCAATTTTAAAGTAATTTTCAGCCTCTTCCTCAATTATTGAAAAGGCTATTTCCTGCCATAATTTTTTCATTTTTTCTACTTCTTCTTTACTCCCGTTTCTTTCTGCAATAACCTTTTTAAAAAGGTTATTTGTCTCAGGATAATCTTCAGCTATAAAATCATTATTAGCTAAATAATATCTCATATTGTTTTCTGGGTTATTACGACTAAGAAAAGTAACTGCCGTTTTACCAAAATCCCTGTAGATTAAAGAATTGTTGCCAAAAGTTGTGCCACCGACAAGCTGTATGCCATCACTAAAGCAGCTATTAGTTTCTACTATTGCCATAACATCTTCCATCCCATCATTAGTTAGTCCCAACTTATTTAAAGCATCTGCTGCCGCCATTACACCAAGAGCAAGATAAGGGCAAAAATGGCCGTGTAGTTCACCAGATTTCAAGAGAAGAGCATGTTTATTTTGCTCTTTAATCATCTCATTAATATTATAGCGAGGTGTTTTTTCTTGGAATGATAAAGAGGGATCATCCATAAATGTAGTATATGGTTTAATGTCAACTATCGGAGTCTGATCGATTGCGTCTAAACCATATATAAAAAGATGATTTCCTTCCCTTTTTAATAGTTCTACTGTGGTTATGCCAAGTGGGCTCGGTCTTCTTGGACTTCGTGAGGCAAAAAGTCCTCTGGGTAATCCTTTTCTTCGTGAGCTGATAAGATCATAACCTTCTGATTTATGAAAATAAAACATTATTTGTAAGTATTTATAGCCTTCTATCTTATCTAAGCCATCAGCAAATTCTTCTTTTATTTTAATTATACTTTTAGTTTTTCTCATCTTATTCGGATCAATTGGATATTTGTATTTGCTTATTACTTTACCTATTTCTTCAATATTCATATTTTATCCCCTTCTGGCTTTATTTAAATTACTACTTTTTCTGGAATAACAATTTTAGAACCTTTATGATCTTTCAAACTAACTTCAACTCCATAAACTGAATTAATGTTAGCTGCTGATAAAGTATAAGGTGTACCATCAGAATAAATATTACCATTTTTGAGCATTATAATTCGATCACTGAAGCGGCTAACAAGTGATAAGTCGTGCATTGTAACAATCACAGTTTTTCCATTTTTTACTTCTTTTTTTATCATTTCAAAAATTTCAAGCTGATGTTTTAAATCTAAATTATTTGTTGGTTCATCTAAAAGAATTAGTTCTGCTGCTTGAGCAACTGCTCTTGCTATAAATATTTTCTGTCTTTGTCCACCGCTTAATTTATTAATATCTTTAAAAGCAATTTTATCTATTTTCATTTTACAAATAACCTTTGCCGCTATATTCTTATCTTTTTGAGTTGCTTTCCAGTTACTATGAGCTTTTCTTCCCATTAAGACTGTTTCAAAAACATTAAGATTAAAATCGATTTCTGTGGCTTGAGGTACATATGCTATGATCTTAGCCAGCTCTTTTTTAGTAAAGTCTTTTATATTCTTATCTTTAATTTTTATGGTTCCTTTGTTAGCTGCTAAATAATTATTAATACATTTCAAAAGAGTACTTTTACCAGATCCATTAGGTCCAATTAGTGTTATTAGTTCTCCTTTTCCAGCCTTTAAATTAATATTACTTAAAACATCTTCTTTATTATAGGCGAAACTTAAATTTTTAATTTTTAGGATCACCAGATTCGCCTCCCTTTAATTATTAAAAATATAAATAGTGGCGCACCCAAAAATGCAGTTAAGACTCCCACAGGTAAAACAACAGGTTTAAATAATGTTCTGGCTAAATTATCAGCAATTATCAAAAGCAAACCACCTGCTAAAGCTGAATTAAAAAAGAGCTGTCTCTGATTTCCAGCTGCAATTTTTTTAATAATATGGGGAGTTACAAGACCAATAAAACCAATCACCCCTACAAATGATATAATAACTGCTGTTAAAACAGAAGATGCAGTCATTGCAAATAACCTTAATCTTTTAGAGTCCACTCCCAGACTTGCTGCCAGTTCATCACCAGAATTTAAAACCCCATAGCTCCAACCTTGATAGATAAAATAAACTAGACTGATTAAAAGTATAGTTAAAATTATAAAAAATTGATTCCAATTTGTTCTCCCTGGATCACCAAAAGTCCAATAAATAACTGAGGCAAGTTCCAGGTCATCTGCGAAGAATTCTAAAGCTGTAGTCCCGGCTGTAAATAGGGAAGAAAGAGCAATACCTGCCAAAACAATGCTTTCTCTACCGGCTTGCTGTTTAACACTGATCAGTAAAACAATAATAACTGCCAGCTGCGAAAAAATAAATGCTGAAACTGATGGTAAATATAATCCGTCTAAAAATGATAATAATGGAAAATTACTAAGATCAACAACTACGATAGCGAAAGCTGCTCCAAAAGCTGCAGCATGAGATATTCCCAGAGTAAAAGGTGAAGCAAGGGGATTTTTTAAAATACTCTGCATAACCACTCCAGCCAAAGATAGTCCCATCCCGGCTGTTAAAATTGCAGGGAGCCTAATATTCCAAATGATATTATAAATCATTCCTCTCTCACCTTCCAAAATAACTCTTAATAAATCACTAAAATCTAGTTCAGCAGCACCAACAAATAAAGAATAAATTGAGGTTAAAATAATTAATAGTATTAATCCTAGACTAAGAAAGATGATCTTATTTGAATTTTTTTTCTCTTCTTTTAGTATTTTTTCTTCTATGCTTAACTCATTAATTTCCATTATTTTACCTCTTTAATTAGAATTAATTTAAGTTCATATTTTTAAAGCCACCAAAGATATCCGCCATTTCATCATAGACATAATCACCCACAAATTTTTTATAAATTTGATCAGCTTTTTCTTTAGGATCTAAATTTTTGAATTCTTTTGGATATAATATTTTAGCTATGTAATAAGTATCAGCTAACATGGTTGCAAAATTAGTTGTATAATGATTATAAGGTAAAAGTTGATAGATATTGTTTTTTTGATAAGCCTTAAGATATTTAAATTCTTCTCTTTTCAAATCATTTTCTACCAATTTAAGTCCTCCCTGATCAATAAAAATTAGATCTGGGTCTTCTAAAAGTAGTCTTTCTTTACTGATACTAAAATTGCTTTTATCTTTTTCTTCAATAATATTTTTAAGTTCTAAATATCTAAAAGGTGGATAATTAGATTCAGTAGAGCTAATTCCTTGAGCTCCCTTATTGCCTATTCCACCTATATAAAGCCGTAAATCAGATTTCAAATCACCTGTTTTAGCCTGTAATTCAATTTTACTTTGGTTAAAGAAATTAATCAATTCTGCTGCTCTTTTTTCTCTTTCCAAAATTTCTCCTAAAAAACTCAAAGCTTCTTTAAACTCTTTTTCAGTCATTGAACCCGGCGATCCATCATTTATGGAAACTACAGGTATCTTAGTTTTGGTCTGCAGGATATCCATTTCAGCTTTAGTTAAATAAGATGCTATTATCAAATCGGGTCTCTGAGCAGCAATTAATTCAGCATCTCCCCCAAATTGGGGTCCAATTACTGGTAGTTCTAAAAGTTTTGGGTTTGCTATAATATACGGTCTTTTTTGATTTCTTTTTTCAAATTCTTCTATTCCTACTACTTTATCTTCTGCCTCTAGATAAACCACAATTCTTAATGCTCCTGGTCCAACTGCTGCAATTTTTTCTGTTTTATCTGGAATATTTAATTTTCTTCCTGCCAAATCAATAATCTCAGCAGCATTAGTAGCGCTTGGAAAAATTAAAATTATTAGCACTGATAAAATTATTGTAATTTTAATCCGCTTTAGATAATCCAATTATTTTTTACCTCCCTATTTTAGTTACTGTTAATTTTCCATGTTTAATTCCTTTTAAAGCAATTAGTTTGGAACTTACTTTCTTTAATTTACTGTGTAATCCTTCTACTATTATTACTTCCAAACAATAATCACTATTTAAATGCAGATGAAGATTGCTTTTAAATAAACAGTGATAGTCATGTTGAACTTGAATCATTTTATCACTTAATCCTGTTTTATGATGATCATAAACTAAAGTGATTGTGCCTACTACATCTAAATCATTTTTTAATTTTTCTTCTTCAATTATCTTATTTCTAATTAAATCTCTAATAGCTTCTGATCGATTATCATAAATTGATTCATTTGATTGATCAAATTTTTTAAGTAAATTTTCTTCTATAGAAACTCCAAAACGTTTAAGATTGGACATTAAAAACTCCTTTCGTAATATTTTTTTAAAAAAAGTGTTACTAATTAAATTCAAGATTATTTAATGAATTCCTGCATTTACATAAAAAAATGACAGAAGTTGGTTTAAACCAGCTAGCTGACATTTTAGTTAAATATTAGAATAATTTTTCTGCTGATTCTTTTTTTAATAAATCATAGACTTGTTGCAGAGTTATATTTTTTGATGCTGCTATTTTTACACATTCTTCATATTCTGGAGAATACTTAATTAACTCCCCTTTATAATAAGCAGCCTTAATTGTAACTTTGCCAATTGAAGAATTTAACTTAAAATATTTTCGCTGCAGACAGCTTCGCTGAACATCTCTCCGTCTGATACCTAAGGTAGATGTTTCTCTAAATATTATTCCTTCTATTTCTTCTCTTTTTTCTTCAGTTATGAGGACTGATAGTTTTTGAGCTGGACGATTTTTTTTCATTATTATATTTGTTAAATAAACATCTTTGGCGCCTGCATTTAATAAGATTGGGAAAAGATAAGAATAAATTTCTCCACTCATATCATCGATATTAGTTTCTAAGATTAATAGTTTTTCTTCACTTTTTTTTTAGCCTGATAAACCCGCAACAAATTTGTGATTTCAAAATCTTTCTTGCCAGCTCCATAAGCTATTTTTGATATCTCAACTTCAGGTAGCTGAATAAAATCTTCTGCCAGAGTCTTAATTATAGCTGCTCCAGTTGGAGTAACCAGCTCTCCTCTAACTCCAGTTGAAAAAACAGGTATATCATTTAAAATTTCAATTGTTGCAGGTGCTGGGACTGGAATTCTGCCATGAGCAGCATCTACAAACCCTGTTCCTAAGGATACTGCTGAGGAATATATGTGGTCTGGATTAATCATTTCAATTAAAATTGCAGTTCCAACAATATCTACTATAGAATCAACTGCTCCCACTTCATGAAAGTGGACTTGGTTAATTTCTTTATTATGAACCTTTGCCTCTGCTTTTGCTACTTTTGCAAAGATATTAATACTTAAATCTTTAACCTGCTGACTTAAGTCGCTCTGATTAATTAATTCCTTAATATCATTAAAATTACGATGAACATGACTACTGCTGTAACTGTGGGAATGATCATTTCTATGGCTATGATCATGATTCCCACAGCCACTACAGCTACCTTGATGATGGTGGTCAGAATGACTATCCTCATGTTGATGCTCACTTTCTATATTATCTGGGTGACTGTCGTCATCTAAAATAACTTTAAAATCTTTTGCTGTAATTCCATTTTTCTGGACAGTAGAAATTTGAATTTTATATCCTGCAAGGTTTAACTTCTTTAGTTCTTGTAAAAATTCATCCTGATCCAATCCCAGATCAAGTAAAGATGCAATCGTCATATCTCCACTAATTCCAGAATTTATATCAAAATATAATATATCTTTCATCCTATCCTTCCTTTCTTGCTTTTTCTATTTGTAAATTAATTGTGCTAGCTAAATAAGCAGCTCCAAAACCATTATCAATGTTTACTACACCAATTCCACTGGCACAACTATTAAGCATTGTTAAAAGAGCTGAAACTCCGCCAAAATTAGCACCGTAGCCAACACTGGTTGGAACAGCTATTACCGGTTTATCAACTAAACCTCCAACTACACTTGCTAGGGCACCTTCCATACCAGCTACTGTTATAATTACTTCGGCGTCATTTAATTTATCTAAGTTTCCAAGTAGTCTGTGAATTCCAGCTACTCCAACATCGTAAAGACGTTCAACCGAATTACCCAAAGCTTCAGCAGTTATTACTGCTTCCTCAGCAACTGGAATATCGGAAGTTCCACCACTGACAACTAAAATTTTACTCTTAGTTTTTTTAAGTTTTTGTTTTTCTATAAAAATCATCCTAGGTCTCTCATGATAAACTGCATTAGGCTCAATTTCTTTAATTCGCTGATAAACTTCTATCTCAGCCCTGCTTGCTAAAATATTATTATCATGTTTTAACATTTCTTTAACTATACCTTCAATCTCAGCTAAAGATTTTCCCTCACAATAAATAACCTCAGGAAAACCATTGCGCAAACTACGATGGTTATCTACTTTAGCAAAACCTAAATCTTTAAAAGGTAGATCTTTTAGAGAAGAAGCTGCATCTTCAACTTCAATTTCTCCACTTTTTACTTTACTTAAAATTGCTATAATATCTTCTTTATTCATTTTTAGCCTCCAAAATTTCCTTGTTCATACTCCCACTTTTATAAGGTGAAAGATCTAAAGTGACATATTGAAAACCTAAGTCTTGTAACTTGTCAGATAATTTATCCATTAAATTCAAATCCAAAATTTTCTCTCGGTCTGCTTCAGATAATTCTATTCGAGCTAAATTATTATGATCTCGCACTCTAAATTCATGAAAACCGTTTAAACGCAGTATTTTTTCTGCTAAACCTATTTTTTCTAATCTTTTTGCTGTAATCGGATTCTCATAAGAAACACGGGTAGCTAAACAGGAAAGGCTTGGTTTATCCCATGTACTTAATCCCAATTCTTTAGAAAGCATTCTAATTTCTTTTTTGGTCAACTGAGCTGTAAGTAGTGGACTTTTAATCCCTAGTTCTTTTAAAGCTTTACGACCCGGCCTATAATCATCAGTATCATCAAGATTGGAACCTTCTATTACTGTTTTACCTGCCGCATAATCTAAGATTTGATCAAAAATTACTTTTTTACAGTGATAACAGCGTTCAGCAGTGTTGGCAGCTGCTTTTTCCAGTTCTTTTAAGCTAATTTCTAGCTCTTGATGTTTTAAATTTAACTCCTGCACCAATTTTTTCATTTCTATGATTTCCTCTTCCTGTACAAAGGGGGAGTTAACTGTAACTGTTTCAAATTCAGCGCCTACTTCTTTGGCGGCTCCTACTAAAAATGTGCTATCAACACCTCCAGAAAAAGCAATTACAAAGGGTTCTAGTTCTTTTAAGCTTTCAAGTAATAAGTTGTATTTATCTTCTGTAGGTACTTTTAACATTAAATCTCTCCTATACAATTTTTAGATTTCACAAAGCTAATACAATTAATTTATTTACATAAAATCTTGAAGTTGCCAAATAACCCTTGCTATAACAAGGGTTTTAATTAAATAAAAGGTATTCACCACCTCTTGTAAAATTTACATAGTTGCAATCATAAAAATTGAAAAATGATTTCACTTTAAAAAATTATTTAAAAGTTTAAAACAAGCCACTTAAGACAATATAGTTTTATTTGTACATTTATTTACTTAAAGACGTTTATTTAATTTTTTTGAATCAAGCTAATAACTTAAATTTGAAAATAATTAAATATATTAATGTAATGCTGGTAAAAAATTGATAATAAAAATATCAAATATAATATTTTTATTTATAAATATTATATTTATTAATTATTTTTTTTACTGATTCAGGAATTAAATATTTAGTTGATAAACCAGCTTTAATTTGGTTTCTTATATAAGTAGATGATATATCAAAATAAAAATCATTAAACACTTCAATATTATTAATATAACTGTTAAAATTATCATCATTTAATATTAACTCAATATTATAACCTGGTCGATTAACAACAATAAATTTACTATTAGACAAAAAATATTCGCCTTTATACCAATTAATTATATTAAATAATAAATCAGAACCAATAACAAAGAAAACTTCTTTAGCATCAATTGTTGGGATATATTCATCAATTAATTTATAAGAATACGAGAAATTTTTCTTATCTAATTCCCAAGTAGAAATCGAAAATAAATCGTTATTTTTTATAGCAGCCTTAAGCATTTTTAATCTTAAATTACTATTTGTAACTTGTTTTTTATAAGGTGGTGTGGTAGAAGGCATAAATATAATTTCATCGAGATAAAAATTACTTCTTATTTGTTCAGCAATCATTAAATGTCCATAATGTATGGGATCAAAAGTCCCGCCAAAAATAGCAACTTTATCTTTTTTTTTCATACTTCACCTCAAAATAATTATAAATCATATTTTCGTAATCTATATGAAACCTGATAATATTTCATATCAATCCCTTTTTTCTGTAAATATTTAGAGATTTTTCTTGCGCCATAACCTTTGTCTCTATAATACTTAATTAGTTCCTTAACTTCCTGATGATTTTCATTTTCAATTTCGAAGTTTTCTATATTTTTTTGATTGTTTTTATTTGAATTACCTTCATCTTCAACAGTACTAAGAGAATAATTTATCTTTTCTGGGATATGCTTATTTTTAACTATAATTGATAATTTTTTATCCTCAAAATTGTTTATTAATGGTGTTGCATTGTCAATAGAAAGATTAATTGTATCCTTGAAATGTCTTACATTTCTTTTGTATTTCTGATTTAATAATTTTTCTCTAGCCGTGGGATCAAATATTATTTCAAGATCTATGTTATATTTTTCATAAGCATTTTTTTTATATTCATCCTTAAAATGCAAAAATATTTTTTCTTTTTCAGAATAAGGCCTTTTATCAAATGAAGATAAAACTAACCTATATTGTGCTAACCTTTGATAAAGTTCAGGCAAAAGCTTTGCTTCTAAATTTTGCGTCGAAGCTGCTATAATTATAACATTGACTGGAATATCTTTTTTTCCTCCAATTTTTCTTACTTTCTGTTCTTCCACAACCTTTAATAATAAATTTTGATAATCTTTTAACGCATGAGCCTCATCTAAAAACAATATTCCCCCATTAGCTTTTTCTATAAATCCTGATTTATTTGTAGCACCTGTAAAGGAACCCTTAGTTGCACCAAATATTTCAGCTGCAGCAATATCTGGATTAGTAAATTGGGCACAATTTATTTCTATAAAAGGTGCATTTGATTTTACAACACCAATACTTTTGGCAAATTCATACATCAATTTAGCTAAAAAAGTTTTCCCGGTTCCAGTCTCTCCTAAAATTATAGAATGTCTTGGTCCACCAGGAGAACCAATAGCTTTGCATGCCTTATTGACTACGTTATTCAAACTATTGTCACTTCCAATAAACTTATCAAATATATTTGAAGAAACTTTTTTGTTTAATTTTTCTTGCAAATTAGTTATTTTATTATTCATTATTTTAATTTCAGTAACATCTCTAAAAATTGCTAATGCACCTTTAAATTGCTCTTTTATAATTAATGGCAAAGCATTAACAATATAATGTCGGCCATCAGGATGTTCAACATTGATATTAGTATAAATTTCTTGAGAATCTAATACTTTTAAAATAACAGCTTTTGGATAAAAATTACTTATGTGATTACCGAGCATGTCTTGAATTGTAGTATTAGCATATGTTGCTGACTTTTCATTTGCATAAATAATATTTCCATTCATATCAGTAACATTGACTCCTTCAGATACGTTCTGTATTATCTGATCTAATATTATACTTGTTGAATCTTCTAAAACTATATTTTTCAATTTTCAGCCTCCTATATTAAAAGCTGACTATATTTATTTCATTTGGAGATAAGCTTAAAACTACACCATCGGTATAACCAGAACCATCATTAACTGCAATCAAATGAGAAATTTCTAATTCACGAGCAACCTGTGAAATTTTCTTCATCATTTTGATGCTATTGCTTTTATCAAAAGTTAAAGCTGAAGAAATAATAGCTTCAGCTTCTTTGAATGTTCCTGAAAGAACAATTCCCGGACCTCCTGGAAGACCTTTTAGGATTAAACCATTATCTAATTTTTCAGTACTTTCACTAATAGACCGTGACTCTTCATGAGGATCTCCAATAACTCCACCAGAACAACCTTCTTTTAATTCAGTTTTAAAAGAAGCTCCAAGAGCTATAATATTCTTAGGAGTTTTTTTTGTTAATTCTTTACTTAGAAAATAATCAATTAAAAAAGATTCATTTTTAGCTGATTCTTTAAGTTCCCAATTTTTAAATCTTTTTTTTAACATATCAAAATATATCTCATTGTTTTTTTTTGTCGAAATACCAACTATTAATATTTTTTCATTTAGATTAGAAAATACTTCTAACACAAAAGGATACAAGTTATTCATATTCAACATACTCCTTGAGCATATGTAATGGTTTTTTATAATTTTCTTTAAATATTAAATGGTTTAAAATAAAAGTTTTTATTACCATATAGATAAGCTGTTTTATCTCATCTAATTTATTAGAAAAAGCAAAAACATGACAACTGTCCTTAATTCCGGCAACTTGAGAGGATAGAGCCGTTAATGGTCCGAATTTTTGAACTAAAGAATATTTTAAGGATTCTTCTAAAGGTATAATCCTTCTATCAAGCCAATTTTTATAAAATTCTATATTATAATCATAATTTTCAAGCCTCATATTGTCTATTATAAAAATAGTATCATATTTTTTAATTTCATTTAATTTTTTTTTAATTTCTGTAATTTCGTTTTTACATAAGATAAAATTTATATAGTCAAAAAATGTCATAAACTCTTGCCTTATAAAGTTTTTAATTTCTTTATAAATATTTTTAGTCAAAAAACGGTTATCAATTATGAGTATACCTAATTGCACTTTTTCCCTCCCTATGTGGATATTTATTTATTACAGCATTTGCTATATTATCACAAATTTTTCTTTTATCTAAAGGTTCATTTATAGAGTTTAAAGCAGCATCTAAAGCTGCCAAGGCTTCAATTTGAGGCCCTGGCAGTGTAATAATTAAACTATTTTTGATTAGTGCAACAACAATTTTTGACCAAAGATGACCATTATAGCCATATATTGATATTGTCTCATAATCAGAAGCAAGTTTCAATATGCTTTCATGTGAATAGTCATTAGCAAGGGATTTTGTTGACTTACCTCCACCCCCTGTACCACCAACTGTTAATATGAGTTGGTAATTTTTTTGAACACTTTGATTAATAGCCTTAGTAATTAATTTTTTCTTATCTCTTACGGGTTTATTGCGTTTTATTGAAGCTGTAGGGTACTTTTCAATTAACCGTGCTATAATTTTAGGACTATTAGTATCTATTAAAATCCCCTCACAGATTTCATCTCCAGTCGGAATAATAATAATTTTTTTCATACTAAAATCGTCTTTCAGCAGCACATGCATATTGTGATCCAGGAATTATATCTTTAACATCTACTGCTTTAGCTTTTTCCAGTTTAGAAATCTTTGCAATTTCGGTTGCAGTTAAACCTGGAACTAAGGATAAAACTTTTATAACTCCCTCTTTATCTTTAATAAGTCTTTCAGGAGGAAAATCATAAATATCCATTTCTACTGAATCACTTGTTACCCCAACAACTCTAACAGGTCTCTTAAATAAATCATATATTTTTTCTTCCAATTCCTCAGGTTTTAGACCTTTTACTTTTATTCCTTCAATTTTTACTATTGTTTTATCTGCATATGCTACAACTTGCTCCATTTTATACACCTCTAATTAATATTAATACTTATTTTTTTGACTACATCCTTAGAATCTACTCTTTTAGGTTTGCTAACTCCTGGAATTATTTCCTCAATAGTTTCAATTATTTCTTCTTTTGTCATTTGAGGAGAAGGCTTTTCTAAATCTTCTTTTTTTATACCAATACTATTTAATTCTTCCCAAGCAGAATCATTAATATTATCAAGATCTATTTTAGTTCCTAATGAATGGGCAACATTTAATACTGCGGGAGAACATCCAATATCTTTTCCAGGTATCATTCCGGCTTCTAATGCTCTTATTATATATTTTGCAAGAACATCTTTGGGAGCTACAATAATCGGAATGTTTTCCTTTAAGGTTTTGGCATAATCACCAGAACCATGTGCTGTTTCACCAGCTTTGAACTGTCTGGTAGGGAAAACTCTACCAAATTTTTCAGCTACTGTCATTCCTATTCCAACCGAAATTTCTTGACCAGTAACCCCAAGTAATATATCACCATCTTCCATGATTTGTTTTTGCCCTAAATATGGCAACAACATTTCTTCCATAGTAACTGCATTCATTACTTCCGTAGCAGAGTTATTATTAATAGCTGCCCCTGTCATTACAACATTATGAACAGGTATTAATTTTTTAGCAGGATTCGGACCTCTAAATAGTATATTATCTTCAAAATTATAAGCTTCAATTTGTTTTAAATGTGGTTCTTCTGTAATTAAATCTTCTGTAACTTCCATCGCTTCCATATTAAGAATCCCAAATTCAGGATGAATTTTTCCCTTATCTCCAGCGGCCATTGTTGTTATTGCACTTTCAACAACTATACCATCACTCGTTGTTGTAATTGCATCCATATTAAAAATATTTATTGCAACTGGTGAATCTAAATATTCTGCAATAATATTAGCTGCCTCTTCTTCTGTTATGTCTATAGCTTTTATATCCTTTAAATCTACAAAAGCCATATTTATAGGAACACCTTGTTTAACACCAGTTCCTTTCTCCATTAGACGAATTTTTAGTTTTTTCATTTTTAACCTCCTTAGTGTTTTCCAATACTAGGACGACGATCATCTATATTATCAAAGCCATCAAGTTCAACTTGTTCTGTGGGATGGATAATATTAATAACTTCTAGTATTGCTTTAGTTGGATTCTCTTCTTTATCATAACCTTTTACTATAACTGTATGCATTGTTTCAGGTACTCTTGGCATAACAATAACCTCAACTTTTGAAGATTCTTTATCCATAGATACTTCTTCTACAGCTTTTTCAATTCTTCCTGTTCTTAAAGACTGCATTTTTGCAGATTTTAAAGACTCTAATCCTTTGATTTTCAATTTCTTGTTTGGTGAACCCTTTAATACTGCACCTTGTATTTTAAGTTTGAATTCTGGTAAACTAGTGTGCATTAATCTCATTATAATACCTCCCTCTTTAAATTAAAGTTATCTCTTTAATACTCGCTTATTCGCAGTTTTTCATTTTTCTTTGAATTAGAAAAATAGAAACTTAAGACATAAATATTAATTTTTGGAAATATAGAGACG
>Ga0182238_1000279_pt1 | contig 16404 bp, 17 predicted proteins | sample hydfrates6_PW_90_FD_132439 | JGI IMG/M metagenome (GOLD analysis project Ga0182238, IMG submission 132439) | Subsurface microbial communities from deep shales in Texas, USA - hydraulic fracturing test 6_PW_90 | ecosystem: Environmental > Aquatic > Deep subsurface > Shale gas/oil reservoir >... | reverse complement strand
GTATTAACAATTTTTAATAGGAGGTGTTATTTAATGAAAAAAGCATTAGTATTTCTTGTTCTAATCATTGTGTTTTCAACCTTTAGTTTTGCAGCAAATGGAGCAGGTATTGGAGAAAGTAAACTTACCTGGGCTGGCTGGGATACGATAGTGTATGGCTGGCCAAAATTGAACAGTGCAGGACATATAACCAGTATCCAGGGAATATCAATCATAGGATACGCCTGGAGAAATTATTTTAACCCAATGGAACCTGAAAAAGTCAATTTTTACTGGGAAGCTGGCTTAAACGCAGCTTTTCTTGGTGTTCAGGGTGGTGTAGGTCTAACATATCCTTTACCATTAAAAGATGGACAATTTGACCATCTTTATCTTACAGGAGGACTGGAAGTTTCAATATCTGCGTGGAGCTTATTAGATTTCGATTTCACTGACATTTTATATGACATTATTTTTCCCTACCCATGGATTGGTGTAGCCGTTACGTTTTAGTTTGAATTTATGACTGCTTTCTTTGACTGAATTGATTTTGTTTAAGCTATATCATTTTAATGAAAATAACAGTATTAAAACAGTAAGAAGTTCTTGGTTTTTTCGATCAATGTAGTTTAAAATCTTAAATTGATGAAATTGTAGTTCTTTGATTTTTAATTATAGGGGAGGTGCAAAATGAAAAAGTTACTGGTGCTGTTGATTGCGGTATTAGTTGTAGCGACATTCGCGTTTTCAGCTGAGGAGGCAAATGTAGGTGACAGTAAACTTACCTGGGCAGGCTGGGATACGATAGTGTATGGCTGGCCAAAGCTCAATGAAGCAGGACAAATTACAAGTGTTCAGGGTATATCAATTCTTGGTTATACGTGGAGAAGTTATTTCAATCCTGTGGAACCTGAAAAAGTAAACTTATACTGGGAAGTTGGCCCCAATGCTGCGGTTTTAGGTTTAAATGCAGGAGCAGGCATAACATACCCATTACCCATGAAAGACTCACGTTTTGATTACCTTTATTTATCAGGTGGATTGAATGTCTTATGGGGAGTAATTACTGGACTAATTCCAGTTCCGGCTCCATGGATTGGAGTAACGGTGACATTTTAAATAACTTGATTGGTTAAAGCGGTACCCTAGGAAGGGTACCGTTTTTAAATTATTAAGGGGGGAGGTGTATGTGAAGAAGTTCGTCGTAATTTTGTTAATAATCGGTCTTGCTTCTATGCTCTGTGCAAGCTCAATAAGTGCTTCTAAGGTAAGAACACTGGCAAAAGAACACGCTAGACAGGATGTAAGAAAACTGGGCACATTGTTTTTTTGGTGTTCTTTTCCCGGTGTTGACACCGGTAGTTTCATTTGTTAGAAATTATTCTGTTCCTAATGAACGGTTGATTTATATAGAATCACTTGTAAATGAACCAGAACTCATCTGAACCTATACTGAAACCTACAAAAGAGCTAGAAAAGGCTCAGGAGCCCTCTGGGTCTTGGGTGGAACAGTGATTAATTTCACGCTACTATTTGTTGGCACTTACTCGATACAGTAGAAAAATCTAAACATTTTTTAAGAAATTTATCTTGATTGATATAGGAGGACAACATGGCTGGTAAAATAAAGAAGTTGGCAATATTGATAATTTTTACAGTTTTGGTGATGTTTACATTAAATGGATGTTTCCTTTTTAAAATGTATGAAATTACTTTTTATAATGATTTACAGTGGAGCTATTATGATACCACCGTTGATATACGTGTTGATGGAAAACATATTGATACTATAAATACGTATGATGAAACCACTGTTAAGCTATTTAAAGGTGATCATTCGATCACTCTTGATGTGTATAGAAAATCTGATTCATATTATATAACAACAAAAAGTGATTCATTTTACGTTGTAGGAGACGAGACTGTTTATTTGTATGATGACTTTTTTGCTTCTGCTGAATTTTCATCTGGTCAGTAAATTTTTCCATAAGAAAAGAAAAAAACGGTGCCTTCAAGGCACCGTTTTTATATAAGATGATTTATAGTATTTTTTCAGATATGGATTTTGCCTGCTGGAATAATAACAGGTAGTCCCTTCCTCCGGCTTTTGAGTCGGTTCCTGACATGTTGAATCCACCGAAGGGCTGGACTCCAACCAGTGCGCCCGTACATTTTCTGTTGAAATAAAGATTTCCCACATGGAATACTTTTTTTGCTTTCTCAATTCTATTTCTGTCTCTGCTGTACAGAGCACCTGTCAAACCGTATTCCGTACTGTTAGCTATATTCATTGCATCATTGAAATTTTTTGCTTTGATAAACGATGTAACAGGGCCAAAGATTTCTTCCTGTGCCACTCTGTCATCACGTTTTACGCCTTCTATAACGGTTGGTTTTATGAAAAATCCGGGTAGATCGTCTACAGTTTCTCCGCCACAGGCTATTCTGCCTTCCTTTTTACCAATTTCTATATATTTCATGATCTTTTCCTGAGCACTTTCATTTATAACAGGTCCAAGCCAGTTTTCAGGATCTCTTACATCGCCCACTTTGATTTTTTTGGTCTTCTCAACAACCTTTTCGAGTAATTTATCATAGATTGACTCAACAGCGATAATCCGTGAACCAGCAGAACACTTTTGTCCCTGGAAACCAAAGGCAGAGGTTACGCATCCTTCTGCAGCAGCTTCAAGATCAGCTGTTTCATCAACAACTACGGCATCTTTCCCCCCCATTTCAAGAACAACTCGCTTTAACCACTTCTGACCTTCTTGATGCCTGGCGGCGAGTTCATTTATTCTCAAACCAACTTCTTTTGATCCTGTGAACGAAATGAAACGTGTTCTTGGATGTTCAACAATATAGTCTCCTATCTCGCTACCGCTACCGGGTACAAAATTTATGACGCCTTCCGGTAATCCGGCTTCATGCAGTATCTCAACAAATTTTGCTGCAATTATTGGAGCGTCACTTGCTGGTTTTTGTAAAACGCAGTTTCCAGAAATCGCTGCTGCTGTTGTCATTCCTGCCATTATAGCACTGCAGAAATTCCATGGCGGTATGACAGCTCCAACACCCAGAGGTATATAGACTAGTTCGTTTTTCTCTGGTGGTATCTGAATCACCGGTTGAGGTGAAGCATATCTTACTGCTTCACGTGAGTAAAATTCCAGAAAATCAATGGCTTCCGCAAGATCTGCATCTGCTTCGATCCAGTTTTTCCCCACTTCAAGAATCATAGTAGCATCAAGCTCATAACGTCTTTCTCTCATTATCTGAGCAGCCTTTAAGAATGGTTTTACGCGTTCTTCTGCAGGAGTGTGCTTCCATGTTTCAAAGGTTTTCCAGGCAACATCCATTGCAGCATCGATCATTTTTTTGTCCGTTTTGGAAACGGTACCTACTATTTCTGAAGGATTACTTGGGTTTCTTGATTCAGTAACTCTGTCTGTTTTCTGATGTTTACCCCCTATTATAAGGTCAAAATGACGTTTTTCGTTGCTCACCTTATCAAGGGCTTCTTTCATTTTCTTCCTTACTTCAGGGTTTGATGGATCAATGTAACCTTCATTCTTAAATGGTGGCAGAATCATGTAATCACTTGCTTCTGTCATCTTTTATACCTCCTTTAAACAACGTTTTTTTCTTTGGTAACGCCTTTTGCAAAACGTTCTATATTAAGATTTGAAATATCCACATGTTTAGTCTCTCCGTGCACTATCCATTCAGCCATTGCTTCTCCCACAGCGGGAGCAAGCATGAAACCGTGTCCGCTGAATCCAACCGCATAGAAGAAATCGGTTACTTCTGATGATTTATCAATTATTGGAAGCGCATCGTGTGACATGTTATAAAGTCCGGCCCAGTGCCTTAGAACTCTCATTTGTTTTAGAAACGGGAAAAATTTGGGCATTTTCTCTGTCATTTCAGTAAGAAATCTCCAGCCCGGATTTTCATTATGGCCGGGTTTTTCATCTTCATCACCCTGACCCATAATAAAATTTCCAGACTTGGTTTGCCTTATGTAGAAGTTTTTTTCAAAGCTTATAACAAGAGGATCCATAAGGTGTTCAACAGGTTCGGTAACGAAAATCTGATGTCTGTATGATTCAGTTGGCAAGTTCACACCAGCCATTTTGCCCACTTCGTGAGAATAGCCACCCGCAGCGTTTATTACCAGATTAGTTTTTATATAGCCTTTATCAGTGTAGACTCCCTTAATCGAGTTGTTGGAAACATCTATGTCAGTAGCTTTTGTGCGGGTTAAGATTCTTGCTCCATGTTTTGCAGCAGCTCTTGCATATCCCATGGTTGCTAGATGGGGATTTGCATGCCCATCTGATGAACAAAATGCTGCTGCTTTTATGTCAGCAGTGTTTATATAGGGGAATTTTTCAGCAGTTTCTTTCTTCGAAAGCAAATCAACATCCAGCCCTTCCTCTTTCTGCATTTTTACATTCTTTTCAAACAATTCAACCTCTTCGTCAGTAAATGCTAAAAGCAGATAACCACCCTGATAGTATTCAATATCCATTCCAATGTCTTGTTTAAATTTTTCGAAAAGCTCTACACTTCTCATGGCCAATCTAACGTTTGGCCTTTCACTCCACTGTTGACGGATCCCACCTCCGCAACGCCCTGTTGATCCCGCTGACAAATAGTCCTTTTCCAGGAGAACGATATCATTTATCCCATTCTTGCATAGATGGTAAGCAATTGAAGTTCCGATTATTCCACCACCAATAATAACAGCAGAAGCGCTATTCATTTTTTTCACTTCCTTCTGAAATGGCTTTAAAAGTTGTTGGAACTGAAGGAGGCCGCAAATTACCGGGATCCAATTTTTCTACGGGGATCCCAGTTTTTCTCGAAAGAATCTTCAATGCATTGAGTCTGCACGTTCGACCACCACAGGGACCCATCGCTATTCGTAAATATCTCCTCAATTCTTCAAAGTCTGTGTAACCTTCATCAATTGCTTTCTCAACGTCTTCAACAGTTATTTCTTCACAGCGACAGACATAATTGTTTTTCGAATGAGTCACTGGTTTTATATGTCTGGCATCTTCAATATGTTTCTTATCTATTTCCACATATATGACAGGTGATTTATTTCCAAAGTTTGTTACCTGAGTAACTTTACCAGTATCTAATATTTCACCATCTCTTGATAATATGTAAACAGTATCATTTTTTTGAGGAAGTGGTAAAAATTCATACGGAATACCTATTATGGCTTTATTAGAGTCCAGTAGCTCCTGTACCATAAATATAGCAAGTCCCGGACATTTTGAGACACATATACCACATCCAGTACATTTTTCATAGTCTATTGTCGGAATGCTGTTAATATTTTCCCCAACAGTTATTGCTCCAACGGGACAACTTGTTTCACAGGGATTGCACGGAATTGGCTCAGGACATTCTATAATAGGTCGTTTTTTGCCTTCATACTTTTTGAAGTTATCACCGTTTTTTTCTATAAATTTTTTTCTGTCAGCTGTAAAACCAAGTTTTTGCAACCCGCTACGAACCTTTTGGGATGTGGGGCCGCTTCTGAAATTTTTGATCTGTTCCTTTAAATCATTCAATCTATTCTCGTCGGTTTTCTTTGATAAATCTCTGGCAATGTTTAATCCAGCAATTCTTCCTTCAATCATGGCTGTAGTTGCTTCTTCAATTCCACTAACATCACCAGCGACGAAAACATTGTTAACAGTGGTTCTCATGTTAACATCTCTTTCTGGAACATACCCCCCAAGTTCGGGTATGTATTTTATATTTCCGCCCGCCTGGGAAACAAGTTCAACGGAAGGGGTTAATCCCGTTGCTATACATATTGTATCCACAACAAATTCTCTCTCTTTACCGGGAATCATTTGCCAATTCTCATCAACCTCTGTGATAACCGCACCTTCAACTTGAGTATTTCCCAACGCTTTTTTTATAGTATGTTTTAAAAGTATTGGTATACCGAGTCGCTTTGCCTTTCTGGCATGAACTTCATAACCACCAATACGATCTGCAGCTTCAACAATAGCTTTTACATTAGCCCCTGCCTGTTCAAGCTGGTAACTAACAATAAGGCCAATGTTTCCTGAACCGATCATTAAAATGTTTTCACCCGGTAAAATTCCATATTGATTCATTAATGTTTGGACGGCTCCAGCACCATATACACCTGGCAAGTCATTGTTTTCAAACTGAAGAAATTTCTCTGACGCACCGGTTGCAATTACTATTCGTTCAGGCTTTAGAAGATCAACTTTATCGGTTTCTCTATGAAGAACCGGGACACCTTTGTCATAAATGCCAATAACAGTTGATTCGGGTAAAATTTCAACATTTTTCATATCCGATATCTCTTTAAGAAGTTCCTGTGCTATTTCGAACCCCCGTACAGAAGCGTAGAAATTCTCATTTCCAAAAAATTTGTGGGTTTGTTTTACCAGCTGACCACCTGGTTCTATTCCTTCATCAACAATCAGTACATTGAGGCCTGCCCTACCAGCTTCTATGGCTGCAGCGAGCCCTGCAGGTCCACCACCTGCTATCAGAACTTGGAGATCAGTCAATAATCTCACCTCTTCCTCGTTGCCTTCTAACTGACATACCTTCCTTAACGCGCGTAATGCAGGTTCTTACATTTGGTATTCCATTAACTTCCATAAGACAGGAAGAGCACTTTCCTATGGCACAAAAAAATCCCTGATAGCGTTCTTTTTTGGGAGTCTTTCTCAGGTTTTTGATACCATTTGCATGTAAAGCTACAGCTATTGTTTCGCCTTCATAAGCTGTTAACTCCTGCCCTTCAAAGTAAAAAGTAATTTTTTTGCCTCTTTTAAAGGAAAGTATAGGATGATTGGTGAGCCTTCTCACTTTTTTCTAGCCTCCTAAAATATTATAATATATTGGATACTTCAATTAATATTATAAAATTTTAAAGGTAATCTGTGAAAAACAAGACATCGTTATTTATGAGAATATGAAATGATTAACAACTTTATACGCTTGCTTTCTCTTTTAGACAAGGTTCTGAATTAAAGAATTTACTAAGTTAAACTTACGGGAGGCGATATTATGCCAGGAATTCTGGGACATAGAGGAATGGGTATTGGAGATGGAGAAAATACTTTGCTTTCACTGATAAAGGCTGTTCAGGTAGGAGCAGATGGAGTTGAAACCGATGTTTGGTTAACAAAGGATTCTACAATGGTTCTCACCCATGATCCCGGGCTGGAGAAGATCACTGGAGAGAAACTGAATGTTAAAGAAACGACATTTAAATATCTAAAGAAAAAAGGCTTTATTAATGAGGAACTCCTTACCACACTGGAAATGCTTTATCTTGAAATGCCAGATGACTCATTAATAAATGTAGAGCTTAAAGACGTGGAAGCGGCACCATTAGTTGGCCAGCTGGTTAATAGTTTTGGAGCTCTTGATAGGACGATTTTTTCTTCTTTTCATCACGAATGCCTCGAAGTAATAAAGAATAATGTTCCTAAGGCTCACATAGGACTGATTATCGATGAAAGGGCAAAGACTGATGATCCTCTGGAATATTTTAAAGAATTGATAAACAAATATAATCCTTATTCATTACATTTACCTGTTCAAATATTTAATGAAGCTGGACTGGAAAAAGGGCTTGACCTTATCGATTTGTTAAGGCAATGGGAAATCAGAATACTTCTCTGGACTTTGAACGACCCGGCGCTTGCACTTAAGGTCAAAGATCACTGTGATTACATCGTCACGGATAACGTAACCCAACTTGTTGCAGCATTTGGAGGGAAGGCATAGAATCTATGTATTACATTCAAAAAATATTTGGAATGATACTTTCACCACCTGGAATTTTGGTGGTTTTATATTTGATAATGTCACTGATAACAATAAGAAAGGCTGAATCTCCGGTATTTAAAAGAATAGGTTATGCAATGTTGTTAGTTAGCCTGTTCTTTTATTTACTTGCCACAGGGATCGGGGCAAGATTGTATTTGAAACCCCTTGAAACAAAATATTTAAGACCTTCTAGAAGTATTAATTTAGATGTTATTGCAGTGCTTGGAGGGGGGATCATTCAAACGCCTTATGGAGAACAGACCAGTCAGAGCACGATTAATCGGCTGATGGAAGGTTACAACCTTTACAAAAAAACCGGCAAAAAAATCATAGTTACAGGAGGGAAACCTTTAGGACGAAAAGCAACTTCAGAAGGGCTGGTAATGAAAGACACTCTTATTTCTTGGGGAGTCAGTGAAGAAGATATTATCGTTGACCGTACTGCTAGAAATACTATGGAAAATACTGAATTTATTGCTGAAGCATGTAAAGATAACAACTGGAAAAATGTTATGTTAGTTACTTCAGCGGTTCACATGCCAAGAGCAGTTACTTCTCTTGAAAAATATTCACTAAACATTTATCCCTGGCCTTCAGATTACCTATATGAAACGAACTCTCTTAGCTGGATTGATTTTTTGCCGACCAGAGATGCGTTGGAAGCGAATCTAGCTGCAATTCATGAATTTATTGGAAGCATTTGGTACAGGATTTATGATAGGAGCTGAAATCATTGTGTGACACTATTTTTATTGGAAAAAAGATACTAGGAAATAGGACGCTGTTTGCGAAAAATAGTGATAGACATCCAAATGAACCGCAAGCGATGTTGTACTTTCCTCCTGCTGAACCGGAGGAAGATTATGTAAAAACAACGTATATTAAGGTAAAACAGGTAGATCAAATCAATGGCATACTCATTTCAAAGCCATCATGGATATGGGGAGGAGAAATGGGTATAAACGATAAGGGTGTAGCTATTGGAAATGAGGCAGTCTTTACAAAAGAACCCGTAGAAGAAAAAAGCCTGCTGGGAATGGATATGTTGAGACTGGCTCTCGAGAGATCTTCCAGTGCACAGGAAGCATTGAAAATAATCATAGGACTACTTGAAGAATATGGTCAGGGTGGAAATGGTGCTTATTATGGAGAACTCAATTATCACAATTCTTTTCTTATAGTTGATAATGATGAAGGCTGGCTGCTTGAAACTGCTGGAGAATACTGGGCAGCAAAGAGAACAGTAGATCTTTGTACCATATCCAATTCGTTGACCATCGGTAATGATTTTGATCTTATTCATTCGGAAGCAATTAAACATGCAGTGGATAAAAATTGGTGCAAGAGTGAAAAAGACTTTGAGTTTTCGAAAGCCTATGGTAATAAAATGTACACGTTTTTTAGTGGTGCAGATAGAAGAAAAGAAAGAACAGAAACGTTTATAAGGGATGAAAGTCCAGATATTACACCGGAAAAATTGGTTGAACTTCTTAAAGATCACCAGTACGATACAAATATAAAAAAGGGTTCAATGAAAAATGTTTGTATGCATGGGGGTGGTTTAGTCTCAAATCAAACCACAGCATCGATGATATGCGAAATTGATGAGAAAACTACTGTATGGGCTACGGGGTCTAGTGCTCCCTGTATTTCAACATACAAACCAATTTGGTTCAAAGATACGGGGTCCACATTACCATATTCGAACGAACCTGAAGGACTAGCGTTTTGGAGACAATGGGAAGATATGTACAGAAAGTACTTATTTAAGAACAAAGAAACAAAAGAGTATGTTAGAAAATCCATTGAAGCATTACAGAACAATTTATTTCAAAAGGTTGATGAACTCAAAGACGTTCAAGAAGAATATACAGCGCTTACACGTTTTGCGTTCAACGAAAGTGCTAAACTGGCGTCTAAATTAATAGGCAAAATAACGAAGGAAAAAAACGCTTTGGTTTCTCCCGTTTTTTGGATATATTGGAAAGTTCAAAATGCGCGTATGAGATCGGAGAAGAAAAGCTACAAAGTTAAATTTTGATATTTTTTAAAAACGGGTTGATTTCAAGGACTTCCTTTGCGGAAGTTTTTTGCCCGTGTCCGGGAAATATCTGAAGGCCCTGGTTTTTAACCAGTATTCTTTTAAGAAAAATCAATGACTTTTCCATTTCTACCCTATCGCCACCTAAAAAATCCGTTCTTCCTATAGAAACGGGAAAAATTGTATCGCCGGTGAAGAGATATTTGTTGCTAAATAGAAAACAACTTGACCCTGGAGAATGACCGGGGGTATGAAAAAAAGTCCATTCATCTGAAAATATCTCTGATTTCACCAATGGTAAGCTGTCCAAATCAAGTTCATCAAATCCATACATTCTGCCAAAGTTCAATGATGGATCTTTCAGAATCTCTTTATCAGATTCATGTATATATATTTTTGAAGGTTTGAGTTGTGGTAGATCATAAATGTGGTCCACGTGAGCGTGTGTTAGTAGTAATACGATTTCTTTTTTCGGGTAGTTATCTTTAATAAACTGTGTAATTCCTCTAACTGCATCTATTACAAATAAGTCTTTTCCCATGGGAAGAATGTAACTGTTGGCTTCCAGAAACGGTGAAACAAATACATCAAACATTTAATATCAACCTCTCTTAGTATTTTTGTTGGCTGATTAGACAAAATATCAACCTTTGTTTAAAAATTGACTTTGATTAACATGTATAATTATACACAAATGTGGAATGTTTTATAGTTTTGTTAACGTGATTATGGAGGTGTTGTAATGATTGAGTTTTTGAAAAGTCTGCTTCCTGAAACTTCTTTTCCAGTGCTTCTGAAGTATCAGGGAAGAACATCCAGGGTATATTACATTGATAACGATGTGCTAAAGGAAGCGTCGACCAAAGAATACTCTGGGATAAGTGTGAGGGTGTGGTATGAAGGTGTTTGGGGTTTTGCAAGTACCAGCAACATTAGAGAGGATGATGTTAAAAAAGCCATTAACAGTGCTATAGAATCTGCCAGAGAAGGGAAAAAGGATAAACCTGGCACATACAGCAAACCACGATTTTCTCCTAACAGAGGATCGTTAGTTGTCCCTGAAACAGATCCACTGGAAAACCATTCTGTAGATGAAAAAATATCTTTGGTCAGGAAAGCTGCCAAAAAAGCGAAATCTGTTAGCGAGAAAATTGTTTCTTCCTCATCAACGTATACTGAAATTATTGATGAAAAAACGATGGTTTCCAATTATGGAACTGAAATAACCTATTCTGACAGAAAGGCTGACTTCAGAGTTGCAGCTTTTGCATCTGACGGTAACGATATGGAACTTGGATACGCGAGTTTTGGAGCTACTGGAGGATGGCATGAGCTCTTTAAGGATAGATCGTATGAAAGAACAGCCGAAGAAGCTGCAAAAATAGCACTAACAAAATTGGGGAGAGAATCACCTGAAGGTGGAATTTACACCGTGGTGTTGCATCCATCGTTAGTTGGTGTTTTGGCACACGAAGCCATTGGACACACAGTGGAGGCAGATTTTGTACTTAGTGGTTCTGCAGCAAAGGGACAATTGGGGAAAAAGGTGGGCAGTGAACTGGTAACACTTGTAGATGATCCCACACCTGATTTTTGGGATGGCGCAACAGGTATGGTATTGGTTGATGATGAAGGTAATAAGCCAAAGAAAGTGGAAGTAATAAAAGATGGAATAATGAAATCCTATTTACACGATGCTGAATCAGCAGCCATTTTTGATGTTGAACCTACAGGAAACGCAAGGGCATTCAATTATTCTGACGAACCTATAATTCGAATGAGAAATACTTACATAGCGCCTGGCGAATCCTCTGTAGATGACCTTATTAGCTCAACAAAAAACGGCTTATATCTAAAAGGACTAGGAGGTGGAGGTCAGGCTGACGCCAATGCTGAATTTATGTTTGGTGTTTTAGAAGCCAACAAAATCAAAAATGGTAAGATAACAGAACCGTTGCGTGAGGTAACGATTTCAGGTCAGGCCTTTGATGTTCTTAAATCGGTTGATGCCGTAGCCAATGACTTCCTTTTTGCTATGGGAGCTGGTTATTGTGGCAAGCATCAACCTGCAAAGGTAGATGCAGGGGGGCCGCACCTGCGCTGTAAGGTTAGGATCGGAGGTAGAAAATAATGAAAGAAATCAAAAAGACCATTTTTGACAGGATAAGAAAAAAGGGAAATTACGATATTGAAGTCTTTTCTCGCTCTAAAAAACGTGTCAGAATTTTCTTTGAGAAAAATGAGTTGAAGACATTGCATGAAGACGAAGTGGAAGGCATTGGAGTCAGAGTGATTAAAGATGGAAAACTAGGATTTTCTTCAACAAACGTGCTTAATGATGAGTCAATTGAAAAAATTGCAGATGAAGCAACTTTGATTTCAGATATGGGAACTAAGGATATTGGAAATGTCTTGACTCCCGCTTCTTCTTATACTGAGTTAAAAGGGCTTTACTCTGAAGAAATGGTATCATATCGTTTACCTGAACTCATGAAACTGGCCCGGTCATTTTTCAGGACAGCCAAGGATTATGATAAAAGGATTTCCCTCGATTCAGCAAATGTGGAACTTACTGTAATCGAAGATGAAATAGGTAATACGCTGGGGCTCAGCGCAAAGAAGGAAAAAACAATGTTGACATATTTATTATTTGGGATGGCCATTGATGGTGACGATATTTCATCCTTTGACTACAGATTTGGTGTCAGCACAAATTTGAAGAATATAGAAGAAAAACTCAATTCTACAGCCACACAATTTGCTTCTTCTGTAATAAATGCTCTGGGTGCTCATCCATGTAAATCATTTAATGGAATGGTTCTCTTAAGTCCCCAGGTGGTAGCAGATCTGTTTGGTCAATCACTGAGTATCTTGCTGAATGGGGAGCATGTATTAAGAAAGAGAAGTCCATTCCATAATAAACTAAATGAAGCTGTTGGTAATGAAAAACTCACGATTATGGATAATCCCCTGGTAGATAATTCACCATATTCAACTATGTTTGACAGAGAAGGAACACCTACTAGAAAACTTACTTTAATTGAAAATGGAATATTAAGAAACTTTATTCATAATAATTACAGCGCAAAACATCTTGGTTGTAAATCAACCGGGCATGCGTCCGGTGATTTTTCCGAACTTCCAACCATAGAACTGCATAATATTGAGATTCCCGGACAAAAATCACTTAAAGAAATAACAAAAAGTATAAATCAAGGAGTTTTCATAAATCGCTTCAGCGGGAATGCTAATCCAATCAATGGTATTGTTTCAGGTACAGTAAAGGGAGGATGGTTCATAGAAAATGGTCAGAGAGCTCATCCACTAACAGGTGTCATGATGGGAACGAAGGTTTTTGATATGTTTAAGAATGTAGTGGCGATATCTAACGAAACAGAACAGACATTTATAGGTGAATTGCCTTATATTTTGGTTGATAACGTCTCATTTACTGGAGAATAGATGTGAAAAAGCAAACTTCGGTTATGATACACTTTTTTAAGTTTATTGTTTTGGGGGGAGCTTATGACAGTAAGGCAGAGATCTTATGCTCCCAGGAAGGATTACATGAAGATAAGAGATTTGATAGTCGACAGTTATTCACTTTACAATGGGCCATCTAACTGGTTAACTGACAGATGCAATTTTTGCAGATTTCAGGTAATTCTTACACACAACCATTACAATGTTCAGTATTTTGGTGACCCAGCGAGACCGAAGCACTATTCTTGTGATGAATTGTATTTCCGGGGAAAGAACATAGGTATATGGGAGAATGAAGATGCGAGAATTGTTGTAGTTCATTCCGCGAATGAAGAGCCTGGTGAAGCTTGGATACAGATTCATCCTGACTATTTTCGTCTGTATGGTGAAATAATCGACTACATTGAAGAAAACCTTGCAGACAGAGTCGACGGTATTGGTCTTGTGAAGTTATATGTCAGCAGCGATAGCGAACTTGAAAAAATAGCCAGTAAAAGGGGATACAAAAGGTTACCATTCAAAATCCCATATTAAAAATGGAAATCACCGAAACCAGGAAAATGAAATTGCCAGAAGGTTATACATTAATGAATGTAGAAGAAGAGGATGATCCTTATGAGAGAGGGAAGCCAGGATGCTTTTCTTTGGCGGACGATATCCTCCTTCAAAATGGCTTTCCTCGGTATTGAGCAAGATGCAAAAGGCACCAGACTATCTCAAGGATCTTGATTTATTTATTAAAGCTTCCAATGGTGATTATGTTTCTTTCTGTACCATATGGGTTGATCAAAAGAATGAATAAGCTGTTTTTGAACCTGTTGGAACTCATGTTGAGTATCAAGAAATGGGTCTTGCTTACGAGTTGTTAAAGGAAGGATTGAACAGAATGAAGAGATATAGATCCAGATGTACATATGTGCAGTCAAATGTACCTTTCTACAAAAAATTTGGTTTCATAGAAACGGGTAAATACATCATTCCCTGGATAAAGTATTTTCGCTATGAAAGACTATAAAATGAACTAATAAGGAATTATGATATTGTAAATAAAAAGCCAGTTTTTCAGCTGGCTTTTTATTTAATGAGAAGATTAATATGTGGTGATTTCGTCATATTCCATATCCGTTATTTCAAAACTGTACCAGGTGAAATCACCATCATCGAGCTTCCAGGTGACTTCACCCTTCGTTGGTATCATAAACCCATCCAAATTTTTATATTCAGACATGTTTACTGACCAGGTTTCAAGTGAATACTCACCGGCGGTTTCTTTGTATCGTTCGGCTGTAAAGTTCTCAACATATCCTTCCTTACTAAATGAAAAGGTTCCTGAAGCAATTGTATTACCGAAGCTCATTGTTGCTTTTGCAGTGTTGACATCAATTTCTTCCCATTTTATGAAATCACTCAGGGCTGCTGTTGGAAACCAAACTGTTTCTGCGAGATATCGTAACAGTGTACCCTGATTCATTTCTTTTCCACTGGAATCAGCTATCGTAAATAGAGAAAGAATTTTTATTTGCATATTGCCTTTGCCATCAGTGTATTTATCTCTTCCTACAATATGAAAAAATGGAGCTGCTTTGATCCTCGCTTTCCATATAAATCCAGGAGGGTTAGCAGTGAAATATTGTTCAGCTTCTACCGGCATCCATTTTTTATCTTTTTCAAGTTTCATTTCAGCATTTTGCTTTAACCTTACTGTATCTATTCTTTCTTTGCCAATGACTCCTGCAAAACGCATCCAGTCTTTTACTGAAGTGGGAAGTTCTTCAAGATCTGTTTGTGTAATTACCTTTTTTTCTTCAACTGACACATTTTTAAATAATTCATTAATCTCTTTATCTACATGATTGTTGAAAGCTTTATTGGCAAAGAATACTATTCCTGCCAGAATTACTATTACTACAACAATAATAAGAACAATCTTTATAAATAATAACAACGTCTGTCACCTCTTGCATGTTTTTCATTCAACAGAATGAGAGTTTTGTTATCAGTTTAATGATCACATCCGGTTTCACGGGTTCTATGATACACGTACAGGTTAACTCAGTTATTACAAAATTGTGTACTACTTTAATTCTTCAGGTAAATCTGCGATTTCTTCTATTCCCTCTTCTGTTATTGAAATTTTATAATCATTGTAAATAAATCTGATTTCATTACCCAGCAGGAATAAATCCATAACCCAATTTTCCATATTCATTAAATGAAAATAAACTTCACTGTACGCTTTTATAATAATTTCATCGTTTTCTGAATCTTCATATCCTTCCTGATACCAGACGCCTGATTCGTCTTTTGTGAAGAGTTTTTCGTCAATAAACACAAAATCTGCTTCACCCTCTTGAATTTGATCCTGTGCCATTTCAGATACTGCCTTCGAGCTCTTTACCTGTGAAGTCTTGTCCGGGGATACTTTTGAAGCATAACTCATTCCAGTTCCCGTGACATTTCTAAATTCAGTTTCTTCTGTGAACTTGTCAGGTGCTATCAGGTATGAAGTAAATTCATTTATTATGTTATATTTCTTGGATAAAGAAATAATTTCATTTTCAATTTCTGTTTTTTGCGCTTCATTTAAATCATCATATCTATATCTATCTGCGAGTTGTGCTATTCTTTTTTGAGCCCATAATACAGGCACAAAGTTATTTGCATAATTCATTGTCAAATCAAAACTATAAACATAAGTATGTTCCTTTTCGCCTCTTGTACCTGTTATTGTTACCATTAATTTTCCCGGTTCTTTAAATAACCCACCTATTCGAAAGGCGGTGTCAGCAAATAAAGTAGATACACTACCGGGAACAATCTTGTCTATTTGCGGACCATTTATTTCTATATGTACATCATTCAAGGCTGGCGTTTCGATTTTCGTGAATAGAGCGGAGACTTTTTCATCAATATATTCGCCTGGTTCAACATACTGTATTTTTGAAGGATCTCCTGCAAGTCTGTCAAGTAGAGAAGCATTAACATCGTAGCCAACACCGAATACGAACAGATCTGTTCGTATTCGGTGTTGGCTACGATGTTAATGCTTCTCT
>Ga0182238_1000278_pt1 | contig 16445 bp, 14 predicted proteins | sample hydfrates6_PW_90_FD_132439 | JGI IMG/M metagenome (GOLD analysis project Ga0182238, IMG submission 132439) | Subsurface microbial communities from deep shales in Texas, USA - hydraulic fracturing test 6_PW_90 | ecosystem: Environmental > Aquatic > Deep subsurface > Shale gas/oil reservoir >... | reverse complement strand
TCCCTGAATAAGACCCTTATATACCATGTTTTTGGGGTAAAGAAAAATCATCATCCTCTGTACTTACTGTTATTAAAAGCCTCATTTGCTTCGCAATTTACTCAAAAAATTATTAAAAAATTATAATTTGGGGGATAATTATGCGCGAATTATATCTAAAAGCACCAGCAAAAATTAACCTTGCCTTACATGTTAAGGGTTTAAGAGAAGATGGTTTTCATGAATTACAGATGATAATGCAGAGCATCAGTCTGGCAGATAGAATTAAGCTAAAAAAGAAAAGTGGAGGGATAATTGTTAAAAATTCTCATACTGAGCTGCCAACCGGAAGAGAAAATTTGGCTTATCAGGCAGCAGAGATTTTCTTTAAGAATAATCCTGAAATCAACCAGGGAGTAGAAATCTACATTGAAAAAAACATACCTATAGCAGCTGGTCTGGCAGGGGGAAGTACAGACGCTGCAGCTGTAATGAAGGGGCTCTATCTGCTTTTTGAACTGGAATATGACTTAAAAGAACTCCGCAGTTTTCTGGAAAATATCGGCTCAGATGTTCCTTACTGTCTTGAAGGAGGAACTGTTTATGCTTCCGGCAGGGGAGAAATTTTAGAGGAACTTCCTTTTATCGGAGAAAAATATCTGGTAGTAGTGACTCCTGCTTTCAAAATTTCTACACCAGAAGTATATAAATTATATGATCAAATAAAAGGTTATGATAAATTTGATTTTGACTCAGTTCAAAATAACTTAAAAAATGATCAGGAGATTGACTGGGAGCTTGACTATAAAAATGATTTAAAAAAAGCGGCAGAAAAAATTTGTCCGGAGATAAAAGAAATAAAAGATATATTTAAGAATACTAAAGCTGAATTCACAATGCTTTCCGGAAGTGGTCCAACAGTCTTTTCGATTTACAGCAGCAGAGAGCTGGCGGAAAAAGCTGCAGCCAGATGGCCCCGCAAAAATGATTTTGTTACTGTGGCAAAAACTGTTCCCAGTTATTAATTGAGGCTAGAAAGACAAATTAAAAGCTCACATGAGATTGACATGAATTTAATTTCGTGTTATACTTTCTCCAATAATTATTAGGACTTTGGGAGTAGTGATAGCTATGAAAAAGGGAAAAAATATCACCATGAAGGAAGCTAAGGAAAAAACAGGATTAACATCCAGGCAGATTCGTTATTATGATCAGCAGGAATTGATTTTTCCAGCCCGCAGCAAGGGGAATCAGCGTCTTTTTTCGGCAAGTGATATCAAAAGACTGCTTAAAATAAAAGAACTGCTTACTGCTGGGAATAGTATAGAGACTGTGCGCTCAAAATTAAAGGCTCCACTGACAGTTGATAAAGATCTGGAAGTGGATGACGATTTTGATGACAATTATGATTATTATTCAGATGTTGATCTTGACTCACTTTATCCTGTTTCTAATCGTTCAGAGTTGATAAAGAAACTTTCCCGGAGTAATAAAAAGCATTCCCAGAAGGAGGAAGAATAAGTGGAAAAATTTAGTAGAGAGAAGATTTTAAGGGTTGCTGAAGAGAAAAATGTTGAGTTTATTCGTCTGCAGTTTGTTGATATTTTAGGGATTATTAAAAATGTTGCAATTACAATTGAGCAGCTGCCTGAAGCACTTGACGGCAAGATCATGTTTGATGGTTCATCGATTGAGGGCTATACACGTATCCACGAATCCGATATGTATTTAAAGCCTGATTATGATACCTTTACAATTTTTCCCTGGGAGACCAGTGGAGGCTGTACAGCCAGAATGATGTGTGATATTTATTTACCTGACGGTAAACCTTTTGTTGGCTGTCCTCGTGGTGCACTAAAAAGTGCGATGGCTGAGGCAGAGGAGATGGGTTATGAAATGTTTGCCGGGCCAGAACCGGAGTTTTTCTTATTTGAAAAAGATAAGCATGGTAATCCAACGACAAACACCCATGATAAGGGAGGATATTTCGATCTATCTCCAGTTGATTTAGGAGGAGAAGCTCGTCGTGATACTGTATTAGCACTTAAAAAAATGGGTTTTGAAGTTGAAGCTGCTCACCATGAAGTGGCGCCAGGCCAGCACGAAATTGATTTTAAATACACTCCTGTTTTAAGAACAGCAGATAATATTGCAACTTTTAAATTTGTAACAAAAATTATTGCAATGCAGCATAATCTCCATGCAACATTTATGCCTAAGCCTATTTATGGAGAGAGCGGTTCTGGAATGCATGTTCATCAATCATTATATAAAAATGGAGAAAATGCTTTTTATGATCCTGAAGATGAACATGGTTTAAGTGAAATTGCTTATTATTATATAGGTGGACTGTTAAAGCATGCCAAAGAAACAACGGCCATTTTAAATCCGACTATTAATTCCTATAAAAGGCTTGTACCTGGTTATGAGGCACCAGTTTACATATCATGGTCAACTCAGAATAGAAGTGCCTTAGTTCGAGTTCCTTCAGCTCGTGGTAATGGAACCAGATTAGAATTAAGAAACCCTGATCCGGCAGCAAATCCATATCTGGCCACAGCTGTAATGCTTAGAGCAGGTCTTGATGGGATCAAAAATAAAATAGATCCCGGTGAACAGACTACTGATAATATTTATGAAATGAATTATAAAGAAAGAAAATCAAGAGGGATTACAAGCCTCCCTTCATCTATGGAAGAAGCGCTTAAACATTTCCAGGAAAGTGAATTTATGCGGGAAGCACTGGGTGAGCATATTTTTAACCATTTAGTTGAAGCTAAGAAAATAGAATGGTCTGTTTATAAAAAACAGGTTCACAGCTGGGAAATTGATCAATACTTAACAACTTATTAAATTCTAGTTGGGGGGATAAAAATGGAAGGCAGAGAAAATATACAGGATCATTTAAAGAAAATGAAATTAGGTAAGCTGGACACCAGATCATTATCCTTTTTAGCACTTTTTATAGCCTTTACCTCTGTGGCGACCTATTTACATATTCCAGGACCCAGCAGTTCTTATTTCAACCTGGGGGAAGTAGCTATTTATACTATTGCCCTAACTTTTGGTGCTAAAGCTGGTGGAATTGCAGGTGGTGTTGGATCTGCTCTAATGGATATTATACTTGGTTATTCAATCTGGGCTCCATTTACTTTTTTAATTAAGGGGCTGGAAGGTTTAATTGTAGGTAAAATTGCCAGCCAGCAGCAGGATAAAAAGTTTGATCGCAAAATATTTGCTATTATTGTTGGTGGAAATGTAATGATTCTGGGTTATGCTCTTGCCAAAGCGTTTTTATTAAGCTGGGCAGTTGTTTTACCCGAAATTGGCATTGATTTTGCCCAGATGCTGATTGGGGGAGTTCTGGCAATTCCTCTTTCTCATCATTTAGATAATTATTTTGGGAAGTGATATTTTTGGAAATAGGTAAACTGGCAGGAAATAAATTAAAAAGAACAATACTTGATAAAATAGAACATTTTCGCTCTGATGTACTGGTACCGGCAGGTCCAGGAGAAGATAGTGCGGTAATAGATCTGGGAGATTATTTGCTGGTGGTATCTTCTGATCCAATAACCGGTGCTGAAAAAAATGCTGGTTATCTGGCTGTTAATGTTGCCTGTAATGATATTGCAGCCGCTGGGGCTGAGCCTTTTGGAATTCAGGTCGTCTTATTATTACCACCCCGCCTGGGAGAAAAAAGAGCCGAAAAAATGATGGAAGAAATAGTTAATACAGCAGCCGCGATGAATATAGAAGTCCTCGGTGGGCATACAGAAATAACTGACTTGGTTCAAAAACCTATCATTACAGTTACTGCAATGGGCAGAGCTGTCAGGGAAGAATTAACTTCCAGTTCTGCCGCAGAAGCTGGCGATATTTTATATATTTCTAAAGGTATGGGTATCGAAGGAAGCTATATACTGGCAAGTGATTATAGGGAGCATCTGATTGAAAAAGGTGTCAGCAGTGAAACAATCGTCAAACTGGATGGTTATTTGGAACTTTTAAGTGTGCTACCTGAAAGCAGAATAGCCAGAAAAAATGGAGTTAAGGCTATGCATGATGTAACGGAAGGTGGAGTCTATGGTGCAGTAACTGAAATGGCAGCAGCTTCACAGCTTGGATTTATTATTGAGAAAGATAATTTTAAGTTAATTCCTGAAGTTGAAGAAGTTTGCCGAAAATTAGATCTAGATCCAGCAGCTTTAATCTCCTCAGGGTCAATGCTGATGGCCGCTCCACCGGAAATTGATCTAAAAAGCATTTTTGCAGAAAATGAGCTTGAAATAATCAGGGTTGGAAGAATGATTAAAGAAGGTAATTATATGGAAGCAAACGGAGTTAAAAAAGAGTTTAAAGCACCTGAAAAGGACGAATTATGGAAATTTATTGAAAAAAATCACAAATAAGTCTTGACATTTACATTTAATGGAATTATAATGTTATTAACAAATAATTCCAAAGGCGGTGTATTTATGGAAATTACAGATGTCAGAGTTTTTCCGGTCGAAATTAATGGAAGTATGGTCAAGGCTTATGCAACAGTAACATTTGACGACTCTTTTGTTGTGCGAGACATGCGGGTTATTGAAGGGAAAAACGGGATTTTCCTATCGATGCCGGCAAGAAGAAAGAGAAACGGAGACTATCAGGATATCTGTTTTCCAATTTCCACTAAGTTGAGGGATCTAATGGAAAACCAGGTTTTAGAAAAGTTTGATGAACTGCTGGCAAGTGCCTAGATAAATCTTTTAATAATCACTAAAATAACACTACCTCAGCTGGGGTAGTGTTATTTCTATTCATGGAATTTATAATCTTGACAAATGCTAATTTCTCTGTTATACTTCAAGCGATTAAAGAACTATGATGGACTACTATTGTCAGGAAATAATGTTTAATTAAAGCAAGAATATTTATTCCTTATTTAAAGGAGGAAATTATAGATGGCAGATCTTTTAAGTATTATTCTGGCTGCCGGTAAGGGAACCAGAATGAAATCAGATAAAATTAAGGTATTACATCCAGTTGCCGGTAAGGCAATCATTAAGCATGTCTTAAATACTTTAGATGGTTTAAATAGTAAAATAGTTAATGTGATTGGACATCAAAAAGAAGAGGTTCAGTCTGAATTGGAAGATTTAAATAAATGGGATTTAAATTATGTAATACAGTCAGAACAATTAGGTACCGGTCATGCTGTAAAACAGGCTGAAAGTTTTTTTGCAGATTATGAGGGTCCGGTATTGATTCTTTATGGAGATACCCCTTTATTAAGAAAAGAGACTATTGCAGAATTTGTTAAAGAACATAAGCAGAGCAATTCTGATTTAACAGTTATGACGGCTATTTTTGATGATCCTGAAGGATATGGAAGAATCGTTAAGAATGAGGCTGGTAATTTAACTGCAATTGTAGAAGAAAAAGATGCTGATTCAGAAACAAAGCAGATCAGTGAAATTAATAGTGGGGTAAACTGTATCGATAGTGCCCTGTTGAGAGATTTTATGGCAAATATGAATAATAATAACGCTCAGCAGGAATATTATTTAACTGATATTATAGAATTTGCTGTAACTAGAAATAAAAAAATAAATACATATACTGTCGAGGATTCTGATGAAATTATAGGGATTAACACTCGTAAACAGCAGGCAGAGGCCGAAAAAATATTAAGAGGCAGAATAGCTGACAAACATCTGGCAAATGGAGTAACAATTATTGATCCAGATACTACATACATAGATGCTGAGGTGGAGATAGCAAAGGATGTTACAATTTATCCTTTTAATTATCTGGAAGGAAAAACTAAAATTGCTCAAAACACTACCATTAATCCAAACTGCAAATTGAAAGATGCAGTTATAGGGGAAAATGTTGAAATCCTTTCAAATACTATTATAAAGGAAAGTAAAGTTGGAGCTGGAACTAATGTTGGGCCTTTTGCTTATCTAAGACCGGGTTCTACAGTAGAAGCTAATTGTAAAATTGGTGATTTTGTAGAGCTTAAAAAGACTACAGTTAAAAATGGAGCTAAGGTTCCTCATTTATGTTATGCTGGAGATGCCGAAATTGGTGAAAGAACAAATATCGGAGCCGGTACAATATTTGCGAATTATGATGGAGAAAATAAATTTAAGACTGAAATTGGTAGTGATGTCTTCATCGGCAGTGATTCTATTTTAATTGCGCCACTTAAAATTGGTGACAGGGCTAAGACAGCTGCTGGATCAGTAGTTACAAAAGATATTAATTCTGGTGATACAGTAATGGGCGTTCCTGCTCGAATATATAATCCAAAATCTAAGCAGGAAAATTAAAAAATAAGCCAGGGGGTCAAAAAATGTCCAGTTATAGTGAACAGTTAAAAATATTTGCAGGTAATTCTCACCCTGAATTAGCTCAGGATCTCTGCGATTATCTGGGGACGGAATTGGTTAATGCAGATGTAACTAGATTTAAAGATGGGGAAATTGGTGTTCGCACTTATGAAACTGTAAGGGGAGCTGATGTTTTTGTTGTACAGCCTACAGCACCTCCTGTTAATGAGAATCTGATGGAACTGCTGGTGATTATTGATGCTTTAAGAAGGGCATCTGCCCGAAGAATTACTGCGGTGATACCATATTATGGGTATGCGCGCCAGGATAGAAAAGCAAGACCAAGAGATCCAATCACTTCTAAATTGGTGGCCAATTTACTAACTCAGGCAGGTGCCAGAAGAGTACTTTCAATTGATTTTCATGCACCTCAGATCCAGGGCTTTTTTGATATCCCAGTTGATCATCTCTATGCCTCACCGATTATGGTTGATTATTTTAAGGATTTTGATCGTTCTGATCTAATTGCTGTTGCTCCGGATGTTGGTTCGGTAAAAAGAGTGCGTTCTTTTGCTGAAAGTTTAAATATTCCAATGGCGATTATTGATAAAAGAAGGCCCAAACCAAATGTGGCTGAAGTTATGAATGTAATTGGAGAAGTTGATGGTAAAAATGTGATACTGCTTGATGATATTATTGACACAGCTGGAACTATTTCTGCAGCAGCCGAAGTTCTTAAAGATAAAGGAGCTAAGGAAGTTTATGCATGTGGAACTCACGCTTTATTTTCAGGCCCTGCAGTTGAACGTCTAAAAGAAGCGCCAATTACCAAAATTATTGTTACTAATACAATTGCTCAGAAAGACCATGATCTTGATAATCTGGAAGTGCTTTCTGTTGCTCCTCTGGTTGGAGAGGCTATTGACCGTATTTTTAAAGATTTATCTGTTAGTGTATTATTTTAAATAATTTTTCTAAAACACTTGCTCAAACTGAGCTTTGATGTTATAATAAAATTTGTTATGTCTTATTTAACGCAGACCTGCCAGTATAAGCAGTTAATCTGGCTTAAAATTTAATTTATGCAAGGAGAGGATAGTCATGGAGAGACATTCTATTGAAGCTGAACTAAGGACTGAAACTGGAAAGGGAGTAGCCCGTAAAATAAGAAGAAACGGACTTATCCCAGGTGTTGTTTATGGAAGAGGAAATGAACCAAGATCTATTAAAGTAGATCCACTGGATATTGAAAAGCTTCTCCATTCTAATGCTATCTTTGATCTGACTTTTGTCGGAGAAGATGGAGAAGAGGATGAAGCGGTTGTAATCATTAAAGATTATCAGAAAGATGTTATTAAGCAAAATCTGCTGCATGTAGATTTTCAGTTTATTTCTATGGACGAAAAGATCACTGTTTCTGTACCAATGCATTTAGAAGGAGAAGCTGTTGGTGTTCGTGACGGTGGAGTATTACAGCAGTTATTACGCGAAATTGAAATTGATGCATTACCTGCTGAAATTCCAGAAGAAATTACTATTGACATTTCTGAACTTGAGGTTGGACAGTCTTTATCTGTTGTTGACCTGGATCTTCCTGAAGGAATTGACCTTGTAACTGACAGTGACGAAGTTATTGTAACTGTTGTTACTCCTACTGAACTTATCGAAGAAGAGGTAGAAGAAGAGGAAGAGGAATTCTTAGAGCCAGAAGTTATTGGCGAAGAAGAGGAAGAAGAAGGCGAAGAAGCAGAAGAAGAGGAAGAACCACAGGAATAATTTTAGTAAAGAAATTGGGCGCGGCTTAGTCAGCTGCGCTTCAATTTATTATTGGAGGTTTAAAGTTTGAAAGTAATTGCTGGTCTTGGAAATCCTGGTGAAAAATATGCGAAAACCAGACATAATATAGGATTTATGGTTATTTCAGAATTGGCAGACAGATTTAAAGTTAAGAGCAGTTATAAGTTCGATGGCCTTGTTGGCGATTTCTTTTTAGGTGGAGAAAAAGTTATTCTTTTTCAACCAATGAAATATATGAATAAAAGTGGTCAGCCAATATATAGGCTGCTTGACTATTTTGAGATAGAAGCTGAAGATCTGCTTGTTATTCATGATGATTTAGATCTTGATTTAGGAAAGATGAGATTTAAGCAGAATGGCGGCAGTGGTGGTCATAATGGAATTAAATCAATTATTAATAATTTGAGCACAGATGAGTTTAATAGATTAAAAATTGGCATTGGTAGACCGCCGGAAAATATTCCGGTACCTGATTTTGTCCTGACTACTTTTGCAGGCGAAGAAGAGGATATCTCAAAAAAAGTTGTAGCTGATGCTGCTTCAGCAGTTGAATTGATGTTAAAAGAAGATATAATGAAAGCAATGAATAAATATAATGGATAACAAGCCCGTACATTTTATGTAGGGGCTATTTTGCCATTTTTGAGTTAAATGTATAAAAGTATAAAATTAAGAAATATATGTAGAAATAAAAGGTTTTTGTTTAAGGAGCAGTATGCAGATGAATTTCAAAGATTTATTACTAGAAAATCAAAAATTTAAAAAAATTGCGAAAAATATAAATACTTCTGCCCAGTCTATTAGCGGTTTAAGTGGCAGTAGAATTTCCTATTTTGCAGTTAATTTTCTAAAAAAAGCAGAAAAGGACTTAGTTTTCTTTTTGCCAGATAATTATTATCTGCAGCAGATGCAGGAAGATTTAATCCGTTTGATTGGAAAAGATGAATTTTTAGTTTTTCCAGAAGAGGAAATTCTTCCCCATGAGCAGTTGATGCCAGATCTAACTACTATGAGTGAACGGACAAAGGTGCTCACCGAGCTAGTTTTCCCAATTGGTCAGAAAAAGAAAATTATTTTAACTACTCCGGCTGCAGTTTTAAAAAAATTACCTCCAAAAATGATTTATCAGCAAAAAAGTATAAATATTAAAAGTGGTAGTGAAATTAATATTGAAAGTTTAAGACAGAGGCTCTTTGCTTTAGGTTATAAAAGGGAGGAAATGGTGGAAGCCCCTGGTCAATACAGCATTCGGGGTGGAATCATTGATGTCTTTACTCTTTTAGATGAGCAGCCTTTTAGAATTGAACTTTTTGGTGATGAGGTTGATTCAATAAGAAAAATTGATTTAACTGCCCAGCGCTCTAAAAAAGAGGTTGCAGAAATCACAATTCCACCATTTGCTAATCTTGTTATTGACGAAGAAGTTGTCGATAGGGCCTGTCCCAGACTGGAGACAGCATATTCTAAAGCTGTAGCACGGCTGGCGGAGAATAATTATCCGGAAGAAGCTTCTTATTTAAGAGATAAAGCAAAAAAGATGCTGGAAGATCTGCGAGAAAAACACCGCTTCCCCGGATTTGAACAGTTTTTGCCTTTTTATTATGAAGAGACTGCCAGTTTTTTTGACTATTTAGAAGATAGTATGATTTTTGCTGTCCGTCCAAATAAAATTACCCAGCTTACTCATGAATATTATCAGGAAATCATAGAGACCCACACTCGTCTTTTAGAGCAGGGTATGGTTTTTCCTGAGTATCTTGATAATTTTATTTCTGAGAATGAATTTGAAAAAGAAATAACTAAAAATCGAGTAGTTGATATTAATTCCGAATTTGAAGAACGGAAGGTTGCCGAAAATGATATTCATTTTGATACATCTTCTTTAGAACCTTTTCATGGTCAACTTGAACTTTTTAGCGAAAAATTAATTGATCTTCTGCAGAAAAAGTATCGAATTGCAATTACACTCAACTCAGCCAGTAAGAAAAGAAGAGTTAAAATGTTTTTGGAAGAAAAGAATCTGGTAGTTGGAGAAAATTTTGATCAAAGTAGAATTGTTATTTTTCCTGATAGTCTGGCCGAAGGTTTTGTTTTTGATGATATCAAGCTCGCTGTTTTCAGTGATAAAGAGGTTTTTGGAAATGAACAGAAAAGAAAAAGAAAGATCGGGGACTTTGAAGATGGAGTAGAGATTTCCAGTATCAATGATTTAAAAGCTGGCGACTATGTTGTCCACGAGAATCACGGTATTGGTAAATATTTAGGTGTAAAAACTTTAGAAATCCAGGGGCAGCACAAAGATTATCTTGTCCTTAAATATGCTGGAGAAGATAAGCTCTATGTTCCAACTGAAAAAATACATCTTGTACAAAAGTATATAGGTTCAGATGCCGGTAACCCTAAACTTTATAAACTGGGCAGCAGTGACTGGAAAAAGGTAAAAGAAAAGGTTCAAAAATCTGTTGAAGAAATGGCCGTAGGTTTATTAGAACTTTACGCTGAACGAGAAACTCTGACCGGCTATCAGTTTTCGGAAGATGATGTCTGGCAGCAGGAGTTTGAAGACTCTTTTCCTTTTGAAGAAACTCCTGATCAAAAAGATGCGATTGAAGATGTTAAAGCAGATATGGAATCAAAAAAACCGATGGATAGATTACTCTGTGGTGATGTCGGTTATGGAAAAACTGAAGTTGCTATTCGAGCTGCATTTAAAGCGGCCCTTGACAGCAAACAGACTGCAGTTTTAGTTCCAACAACTATACTTGCTCAGCAGCATTATAATACTTTTGCAGAGAGAATTGAAGAATTTCCGGTTCGGATTGGGATGTTAAGTAGATTTAGTACTACTGCTGAACAGAGGAAGACACTAAAAAAATTAATTAAAGGCGAAATAGATATCTTAATTGGGACTCATCGGCTTTTATCTAAGGATGTTATTTTTGATGATCTTGGTTTATTAATCATTGATGAAGAACAGCGTTTTGGAGTTACTCATAAAGAGAAGTTGAAAGATCTTAAAAGAAATGTTGATGTATTAACTTTAACTGCGACTCCAATTCCCAGAACTCTGCATATGGCTTTGGTTGGAGTTCGCGATATGAGTTTGATTGAAACTCCTCCTGAAAACCGATATCCAATTAGGACTTTTATTAAAGAATATAACAAAGAATTGATTGCCAGTGCAATTAGAAGAGAATTAGCTCGACAAGGTCAGATTTATTTTGTCCATAATCGAGTTAAGGATATTGAGCAGACTGCAGGTAAACTTCAAAAACTAATGCCGGAGGCTAAAATTGCAGTTGCTCACGGACAAATGAATGAAAAACGACTGGAAAAAATAATGTATGACTTCTATCATCATAAGTTTGATATCTTAGTCTGCACAACGATAATTGAAACAGGACTGGATATTCCAAATGTAAATACAATTATTATTAACCATGCAGACAAGATGGGGTTATCCCAGCTGTATCAGCTTAGGGGGCGCGTTGGTCGTACCAACCGAATTGCTTATGCTTATCTACTTTACGAGCGGGATAGGATTTTACCCGAAGTTGCTGAAAAAAGGCTGGAAGCAATTAAAGAATTTTCTTCTCTGGGCTCTGGTTTTAAAATTGCAATGCGTGATTTAGAAATTAGGGGTGCCGGTAATTTATTAGGTCCTGAGCAGAGCGGACATATTGCAGCCGTTGGATTTTCTTTATATACTAAATTATTAGAAGGAACAATAGAAGAACTTAAGGGTAAAAAGGATCAGAATAAAATTGAGGTAGAAATTGATCTTAATTTAGATGCCTATATTCCAGATGATTATATTAAATATGAGGCCAGAAAAATTGAAATCTATAAGAAAATTAAATCTATAGAAAATGAAGCTGACGCTTTAGATACTATAGATGAACTTATTGATAGATTTGGAGAGCCGCCTGTAGAAGTGATGCGCCTGGTTAATACAGCCCGCTTGAAATTTATTGCGGCTGAATTGAATATGGACTCAATTAAAGATGATGGTGGTAAAATTAGATGCCAGTTTGTCAGTTCCGATCTGGTGGATGGAAGTAAATTAGTTGAATTCAGCAAAAAATACAGAAGAAAAATCAAAATTAAATCTGCAAAAAAGCCACAGTTATTGATTAAAATTGATGATCCAGAAAATATTGATAAACAATTATTAAAAATGCTAAAAGATTTAAAAAATATTTAGTTTTAAGTATAGATGATCATGCTGTTAAAATAGAAAGTCAAAAGGGTGGAAAAAATGTCGGATAATAAAGAACGGGGAAGTTTTATAAAAGGAGCAGCAATTTTAACTGCTGCTGGTCTTGCTGCCAGAGTAATGGGCTTTGGTTATCGGGTGATTTTAACCAGAATAATTGGAGCAGAAGGAATGGGTCTTTATCAGATGGCCTATCCAATTTATACTGTTTTACTGGTTGTTTCACGATCCGGTATCCCAGTAGCACTGGCTAAGCTAATTGCTGATAAAATTGCAGCAGATAAGAAAAAAGAGGCCTATAAAATATTTAAAGTTGCCAGAAAAATGAGCTTTTTAGTGGGGTTAATAGTCTCAATTATTATGGCTTTAGCTGCTAAACCACTAATTTCATTTCTTTCTCTTGATCCCCGTTCATATTATGCAGTTCTTGCAATTTCTCCTGCAATATTTGTGGTTTCAATTATGGCTTCTTACCGCGGTTTTTTTCAGGGCCTGCAGGATATGGTTCCGACTGCCAAGTCACAAATTTTAGAGCAGTTCATCAGAATGTTTACAATGGTTGGCCTGGTTGTGTTTTTAGTGCCCTACGGCCTGGAATATGCTGCAGCTGGAGCAAGTTTTGGGGCTGTGAGTGGTGCGCTGGGTGGTTTATTAATTCTATTATATATTTATGCTAAAAGAAAAGAAAAAATCTTTAGCTTTTTAGATGGTGGATATGATTCAATAGAATTGAGCACCAAAAGTGTTGTTAGAAGGATTGTTTCGTTAGGAGTGCCGATTACCCTGGGGGCACTGGTTATGCCATTAATGAGTCTCGTTGATCTAGTTTTTGTGCCCAATCGGCTTCAGGCAGCAGGCTATATGGTTAGGGAGGCAACAGCTTTATATGGAATGTTTTCTGCTGTAGCAATGCCGCTGGTCAATTTCCCGACAATTATTACTGTTTCTTTATCGGCAAGCCTGGTTCCTGCCATTGCTGAAGCTTTTACTCTGGGGAAGGAAAAGTTAATTAATTATCGTACTCAGACAGCTTTAAGATTAACTGTTTTAATTTCATTACCTGCTGCAGCCGGATTGTTTTTGCTGGCAGAGCCTCTGACTGAGATTATTTTTGCAGAACCAGGAGCTGCTGTCCCACTGCGTTTTGTAGCCTGGGGTGTATTCTTTATTGCTCTTCAGCAGACAAGTACAGGGATTTTAAATGGAATTGGGAAAACATCAATTCCAGCTCGAAACTTAATGGTTGGAGCAGTCTTTAATGGATTTATCAATTATACTTTAACTGCAGTTCCAGCTATTGGAATTCGTGGTGCAGCCTTAGGTACTACGATTGGTTTTGCTATTGCTGCTTTTTTAAACCTGTATTATGTAAAAAAAGAAAGTGGATTTATAATAAATGTTAAAACTATGATTTTAAAACCATTTGCATCAGTATTTTTGATGGGGGTTTTTGTTAAAACATTTTATAATCTACTCAAAAATTTATTGGAAGTGAATAATCTAGCTTATGCCTATCAAATAACTACTTTCACAACAGTAGCTGCTGCAGCATTATTCTACTTTGTAGTTTTATTACTGCTGCAGGAAATTAAGTATCAGGATTTAGCTGTGATACCTGTTTTTGGTGAAAAACTGGCTAATTTGTTAAAAAGATGGAGTTTTCTAAAGGATTAATTTTATTTTAATAATTTTATGATATAATTTATATGTTCCAGCTTAAATTTTTGAGGAGGTAACAGCTTGGATGTCAGAAAAAGGAAATCAATTTTAAAAGAGTTAGATAAATTAATAGAGATTATGGCTGTTTTAAGAGGCCCGGATGGTTGTCCCTGGGATAAAAAGCAGGATTATCATTCAATCAAAGAGAATATTATAGAAGAAGCCTATGAAGTTGTCGAGGCTCTGGAACGAAATGATGTTGAAGCATTTAAAGAGGAATTAGGAGATCTTCTGCTGCAGGTTGTTTTTGAATCTCAAATTGCATATGAAAAAGACGATTTTGACTTAGCTGATGTTGCAAGAGTTTTAAGAGAAAAACTTATTCGACGTCATCCTCATGTTTTTGCTGAGGTGGATGTTGATGGTTCTGAAGAAGTGTTAAGGAACTGGGAGCGGATTAAGAAGGAAGAGAAAGAGAAAAACAGTCAATTCAATTCTCTAATGGATAAATTTAATCAGGGGCAGAGTGCTTTGAATCAGGCCTATGATATTCAAAAAATTGCTGCGGAAGTGGGCTTTGATTGGGATGAATTGGAACCTGTTTTAGATAAAATCGAAGAAGAACTGGGTGAGTGCAAAGAAATCATTGGAGCAAATCCGGACAATACCTTGTTTGCCGATCAAAATTTAAATCAGGCTCAGCAGCAAAACCTTGAGGAGGAAATAGGGGATCTGTTATTTGCTGTAGTTAATCTTGCCCGCTTTAAGGAAATCAATCCAGAAATTGCATTACTTAAAACTATTCTAAAGTTTAAAAACAGATTTAAATTTATAGAAGAAAAAATAATGGCTGAAAAAGCTGAGTTTGAAGATTATAATTTAGAAGAATTAGATGAATTCTGGAAGCAGGCAAAAAATCAGGAATAAAAATTATACAGGAGGATTAAAAGAATGAAAAAGAAATTTATTATTTCCACAATCATTATGACAGTATTTTTCAGTTTTGTACTTATTACACCAACTTTAGCTTTTGATATTGAACCTGAATCTGCTATTTTGCTAGAGGCAGAAACTGGCCAGGTTTTATTTGAAAAAAATGCTGATCGAGTTTTGCCACCGGCAAGCATTACTAAAATCATGCCTCTTTTAATAGCTATGGAAAAACTAGAAGAGGGGAGTATTTCTTTAGATGACCAGGTAACTATTAGCCGTTATGCAGAGTCAATGGGAGGATCTCAGATCTTTTTGGCCGCAAATACCCAGGTTAAGCTGGAAAAATTGCTTAAAGCGGTAACAATTGCTTCTGGTAATGATGCCAGTGTTGCAGTTGGTGAGTATATTGCTGGTACATACAGTAACTTTATTGCTATGATGAACGATAAAGCAGAAGAGCTGGGGATGGACTCTACAAATTTTGCTAATTCAACTGGTCTACCTGATCCCAATCATTATTCTACAGCAAGAGATATTTCGATTATGGCCAGGGAATTAGCTAAATATCCGCAGGTCCTGGAGTGGGCATCTATCTGGACTGAGACAATTCAGCTTCCCGGCAGAGATGCAATGTTAGTTAACACCAATAGTTTAATTAATAAATATCCAAGTATGGATGGTTTAAAAACAGGACATACCCAGGAGGCTGGTTTCTGTCTTGCTTCAACAGCTCAAAAAGGTGATGTCCGGCTTATTTCTGTTGTTCTGCAGGGAGATACGCTAAATGAAAGAGAAGAGGCAACAACAAGGCTTCTTGATTATGGCTTTAATGCATTTTCTAAAAGACAGATAGCTGCTGCAGGTGATCAGATTCAAAATATTCCTGTTGAAGAGTCTGCAGATAGGGCTGCTGTAGGAGAAATAGCTGAAGATTTATATATTATGGTGCAAAAAGGCAAAGAACAGGAAATTTCGCAGGAAGTTGAAGTTGATGATTCTTTGGCTGCTCCAATAGAAAAAGGTGGAGTACTTGGAAAATTGACTGTTTATCGCGGCGAAGAAGCTGTTGAATCTGTAGATGTTGTTGCAGTCGAGGATATTGAGCGTGCAAATATTTTTGTTAGGCTTTGGAGAAAAGCAATTGGCTTTGCTCAGGGGTTGCTTTCTTAGAACTTTAACTTACAGCGGTAATAGTTTAACAGATCTAAGGACTACATCTAAAATATTAAAAAAGACCAAATGATTATATTCCCTCTATTCATTATTATTGTTTAATTAATGGATAGAGGGATTTTTTTGAATATAGAAGTTTTATCAAAAAACTTCTTGACACCATATTAATTTAATGTTACTATATTAAACGTTGCAGCAATAATTATATTTGCTGCAGAAATCTTTTCGAAAAAATCCTCTATAACTCTTGACAAAAAGGGGGATTGATGTTAAGATAATGTATGTCGCTGAAAAGTTGAATTATCAATTTTTCCGGCCGACAAAATTATTTTAAAAAGTTCTTGACAAAGTTAAAAGAGCTTGAT
>Ga0182238_1000275_pt1 | contig 16548 bp, 29 predicted proteins | sample hydfrates6_PW_90_FD_132439 | JGI IMG/M metagenome (GOLD analysis project Ga0182238, IMG submission 132439) | Subsurface microbial communities from deep shales in Texas, USA - hydraulic fracturing test 6_PW_90 | ecosystem: Environmental > Aquatic > Deep subsurface > Shale gas/oil reservoir >... | reverse complement strand
GCAGGAAACCTTGCAGCAGGAGAATACGAAGCAAGCATCGTCACCCCCCTAACCGATGTAGACGGAGATTCAAACGGCTACCAATCCGATGTAGAGACCGAAAATCTGCTGCAATATCTGATGATAGGGTCAGAGGTATCTGGCAGCAGTAGCACATATCTATGCGATTATTATGGCATACACGATTTGGGTGAGACAAACATTGTGCTCTCCGGCGGGCATTGGCCTTACGGGTCGGGTGCGGGGGTCGGTTCTCTGTCTTCGGATTACGTGTCTTCGGCTTCGGCTCGGCATATCGGCGCTCGCTTCGAGTTCATCCCATGATAGGTGATTATTATGAAAGTACAATCTACAATACAACCACAAGAAATTTACATTGACAAAATCAAGGGTGGTCGTGCACGGCTTCTCTGCAGATGGAATCTTGAAACCGTCACTCGCATTGATGAGATGACCGAAGAAGAACAGACTATATACAAATACGATGAGACTGCGCTGTGGTGGACTTTCCCGGACTCTTATCAGGATAGTTCTGGCAGCACTGTGTATATCGACACGATGTCTGATCTGCAGGCATACCTTGACAGCAACAAATCAGAAATATTGTCTTTTGCCAGGGGGACAAAAATCGATGCTGAAGTCCTTGGGTGATGCACATGGCTTGGGATGACACGAAGACACCATCCGATTCCCTGACCGCTAGTGAATACAATGCAATGGTGACCGATCAAAAAAGCCGTATTACACGGTCAGAATTTGACACAGCGCTTGAAAAGATGAAAACTGCTATCGCTAATGCAGATGTAGATGGAGGCAGTGCATGACCTTGATCACCAAAACTGATGTGGAAAACGAACTGCAAGTGACACTTGATGCTGGATACACAGATTCCATAATATCCGACATTGCCGACACCGAAGAAGATCTGCTGAAACTACATACCAGGAGATCTTCTTTCTCCGGGTCCACTGCCTCCCTGGCAAAGAAGGCAGTACTCTATCTGACTATTGACCGGCTTGTCACTTCCGACAGGAATATTGTCAAGAATGCAGTGGCAGAGATATCCGAGAATAGCAGCAAGATCAAGTTCACCAATGGGAAAACACTTGAATCCTACAGGCATGAAGCAACTGCAATCATCGAGCGGTTGAGGATTGGAAGTGGCAGGATTACAGGTATGTACACTTTCAGTGATACCGGTGAGGACCAGGAGATCTACTGATGTTTGATATCTTCGACCACGATACAACTATTACCCTGGTATCTGTGACCCCGGGATACACCGACAGTAGCGGAGGCTGGGTCCCGGAAGTCACAGAAACCAGTACCATTGATGGCCACATTACCGATCTGACCTATGAAGAACGCCAGTTTGTACCCACCGGGATTGTCGAGAAAGGTGTAAGAAAACTGGCCACATCAGCCAATCTGGATGTTGGTGACAGGATACAGATAGGATCCGAAGAATACACCATATATGAGCAGATGCATACCAATTACCTCATTGGCCAATACACAGGAGAAACAAGAACCACCTATTTGATTACAAAATAAAAAATTATATTGTATTAAAACAAAATAATGGTGATGTCATACCTCTGCCACAAAACCGACTATCCGTGCATTTGCACAAACGAGTGTCCTGAATACTCAACCTGTACCGAGACAAGAATTCCGCTTCTTGTACATACTACAAATTTCCGTTGCTGTTTGGCTGAAGATTCTTTTTCTGTTTTTGCACTCTACCCCGAATCAGAGATGAACGGGGTGGTTGATTGAGTACTCTTGTTGATTGCACCTGCAGTAATCCCGAATGTGATAATATCGTACGAATTCCCAGATCACAAAAACGGTTTTTCCTGGTAGATTGTTTCAAACGTTACGGTATAATCAAATTGCCATATTGCTGTAAAGACTGTCAGGAAAAACACCAACAAATGCTTGCTGAAAAACCAGGTGTGAAGGAAGAAAAGGTCAAAGCACATGATTTAGGCAATGGCTTGAAACTTTGAACTTTCCCTTATATATCCCCGCTCCAACTGGTTCTATAGGTGATATCATGGATATGTCCGTACTCGATGTTTCATATATAGCAGTTGGTATACTTACGACTGCCTCTGCAATTCTAGTATCAAAATACAGGAAGGTTAAATCATTTCTTTGGTTTGCCGAAAAGGCACTGACCGAATTGCTCGGAATCGTCAAAGAACTCAAGGAACTTGTCAGTACACTGAACGATGCACTTGAGGACGATAGTATAAGCCGGGAAGAAACGAAGCAGATTATTGCTCAGGTGAATGATCTTGTCGACAGGATGTAGATGATCATTTCTCTGGAGATAGGTGATGAATGCCAGGATTGTGAGGAGTGAGACGGTGCAGGAAGATGAAAACCACGTCTCCCTGAAAAAATACCTGGAACGCAGGTTCGATGACCTAGAAAGACACATTGACACCAAATTCAAGTATCAGACTGAAACAGATCATGAACTAGACAAGAGGATATGTTACCTGGAAAACACAAAGATTCCCGCTGTTGAAGCGGCCGTCAATGAGATTACCCGGAAAAGCATGTGGATTGCAGGGTTTGTCGCTGCAATTGCTGCGTTCGGTTCAGCAATACTGACACATATGTTGGGGAAAATATGATACGTACAAAGGTATCCCGGGAAAAAAGTCCCAACATTGAAGCAAGATTGAACAAAGCAAATGCTTCAATGCTTGACTCCGTGGGTGCATATCTTGAAAAGGAGATGACGCAGAAAATAGATATTGGACTGAGGCCCGCTCTTCTTCCTTCTACAATAGAATCAAAGGGAAGCAGCAAACCACTTTTTGATACCGGTGAGTTGTATGACCAAATATCACATGAAGCGTCCGGGGATACTGTAGAGATCGGTGTGATTGGCAGTCGTGCATCAATAGCCAAGCACCACGAGTTTGGTGCACCGAGAGCACACATTCCAGAGAGATCCTTCATTCGTTCCACAGTTTCAGAAAAAAGACGCGGTATAGGAAGGGTAGCCGAAGAATCCTTCCGGTGAACTTTCCTTTTTATACTCCCAGACAAACCATTCTCCAGTGGAGAACCCACCTTCTTAAATCCACGGGAGAACCCCGATGTCAAGAATACTATCTGAAGCACAAAAAAAGGCTATTTTCACGAACATTCCGACTTCGGTTACTGTCAACGATGAGGAAGTCACTGCATCAAGGATCTGGGCCAATCAGGTACATGGATATCCCGCAATCAGTCTGAACATTTCTAATGACGGAGTCAGGCGAATTGAGGATGTTTCGGATGGAATTCTGTACTATGAGGCCACCTTGACAATTCATATTCTGACCGAGAATACTGATCAGAACAATGGTGCAATCGTAGCAGATGCGTTTTCTCAGGCAATCGTGGAAGAGATTGCTACATGGACGACTCCGTTAACCGGAGATGTGCGAATTTTTGATTCCAGAGAAGACATTGGTACTACTCAAAACAACGGGTTTGAAGACGATATTTATGATTACATTGTCTCAGTGACAATCTACCATGGGTGATACAAAATGGTGATAGACAGCAGCAAACTAAAATACGCAGAGTGGTTGGAAGAGGCATCTTTTGCCACTAAACCTACAGACGGAACATGGAAACATTTCGGAGGCAGAATACTTGACGCTACATTCAATGGCGGTTCAACGATTGAAGATTATGACTATCTCCCTGGTGCATCTGCAACAGATCCGCTTGGAAGCAAAGACAGTGTCAAAGTAGGAGAAGAGATGTCTGCCAGTCTCACGATCAATCCGGTGGACTGGTCACTTCTTCCCGTGGTACTTTCCGCAGATAGCATTGATTCCTATACACCTGGGGATACCAAGAATTACATCAGTGTTGGAATGCTTGCAGATTCGGAACTCGGTGTGATGTCCGGAGGTGCAATCTCCTCATATCAGTTCACCTGCAACCAGGGCGAAAGAGCAGAGGTTTCCGTGGATATCCAGGGTGCTACCTTCGACGGATGGTCTGAGACCGATTATATTGGTACAGGTAGCCACAGTTCAGTGCCTTCAGGTATCTGGGTATGGGATGATATCAGCAGTATCACATATGATTCCAGTCCACTGTCTTCTATGGGAATGATCCTTGATTCAATTGCATTCACTATTGAGCAACCGGTAGAGCCTGTACCGGACCTTTCAAGTTCCCTTAATTCTGGAATTGCTGATTGGGATTATGGTACCAGGAACATTTCTGTTGAATTAGGAGTATCACTGACCGATATGAGCATTGATACGGATATCTTCACCGGTGATGATCACACCCTTGGTTTCACTCTTGGTAGCAAGACTCTGGCATTCTCCGGTATCAAGTGGACTCCACCGGACAGGAATCTCTCTGCAGCTGACAAACTCGGTATGACCCTGACAAGTTCAAATGCAACTTCACTTGCAATCGCATGAGGTGTATCAAATGAATATTGATGATATCAGGATTTTTGAAAAGCCCAGGAAAGGATCTGTCAGACGGGCAGAAAACATAATGAAAAACTGGCACATGCAGCATATCCCACTCAAGGAACTGAATCCACAGAAGGGACTGGAGGAAGCCATCAAGGATTACATTATGGAAAATCCGGAATACATGGGAGATGTCCAGGCATTCAATGAAGTGGCTGGTGAATATCAGACTATCATGCTGGCCACCACGCTGTCTCTCAAGGATCTCCAGAAACTCGAGGATGAAATCTCGGCAGATGACTGGGATACACTGGTTGAGAGATGCAAAGATGCTATTGGTGGTGATGCAGAGGATTTTTTCAATATATCCACTTCCGGTACGTCCTTGAAGATGGATATGACAGACACTGCTACAGGGAGCGAGTCTACGACCTGACCAAACCTGCATGGGCATTGTACAGAGAGATCAACAGAGCGTTCCAGGGAACTGGTACCATTCGAAATGATGAGATTTCAGATGTACTGCTGTGTGAGAAATTCGGGATTACCATTGATCAACTGGATATGATGTCATATGAAGAGGTCCTGCTACGTTCAATTGTTGAGAACAGGAGAGCAGCATATCAGGGAGTGAACTGATCATGTACATAGGCAACATATCCATTCCTGCTGTAGAAACATTCAATGTGGGAGATTCTGAGAAGCCCACAGAAGCCGTTGGTGGCCTCGGAACTTCAGGCTATGATATGGCTGAGTATGGTTCACAACTACCAGAGTGCAGCATATCAGGATATCTCTTTCAGTTGTATAGCGGCAGCAGGACACTTAGGTTTGCTATCGAGGATGCACAGGCTGTCAGGCAGAGGTCAGGTGCATTCAACTATATATCAGCAAACAACAGAAAGGGCTGGTTCTATTGTTCACAGCAGAGTATTCCATACAGTACAGGTGCACTCTGGGACTTCAATCTAACCGGCCAGTGGCTTGATGCAGCCGAGTACATTTCCAGATTTCATTGTAGACCGGTAACACGGGACAACGACTTCGGGATATCAGGTGAAAACTGGATAGCATTGCCCATTGGTTCGGTATATTCCACAGATGCAACCACAGAGACACTTGCTTCAGAGGATGGAAATATCACACGGGTCCAGACCGATATCATTGAGTTTGAACTTGATGCAGTTGAATCCGAAAAAGGAGAGGTCCGTTGTTTTGACGGATCCACCCAGGTATTCAATCATGCAACCACGTATCAGAACGTTGTTTTTCTCATATTTCCCTATAAATTCAATCATGCAACCACGTATCAGAACGATATAGTGGTTTCCAACGGCCTGTATCGAATTACTATCTCAAATGTTACAGATTCCATTACTGTAGAGTACTGGAATGGTTCAGTATATACGGAAATTGATGAGTTCTCTGTATCGAATATGGTCTGGATCAGGACTACTGAAGTGACACCTGACAAAGTGGTATGCAAGACAGGCAGTGGTATTGTTGTGACAGTTGAACGTGGCAGAGTACCGCACATCTATACACCCGAAATCCTTGCATGCAGTACACTTACTCCTGCAGATCAGACTACAGCAGATGACAATTACTTAGAACTTGATACTGACATCTATGTTGCTTCTGATAGGTCTTTCTCAATTTCATCCGGTGAGATTGGTGCGGGTAATCTGTGGATCTTCTATGATGCAACTACTCCTGCAGCAACTGCTCATGATGCCCTGGTAATTTCGAATATGAAGAGGGAAGTGGTGGAGAGATAAACATGGTAGGTGAAACAATTGATCGTCTGGTAATTGAGATCAAGGGCGACATAATGGATGCCGTGAAGGGTATCGATCGTGTGGACCGGGAGATGGATGAACTTGAGCGAAACACAAAGAAAAGTGCTTCTGCTGTAGACAGATCTACCAAGCAGATGTCGGGTTCATTTGTATCCATGTCAAATGTAATCAAAGGCACAGCAATTGGTGCAGTATTGGCACTAACTGCTTCTCTAGGTTTGGCCGGGAAAGCAGCTTTCAACACAACTGCCAATATGGAACAGTACATGGTTACACTTGAGACACTATATGGTTCCCAGAAAAGGGCAAGTGAACAACTTCAGTGGATCCTTGATTTTGCAAAGGAAACTCCTTTTGAGATTCCGGGGCTGGTAGACTCAACTATCAAATTGAAGGCTTATGGTCTTGAAGCACAGGATGTCCTGGAAACATTGGGAGACACTGCAGCAGGTACCAGCAAGCCAATCGATCAGGTTGTAAATGCTTATGGTCGTCTGGCTGTAGGTGACACAGGTCAGGCAATACAGATGTTCAGGGATCTTGGTGTGAATATTAAGGCCATCAACGGTTTACAGTTTGATGCTCGTGGATCTCTTGTGACACCTGTTGAAAAGGCAATGCCTCTTGTAAGAGAACATCTGCAGGAGAATTTCGGTGGACTGATGGAAGATCAGTCTGAAACACTCCGTGGTACTCTTTCTAACATTGCAGATACTGCGGGACAGGCTGCTCTAGCGTTGGCCGGATTTAACACGGAAACTGGTGAATATGCAGAGGGTGGAATCTATGACAGATTACGTGAATCTGCAAATGGCTTCCTCGAAGTGATGAACAAATTCGATTTCTCCGCTGCAGGTGAATCTATACAGAATGTTTTCAGTATGATTGACAAATTCATGCAGATGATTGAACCTGCCAGACAATCAATATCAGAATTTTTTGATAGTGCAAAAGGTATAATTGCAGACTTTCGGAGAGGATTAAGTGGCACTGATACTGACATGTCTTCGCTTGCCGTATTGCTGAATATCTTGTGGGATGCTTTTGCAAAGGTATTCGAACTGCTAGATCGCTATGATGTTTTCGAACTGGTTGGCAAAGGGCTGAAGGCCACACTTGATGTCATGAAGAATTTCTTCGATGTCACTGTCAATAAGTTAGTAGCAGCAATCAACCTGGTGATAGATGCATACAATACCATGGTCCCTGCACTAAAATGGGCAGGTGTGGAAGCAGAGAAAATCAATAAGATCACCTTCGAAGGCATGACCGGCACAGTTGAAAAAGAGATGAAAAAACAGGAAGACTTAGTGAAGAAATCTGTCGATAATATCAATAATAGTCTTTCTGGCGGTGCAGGTGGCAGTGGTGGATCCGGGAATACAGCGGGAACATCTGCAGATGGTGGCATTCCTTCCTGGGCCGGTAAAGGTAATGCATATACCAAACCGATGCTCGAAGCGAGTGGTGCAAGAAACATTGCAGAATTGCGCGGCCTTTCACAAGAGCAATTAGAGACTGCTTCTGATAAGGCATTTGGTAGTGGATCAATTGCAAGAAACCCTGCTTCTGATGTGGCAAAACAGGCAGTCACACCCCCTATAGGCGGGAATAGAGTGTCTACTGAGAATAGGCAAAATAATTCTACTGGAAAACTGGCCTCGTTGCTAGAAAACATTAATCAGACTCTGAAAGACGAGCCGCGAAAGGTTGACATGGATATCGATATGGATGTTGAGTACTCTGGGGATATCTGGAAACTGGTACACATGTTGGCAATGAAAAATAATTCGGGATTCCGAAACACACGAACGGAGCCATAACATGACACAAATGAGGACATATATTGATCTCTATGCACAGCGTTTTGATGATGCGAGATATGAATGGGGGGGCACATCTCACAGAAACATCCTTTTGAAATCCGGAGAAAATGTTGGTGATTTGATAGGAGTAAGTGATTATGAACTCCAACTATCAGAAATGGATGGTATCCAGATCAACCAACTGTTCGTACTTCCTGCACCTATTGATTTTGTGAGTGTGATCGATGGAACAATATCAGGCTCAATTGTCGTACACATACGTTCTTCTGTATCTGGTGAAGCCACTTATCTAACAAAAATAGAGGTCGATGTAGTCAAGATCAATGCGTCTGGTGACGAAATTACCATCAAAACTATTCCTGTGTTCGAAGGAAACAAGGTTTTGTACGATAATTCTGAGACACTTGGGTATATGTTTTGGGCGGATATAAGTGAAGTCAGTGTTTCGGCTAGCGAAAGACTTGGTATCCGGGCCAAAACATATGGCCGCGCTTCCGGCAACGCAGGGGTGTGGGATATGCACCACCGTCTGGAATTGACAAAGAATGGCACAGATCTGTCCATATCTATTCCAACGATGTGATATTCATGTATCTAAACTATATTTTTGCAAACGGTTTGGAAATTTTCATTGATTCTCTACAACAAGTATCCCAGGTTAATATGAGAGAAACGAAAACATATCGACCATATCTCTCAAAAAACACAAAGAGCATGCCCATTCACGTAATGCCAACCGAATATACGTTATCGGGCAGATTCGTTTCCGGATTCATGAATTTTCCAAGCGGGTTTCCAAGCAGCACTGCAGCCGATCTTTTCGAGAGGAAACAGAAAATAGAGTACATGGGTACATTCGATGACGATGTTTTGCTTTGCTTGGGATCCGAAGCAAGAGCAATGTATGGGCATATTGTCAGTTTCAACGGCAACCACACGTCCCAGAACCCAGTGTCAAACACATTTTCCCTTCAGTTCATTCCTAGTTTCCCAATTGCTCAGGGGGAAGTTTATGAAGCGGAAAATGTCGGGACAGACGGTATTGAAAGCACCGACTATGATGCGTCCGCTGACAAATGCGTGCAGTTGTCTGCAGTGGACGAATACGTCAGTATTACCTTAACACAGTCTCCATATAGATTGCCAGAGGGGAATTACAAAATTTTTGTAAGGGCAAAGGATTCAAATCATATAGTGGATGATTTGAGATTAGGGATTCACAATTTGACAGATAGCGCAAGCATGGGAACTAGTGTTGCTACACTAACCGGATCATATGCCCTGTATGAATCTGATACTATCACAATTGCATCAGATCAAATAGATGATAATTTGATGATGTATGTCAACAAGCAGTCTTCAAACACAAATACAATATCAATAGATTTCATAGGGTTTGCAAGGGTGGAATAATGTGGCGTGAGAGGATATTTGGATTCCTGGACTATTACAAATACATGTACCGGAAACTAGGCCTGAAATGGATGACAAGTCTGTCTGATACCAAATACCCGAAAATGCTTGCCCTGGGTTACTGGGGATATACTGGCAGGGAGATCGTCGTGTGTAAGATCCTCAACTGGAAACTGCGATTATGGCATGAAAGAGGTCATGCAGTAGGGTTTAGCCACACGATGGAGAAAGGCCATGTCATGCATCCCTGGGGGATCTTCCGGGGAGAGAAGGGTGTGGATGAAATAAAAAAGAGGATGGAAAATCGGAATATCAATACTGAAATTCCGGATGCCACCACACCTTCTCAAAATTATAATACATGACGCCATCCAAATTTTCGTAAGATTTCAACTCCTTCCAGTTAATCGATTCAATACCATCCATTGGTCTCGATGCACTGAAAACAGGAGAATGTCTTGTATTCCCGCTCATGTCCTGCATCAGAATATAACCCGTGATTTTTATACTCGAGGCGTTGAATTTCTTTTCTGATACCAAATTCAGATATATTAATAATGTTACAAAACACAAACAAATATAATTTATAATGTTTCCACGTAATAAAGATGCTGTTTGTCCGGGCAGTACATATCCAATTCAATTTTCAACCGTTGAACTATATCACAGCAGTACTGGAATGCTACACCAAAATTGTCCTTAAGTACCTTGCACAACTGCCGAGTGGTGATCCCATCGTACACATATCCCTGGAGTTCCAGGAGGATCTCCCGTGCAAGTTGTTCTGCTTCAACTGAATCCTTCACATTGATGTCCCCGAGTTCCAAAGCACTCCCATCCTGTCGCACCCTTACGCTCACATTATGAAAATTCTGTCTTCCACACTTGCATTTGGTTTTTATGTACATTGTGTGCCACCCTCAGTATATAATTATATTATCTTTGCTGTATCTTATTTTTGAAAAGTTGGTTTTTGAAAAAAAAATATATGGCTCATTCTAGGTTATGAATCACTACACCCGGGCTATTTTGCAATTCTTTGTTTGAGCACTTCTCTGATTTGTTTTTTTCATATTTCCCTATAAATTCAGCCAGGGCAATACCGACGAGATCGGACATAGATCCAAAATCGCCACGACCAACTAAAGCAAACATTTTTATATTAGCGTATCGTGTTTACTATTGTAACACATAAAACAAGGTGATTAGTTGGATAACATTGTGTCTTTTAGATGCTCAAAAAAAACAATCGAGGAAATGGATCGGAAAGTAAGGGACGGGCATTACATGAATAAATCTGACTTTGCCCGCAGGGCGATTTTGAAAGTACTAGAGGAGAAATAAAGATGGCAAACACAAGAAAGGGATGTAAAGGGACGGTAAGAGTCTACGAAGTCCCCGCTTCGTTTGGGGAATATGTAGATGATCTTGCTAAGAGGTCCGAAGCAGAAGGATCTCGTCAATGTAGGGTTTGTGGGGAAGAGTGCGAATGCATCAGTGCAACTCGCAACTATTCTGGCCTGCTCCTAAAATGGAGATGTGAACGTGGCCACATGTTTGAGCAGGATGTTTCGTATTCTGAAATTCAAGTCAAGTACAACAAAGCCAAACCGATGAAGAGGGTCACAGAGGAAGTCTACCTGAGCAAACACAAAAAGTCAGATCTCCCGAAAAAGTGGAGGGCTGCGTTATGAGCAGCGCTGTATCAGCGGAGATCCCTCCGGAACACATTGTTGCATCGAGGGACCTGGTACAAAAGGTGGGCGTTGAGTTCCTTGAGCACTTGGTGAAATTCGGGGACACTCCACACATACGCGGGTTCTGTGCCTACATGCTGGACATACATAGAGGGGAAATTTAATTTCATTTTTGCCGGGGCTGGTGCTACAAAAAACGACTATTGTTGTACCCCCACTCCCCACCAAAAAGGCGGTTCGATTCCCCTTCCCGGCTTTGTCCATGCCAATTCCCGCAGTAAGTGATGTTGAAAACAAACGTAACAAATTCGACATTGGGAGAGGCATGGACACACCATATCAAAGGAGAAACAAAAATGAACAAAAGAGATACAGAAATCGAGGTAATACTTGATTTAGACAAACTACCCAAGGATATCGGAACACCGGTTCCATCGGGAAGAATGGATTATAGCGAAGACGATGTTGAGGCCATTCTTGATTGGGCTGAAGACAAGATCGCAACTGAATACCCTATTACTGTTGTAATTAGGGGACATTGCCCACACTTCATTTTGGTACCATTGCAGCATGTTGTAGAGATGCATGCTCTGAAAGGCAGTGTTGTGCGGTATGACTTCGTGCCTATCAATGCTCCAAGGTTTACTGTTTTTGACCACACTAGTACCGATGAGGTGATGGTATGAGTGACAAGCCAAATTGTTACGAATGTATTCACCGTCGCAAGGTACCAGGTGATGCACATTCTCAATGCTGTCACCCCCATACTGCAAATCTCAAAGTGGTTGGAAACCCGGTGGGAATTCAGAACGGTTGGTTCATGTGGCCATTCAATTTTGATCCAACGTGGTTACGTGAATGTAATGGGTTTGAATCGGTCAATTCAGCAATAATCGAAGGAGGGGACACAAATGAGTGAAGATCTTGCAGAGAAATGGAACAACCTGCCGGGATTCCACAAGAAAACCATCAATGCTCTGTTAGTGGATTTGAGAGCAGCGAAAGCACGAGAAAAACCCGCACAAGATGATTTGATTGCAGCAAAAAAGAAGTATGATTTCTATGAGCATGAGCGGGAATCCATTGAAGCTGGTCTTCGTTTTTACTTGCAGCAGATCGGTGTGAATGATGGACTCATTTGTAGAGATACAGAAGCAATCCTGAAAGGGGAATTTAGCACCGAGAGAGGGGAGTGGGACAAATGAGCGAGGAGACCAGATTTACCTACACGCAGGCGTACCAGATTTCTACCAGGGTAAGTGCAGACGTTGATTCCAAAGGCAACGTGAAACCCGGTGCAAGAGTGGAAATCACACGCAGATTGGAGAATAGTGACGATATCGTAGATCTGATTGAAGCCGATATTGACAGGGGTATTGAAGAAGTTACAGAAGCAATACAGGAAGTTCTCAGGAGGAGTGCATGATGGAATTTGATGAAAGAGTAAAAGCCGAACTGATATCCATAGGTTTCCAGGAAAAAGAAGGTCAGCCTATAATGACTGCATCACATGCAGGGACTACATATGGTGTGGATTTCGAAAAACAGGTTGTCTTCTACATGGAAGGCATGGAGCGTGTAACCAGAGAAGATGATCCTAAAGATGCATACCTGTTACGTCTGCAGGAGATCATCGAGAAAAGCATGAGACTCTCCAAGAAAGGAGTAGAAAGTGAAGATGCCCCCGACCACCATGAAGACAATACCTCTGCCAAGAAGAATGCTCCGGAGGACGAGGGTACAGAAACATATGAACCTGAAGCAGATAAAACCTCCGGGACTCCGTTGCTTGACCTGATATCAGAATATACTGGAAATGATGTCATAGAGGTTTTCGGGGAAACCGGATCTGGCAAATCGAAGTTTTCACTTGCAGTTGCACAAGAAGCAGTTAAGGCAGGCAAATCGGTATTCTATCTGGATACTGAAAGGAATCTCACTACGAAAGATATTGATTCCTTGAAAGGCTGTCAGTACAAGTACACACCTGTCCTTGAGGAGATCGACAATCTCACACGCAGTCTCCCCAAGGCAGATGTGGTGATCATCGACTCCATCGGTTTTCCGGTGCTAACCAGTTTTGCTAGAATGTCTGTGAAGCAGAAAGGTGACTCTCTCCTGAAATTGATTGCTATTTTCGGTGACTTGAAAGAATGGGCATACAGGAATGAGGGGATTGCAATTGTCACCAACCAACCGGAATCGGAATTCAATAAAGGCCCAGGTCACACATTGAGGCCATTTGGTGATAAATCCCAGTTTGCTGCCAAGGAGATCTGGAAAACAGAGATTGCAGGCAGGACACCTGATGCAACCAAAATCACGATATCTGCATTCAGAAGTAGATCTGTTGGCCACAAGACCAACATTGCCAAGATGAAGATCACCAGCCAGGGTGTGGAGGTGGTCTGAATGGCCGATAAAAACTACAAATTGTGCCCCATGCTATTTGATAAGAAAGCAGGGGAACTGATCGAAGGAACTCCCTCTTTTTATGATTGTCAAAAAGATGTGTGCGCATGGTGGGATGAAAAAAACCAGTGCTGTGCGGTTCTGACAATTGCAAAGAGTCGTCAGGAGGTGGACTGAATGAACATCATTGAAGCATGTGCAGGACACAGGGGTACTGCTATTCAGTTTGATCTGCTCAATCGTACACTTGATGAGTACGGGAGGGATTCACAATGAAACAGTTGCCACCTCTCCACGAGTATGTTAGAGGCAAATGTATCGAAACTCTTGAACAGAGGATACGAGATGTCGATATGGGTGGGCTGATGACTAATGGAAAAGGTGAGACCGTTGTCACCATCCATGTATGCATCGGCGACCTGAGTCAGATTCATTCCGATGATGAAGAGCAAGAAGCAGAATCTCCTGCTTCATCTTCTTTTGATGAAATCCCTCCGTCTTCTACCCTATCAGAAGAAGATCCTTCCGGGCAAGTGGATGAAGAAGTGTCGGAAACTGAAGTTTCTTCAGGTGTTTTCGTTGATCTTCCTGGTTCGAGACTCCAGTACATGGATGACGGTGAAAGTGTAGAGTTGCGATATCTTGGTTCCAGATGTGGAAAGTATGATTGGGGTGTAATATACACACTTGTTGATATGGATCCTGCAGAACGCAGGAATGAGATTGAAACAATTCTCCAAGGTGAGAAGAGCCAGACTACCAGGAAGACTGCGCTTAACCAGTTCGTCAAGGCCGTCGAAGATGGACGTGTTGAAGAGAGAATTGAAGAAGATGTGGAACAGGGGGAATGATGGATGGTGGTTTCAAACACAGAAGTTTGCCCAACGGAGTATGTCAAACAGTCGGGTGTGGAGTTCAAAAAAAACATCGATGATACGATTGCACAATTTGATTCCATCGAAGATGCAAAGGCGGTCTACGGTCTAGAAATACTGGCCACATTCAATCCTGAAGACAAACTTCCCGAGTGGTACAGTGTTAGGTATCCAGAATCTATTGTTCTGAACAGCGCATTGCATGAACGGGAAGACGCTATCCGTGGACGCAGCGTTGATAAGTTGCATGTATGCAAGACAAAAAAAGATGCCAATGCGTTAATTGTCGAGTATATAACACCAACAGACCGGGAAATATACGTCGTTGCTGGTGTGGCTGCAATTCCAATGACTGAAAAACCCTCCACATCCAAATGCAAAAGTTATGGATGTGAACATCTGGAAGGGAAAACTGTTGAGACTGTGAAAGGTACCCGCACAAGTTGGTACTGCAAACTCTCCGGCAAGATTCCTGGAAACATGGCTACATGTCCTCTGAGGGGGGATGAGTGATGAATCCAATTATTTGTCACCTTCGAAGATGCCGTGTGTGTGACATGCCAACTGTTTGTGAGATTGAAACTGAATCTCCCAGGTGTTCCGAATGTGCACAGAACCAGACAGAAGAGGAAGACATTTCTACATCTGCCATTTCTTTTTTTGGTGAGAGGTCACAGATCACAAAATGCTGTGAGGAACTTGCGGAACTATCCGTTGAATTGTGCAAGTGGCAGAACCTAACGGAAGATGCAGATATAAAGCACATTCAGGAAGAGATTGCAGATGTGCAGATAATGCTGGATCAGATGGTTGTCATGTTTGACTGCCGTGATGCTGTCAAATCCATCAAGCAATCGAAGATAGAACGTCTCTGGGGGCTGATGTCATGAATTATTGTGACATGCAGCAGAAGATGTACGGTCCTAACGGCCTGTTTCCCATTCCTGGAAGAAAACAGAGTCAGAAGTCAGCAATTGTTCAGAGGATGCTGGCCAGAAGTTTGGGAGTTGGTCATCAATGCGCGTGATCTATGAGCCATCTGGCCGAGCTGCTGAATATGCTGACCTTGCAGTCAATTTGTACCGTGGGTGTGGTCATGCCTGCGATTATTGCTATGCTCCGAAAGTGTTGAGAATGGCTCACCGTGAGTTCTGGGATAACCCGAAACCACGAAAGGATATCCTGAAAAAGTTTGAAAGGGACTGTCAGGAACTTGTTGATGCAGGTGACACAAGAAAGATTCTCCTGTGTTTCACTACAGATCCATATCAACCTATTGAGCAAGAGTACAACATCACTGGCCAGGCAATTGACATACTGAATAATTACGGATTGAATCATACTATCTTGACCAAAGGAGGCAACCGAATTGTCAAAGATTTGCCTCGTATGAGAACAGATCTCTGTGATATAGGTACCACTTTGGTGTTTTCTGACAATGCATCTTCTGCAGAACATGAACCCAATGCAGAACCTACATCAGAAAGGATCGATATGCTTTGTCGTGCAAAATCGCTTGGTTTTCGGACATGGGTATCACTGGAACCTGTTTGGAATCCAATGGATGTTTTTGCATTAATCAAGTTGACACACACATTTGTAGATGAGTACCGCATTGGAAAACTGAACTACCATCCGCATGCTAAAACAGTGGATTGGAAGAAGTTCAAGCACGATGTAGTCAAGTGGTGCGAAGACCTTGGTGTCAACTATATTCTGAAGAAGGATCTGGAGGTGTTGTGAGTGGAGGCCACTCTCACCATCTTTGATCTGGACCACACCCTTCTGCAGCCTGACCAAAAGCAGGATGAACGCAGCCTGTACATGAAGCCTGTGCACGAACTCATTCCGGAGATGTGGAAGATCTTCGAATGCGCTGATCCAAGGATAATTCTGACAAGCAGACATCCGGATCTTGAGCCATACATCCAGAAATGGGTGGATAACTGTCCCATATACTGTAGGAATTACTGTTTGTCTCCGGAAGAAATGGAAATAACAGAGTCTAACCACGAGATGAAGGAATTATTCCTTGCACAAATGGTCGAATGGAAAACATCTGTTGTCAATGAATT
>Ga0182238_1000271_pt1 | contig 16706 bp, 12 predicted proteins | sample hydfrates6_PW_90_FD_132439 | JGI IMG/M metagenome (GOLD analysis project Ga0182238, IMG submission 132439) | Subsurface microbial communities from deep shales in Texas, USA - hydraulic fracturing test 6_PW_90 | ecosystem: Environmental > Aquatic > Deep subsurface > Shale gas/oil reservoir >... | reverse complement strand
GGAAGCTACAATAGACAAATCCTGTATGTTCACGCTGCCGTCCTGGTTTACGTCCCATCTGGGAAAGTTATCTGAGTACGTGTTACCATAGTTCTGTCCCACAAGGGTTACGTCAAGGACGTTGACAACTCCGTCCTCGTTGACATCCCATCTTGGCTGCAGATCAGTGATGGTTATTGTACCTGAAGAGCTGACCTCATCTGTTCCGTCACTTACTGTTACCCTGATGGTATGTTCACCTGCGGACTCGTAGTCTGTATACCATGTATAGTTTGAAGTGGTACTTACTACTGAACCATTGATCTCAATGCTGTAGTCAAGGGAATCTCCGTCATCATCGGTGGCAGCCACATTCACATCGATAATTGAACCTTCCTTAAACACTGAACCATCTGCAGGTTCAAAGAGGCTTATTTCAGGTATGTGGTTCATTGGTGTGACTGTTATGCTCACGTTCATTGTATCTGTGAGATATCCGTCTGTGACCTCAAAGGATGCTACATAGCTTCCTGCATCTCCATCTGATGGTGTCCAAGTGAATGTGTCTTCACTGAACAGCGCACCTGATGGAAGTGATGTAGCTGTATATGTGAGTGCATCACCATCGGAATCTGTCGCACTCACCGTGAAGCTCAGGTTCTGTTCTTCTTCCACTGCCTGAGATGATATCGATGTAAATACAGGTGCAGTGTCTATGAGAACCGACGTATTGGAAACATTGTATTCTGCAGGGTTGGAGTTCACATCACTTAAGATAACATTTGAAATACCAAGGTCAAGTACACCTGAACTGCTGCCTGCAACCAGATCTATGGTGGCCATGACACCAGGTGATGTGATATTACCTGAACCAACTATAGCTGCGTAGACATTATCCAGAAGTCCTGCCATATTATCGATACTATCGTACTCAAAGGTGGTCGCAAGTCCGCCTGATGAGAACAGGTCACCTTCATTTACACTAGAGATACTCGCAAGCTGGCTGTACTGAAGATCGAACTGTGAGCCTGTAAGAGCCTGTGCAGGATCTATGTACACGTCAAGGGAGAAGGATTCTCCAGGTTCCACTGTTGTGGTGGATGGGGAGATGGAGATGCTTGAGTAAACAGATTCTGCAGGTTCAGAGACCAGAACCGTCCATGTTCTTGAGATGGTTCCGGCGTCTGCTGTGCCTTCAAAGGTAACGGTGTGAGTGCCTGCTGTAGTCCATGATTGCACATGCTCAGTTGTATCACTCTTAACTTCTGTGCCATCAAGAGACCAGATTGCACTTGTAAATTCCTGTCCCGAATCTACTGAGAACGTTGTGGATTCACCTGACGTTGCTGTCAGGGATGTTGCTGATGGAGTGAATGAGATACCTGTGCCGGAAGATATGGGTTCTTCACTAGCGCCTTCTGTGATCTCCCAGGTCTGCAGTACAGCTCCATTTGCGTTGGAACCCGAGAACATGATGGTGTTTGTTCCTGATTCAACCTTCCATGTATGATCCATCGATCCTGATGATACAAGGTTACCATTAACATACCATTTCATGCTGGTAAGGGTTTCATCTGTCCATACCTGGAACTTTTTAGATTCACCTGCTGTGAAAGGATTATCCTCACTTGGCGCAAAGCCTGTTATTTGTGGCCCTGTGGTGCTGTTGTCAGGGATTATTGCTGTGATGGTGTATGTTGGTACGTTGGGGTCTTCCCGGTACCATGTTGAGTCGGGGGTGATGTTGGAGAGGGAGACTATACCAGAATTTGATACAAAGGTCGAATTATAAAAACCTGTAATATTATTACTCTCAGGATAATTCAGATAAAATTCAGATAATACTGGAGTATATGTTCTATTTTTATTAGGTAATGCTGTATGACCATCTATTCCGGTATCAAATTTAGTCATTTTATGTCCATAACCATTAACAGAAGTTGTCTGAGAATCATCAGCTCTTATATTGACCATCGCACCTTCAATTGGATAAAAGTTATGATTTACTAATTTGAAATCGGCATAATAATCTTTATTGTATTCTGCAGCATAACCAGTTGAAAAATATATAGCTGGAATCCTACTATTTATAAAATGAAGATTTTCAGTTACAACCAGTGTTCCACTAGAATTAAATTTTGAATCAACAATTGATACGTCTTTCGCTGCACCATAATCCCCTCCCATCCCTAAAGAAAAAGCATTTGAATGGTTTATAGTAGAATTAATAATCAAGACACCAAGTGCTTTATTGATAAGGATCCCACCACCGTTTTTAGAAGTTAAATTGTCAACTGTAAGATTAATTACTTTATTTGCAGATAATGCAGCACCATTTGTATCATATGACTGATAATCCTTGATGCTAATTGTATGTGTTACACTTGCATTATCGCCAACTTCAGGATTTATATCACTATAATTAGCTGTATAAGAGTCAGGTCTCCCAGTTATCAAGAAATTTTCAGCTATCGATCCAACCACAGTTACGTTTGTAATGCTAATATTCCATTGACCATGAAAATCAACACCATTATGGCCTGAATTTGCAACATATACATTTTCAATAACAGTATCATGTTCATCTTGAGTCAAGTCAAATCCACTCCAACCTGATCTATTAATGTATACATTATTCACATAGTTGTTGCGCCCACCCTTTAGTAAAAATGCAACACCATCTGTAGTGGGATTGTAAGGATCACCCCCATTAATAATACTTACGTTTGTAATAGTTACTCCTGTTCCATTATAAGATTCAAATGACTGCCTAGTCATATTTTCAAAATATAAATTATCTATATGTCCTCCTTGTTTATTATATAATAATATTCCTGACTTAGAATTGAATACGGATATATTAGATATGTTTCCATAATATGCATTTTTATTTAATTGATTAACTGTATAGGACTTCAGTTTACAAAAAATTGTATTTTCTAAATTGTAAGATTCATGAAATCTTGACATGAATGAAATATAATTTGTTTTAGATACAATATTGGAATTAGAAACTTTCCAAGAACCATCAAGAAAGCCCATATCTTGATTAGATTTTGGATTATCAAAATAAATTGTAGCATTTTCAAGTGAAACTGTACCCCCTGCATAACCTTTAAACAATCTCATGTGTTGAAAAATAAATGAACCATTTTCATTTTTCTGAAAATATAGATTTGATGTGTCTAGACTAGGATTAGATGTAGGAAAACCAATATATGTGTTATTAGCTAAATAACTTAAATTATCGATATGTCCATAAGCAAAATAATAATATTCATCATTATAATATCCACTAGGTGCAGCAGAAATAATGCCCATGCAATATATAGAAATAAATATACTTAATATACATATGATTTTTGTCTGCATAATGAAACACTCTTTTTTATATCTCTAGATATGGACTTTCTATGAACATATTTATAGATACCATGGTCATAGAATATACATCTACAGTAGTTTTCTAAATACCTTTTCATTTCACTTTTTATCGCTATCATTCTAGTGTCCTGTCATATCCAAAATGCCAACTTTTTATTCTTTTAATAACTATAGATCCTAACCAAACATTTATTACTTATAACCTATAATAATAAATTATGGTTAAAACTGAACAAATTCCAATTGAACATCACCTTTCAACAGACGAGTTGCTTAAAAGGATTAAATCATTAGAAAAAGACACAAGAGTCTTGCAGCGTCTTTATTTTGTTAAACATCGCTACGAAGGTACTTCGGTTGCTGAATCTGCTAAACTTGTAGGAATATCAAAGCCTGTTGCATATCAATGGCAAGAACGCTGGAACCTGGATGGCTATGAAGGTTTGATCCCTCGATTTGCAGGTGGCTGTCCTTCTAAACTTTCTGATGAACAAAAAGAAGAATTAAAAGAGATTTTGCATCATAGGGATGATTGGTCAACAAAAGGTGTCAAGGAACTTATTTTCAATAAGTTCAATGTTACTTACACAGATAAACAAATATTGGTTATTTTAAAAAAGTTTGGCATGCACCATGCCAAACCATATTCTCACGATTACAGGAAACCAGAGGATGCAGAAAACCATTTAAAAAAACTTACCCGTGATCGATGAAGATTGTGTAATTGGTTTTCTTGATGAATTATCCCCTCAGTCAACAGCAAATACAGTTCGTCTGTGGTCATTTAATAAATCGGCCATTATCAAGAACACGACTAAATTCAGGGCAAACTCCTTCGGATTTTACGCATTGAATGGTAAATTGATTATTGAATTCAAAGAACGTTCTACTAAAGAAAATGTATGTGACTTTTTATCGTCAATCAAAAAAAGCAATGAAGGGAAGAGATTTCTCATAATTCTTGACAATTTTAGATCACACAAAGCAAAAGATACAGTAAATTTTTCATTGAAAAACAATATCGACTTGGTCTATTTACCTCCCTATTCTCCAGACTTAAACCCTATTGAGTTCATTTGGAAAAGCGTAAAAAGAATGATTTCATGCAACTTCGTGCATGATATTGATTGTTTGAAAAATATGATTGCATTCGAGTTCATGAAATGTTCATTAAAACTTAGTTTTGCAAAAAGATGGATAGAAAAGTTCATGAGTGATAAGTTAGAAATGTTTAGTTAATGACTATAATCAAAACATATATAAAAAATATATTATTATCAAAGAAGAAAGAAATGAATTAGAGAGAACATCGATAAACCTATAATTTCAGACAATAATTTATATAAAGTATATACGTAAGTGCTCAAATATCAGATTTATCGAAATTCTCGTTACTTTAGCCATAATGATTGTAACTATTATCTGACTTCTCATAACAAACAATGAGATATATGGTTACAAAACTAGCTGATAAAAAGGAGAAACTCAAAAGAAGAAATTGATTAAGCAATGGAAGTGTCAGTTGATCAAACTATATTAATCACTATTAAGATGATTGTAAATAACTCGCACAATAGATTAACAACAATTGCCATCATTATAGGGTACTTTAATGTTAAATGACCAGAGCAAGGTAACCAAATATTAAATACTTATGTAGTATAAATACGAGGTTAATGAGTACAATCGAAAAAATAGCTATTAACTCCGGGTCATTATTAACTGGAAGAATTGTTACAAAAATTATTAGTTTATTTACAGTGACATTTCTTTTTAGGTATTTAGGAGCTGAGTTGTACGGTAAATATGCATTTGCCTTTGCATATATTTCATTTTTTACAATCATATCAGATTTAGGATTACACAATATATTGGTAAGAGAAACATCACAATTACAAGAAAAAAAAAATAAAATCTTAGGAAATGCTATTTTAATGGCAACTATTTTTTCATTGTTAGCATTTTTGATGGCTTTAATAAGTATTAATGTTTTGAATTATCCAGAAAGCACAAAAACTTTAATTGGTATTGCTGCAACTACTTTATTATTAGGAATCGTAGCACCATATGGAGTTATTTATGAAATTAGTTTTAAAATGAAATACTCCGTATTTTTTAGTCTTTTTAGTCGTCTTTTTTTACTAGTATCTATTTATTTTATTACATTATATGATTTAGGTATCTTTTGGATGGCTGCTATGACTGTTTTTGCAGATGCAATACATCATTTTCTTGTGGTAATTTATTCTAAAAAAATAATAAAACCAGTTTTTAAATATGATTATAAAATTTGTAAAAGATTATTTATTGAGTCATTACCTTTAGCTTTGTCATCATTATTCGTACTCATTTTTTTTAGGATAGATGTAGTAATGCTTTCTATGATGAAGGGAGATTATTCTGTAGGTATTTATAGTTCTGCTTTTAGATTAACAGAAGCAGTTCTATTTGTACCTAGTACTTTCATGGTATCAATATTTCCTCTTTTATCTCAATATTTTAAAAAATCCGAAAAAACATTTTATTTTACTTATTTGAAATCATTGAAATATTTATTTAATTCAGCTTTTATTTTAGCATTTGTTTTAACATTGAATTCTTATGACATAATATTATATATATGTGGAATCGACTTCATTGAAGGATCATATGTATTTAAAATATTATCTTGGGCTACAGCAATACTATTCTTAAATTATTTATTTGGAAATTTATTAATATCTGTAGGTAAACAAAAAATTAATACATTAGCTACTTTTATTTCTGCAACTGCTAATATAATTATAAATTACACATTGATTCCACAATATGATTTTACAGGAGCTGCATTTGCTACAGTCATAACACAATTATTAAATATGGTTATAATGTTGTATTATATAAAAGAGCAAATACATATTAGAATGATGTATTTGGAAATGAAAGAATCCTTTGTTTCAGCAATTATAATGATTATATATGCATATATAGGTTCGTTAATGATGCCTAAAATCGCCTTATTAATAACAAGCATAATAATTTATTTCCTAGCATTATATCACTTAAATGGAATCGATGATTATGATAAAAAAATATGTTGGAAGCTAATCAATATTATCAAAAAAAGGTGATTAAAATAAAAATTGCAATGATTGGCACGTTTCATGAGGAAGGTGGTGTAAAAAACCACATCAAAAATATATCACTTAACCTAATTAAAAATTATAATGCAGAAATACATGTATTTACGATTACAAAACAAAATTCATACTATGAATATAAAGGAATAAAGGTACATTGTATAAAAGAAGAAAACAAAAAAAAAATGAGGCTTTTCGGTATTCTTTTAATTAATTATGAAATAATAATTGAAAGAATTAAACAAATTCAACCTGACATAATACACGTACATGGGGCATATTTACCCTATTCAAAAGTTGCTTTGAGACTTAAAAAGAAAAATATTGCACCTGTTATATTGACTATTCACAGTTCTATTGCAGAAGAGATAAAAGCTAAAAATGAAAATGTCTTAAAACAATATTATTTTTTTGCGAAACTGTGGATTAATTTATACTACGAAAAAAAAGCCATCAAAGGTTTAGATAACATAATAGCTGTTTCATACGCGCTTAAAAGAAAAATAAGCAAATATGTTGATAAGGAAAGTTTGATTTCAGTAATTCCAAACGGTATTGACATTACATTGATTGATAAAAAAGATAACCATCTCTTAAACATTAAGAAGCCATCATTATTATTTGTTGGAAGATTAGTAAAAATAAAAGGGTGTGATATTTTAATAGAAGCTTTAAAATTTGTGTATCCACATTATCCAAATATAAAATTATATGTTATAGGAAATGGAGATCAATTGAATTCGTTAATTAAATTAAGTAGTAAATACGACCTTATAGAAAACATAAAATTTTTGAATTATCTTCCAGATTGGGAAAAAAATCTATATATGAAGTCTGTTGATATTTGTATTTTCCCTTCAAGATATGAAGCATTTGGTATAGTATTACTTGAAGCAATGGCTTGTAAAAAGCCAGTTATTGCAGCAAAAATCGGTGGTATTCCTGAAATATTAGCAAGTGGAGAATCAGGTTGTCTTTTCGAAGAAGGTAATGCACAAGACTTAGCTCAAAAAATATTAAATATGCTTGAGAATCCAGAAAAAATGAAAAAAATGGGATTATATGGGAGAAATCTTGTTGAAAATAAATATCAATGGGAAGATATTACATCAAAAACATGGAATATATACAAATATTGTTTACACTTTCCATAAGAATGGTTTTAAAAGATTCATAGGATAAAAGAAAGAGAAATATAATCATTTGTTTTACAGTATGGAAATTAAATTTATCTACATGATTCTGAAAAGAAATATAATTTATTTTGGTATTATTGTGTAATAAGAAGGTAGATAATATAATTAATAAAACAAAATTTAAAAAAGAAGTACAAAAATACCCTGATTGTTATAGAGTAATCAGAAAAATATATTATAACATAAAGGAAACTATTTATCGACTGAATAGCAATAATTATTTTGTAATAACAGATAAGAGGAAGGTCACTTTCTTTTTACCACACAAAGGAGATTATATTCAACAAATAATAATAGTGCAAAAATCATTTTATGAGTTAACTTATCTGCGCATGATAGAAAAGTATATTGATTGTACTTCTATTGTAATTGATATTGGAAGTAATATTGGAAACCATGCAGTCTATTTTGGAAGAATTATAGAAGTTAAAAAAATGTATTTGTTTGAACCTTGTAGTGATGTATTTAATGTTCTTAGAAAAAATATATATCTGAATAAATTAAACTCAAAAACAGAATTATATAATTTTGCGTTGGGTTCAAAAAATAGTAAAGCAAAAATAAATTTAGATGGAAAAAAATATAAAAATTTAGGACTTACTTCTATTAAAGAGAGTGATATAGGTGACATAAAAATTAAAAAATTAGATGATATTGACATTATTGAAAATAAAGTAGATTTAATTAAAATTGACGTGGAAGGTTTTGAGATAGAAGTTTTAAAAGGAGCGTTGGTAAGCATTCAAAAATATAGACCTATTATTTGGATAGAAACTTTTAAAGATAAATATAAGTATGTAGTCGAAATATTTGAGAGTATATCTTATGTGTTATTAGAAGCTTTAGGAGATGAAAACTACATATTTGCTCCAGCAGAAAACACATATGATATTCTTTGATTAAATTACATATGTGTTTTTTGATTTATTCGTTCTTAAAAAAACTATTGTATAGTTCTAAGTGTCTAGATACATTAGATTCTAAAGAAAAGTTGTTAATAACATGCTTTTTTGCAGCTTCTATGTCAGTACCGTTGTTAATGCACTCAATAATTTTTGATGCGAGCAATTTGTGATTGGCTGGTATTACATAATTAGGATCATATAAGACATCTTTAATTGCACCAGAATCAAACGCAACTACCGGAGAACCCGTAGCCATTGCTTCAGCTGCGACAAAACAGAATGCTTCTTCAAATAATGAAGGAATAACTACTATTGAAGAAATACTGTAAATATCTGAAAGAACAGGAACTTTTCCTGTAAATATGACTTTATCATTAATATTAAAATCCTCAACTATAGAATACAATTGGCTTTGGAATTCACCTTCACCGACAAAGACAAATTTAATATTTTTTATCTCTTTCAAGATTAAAGGAATAGCCTTTAATAAACAATGTGGACCTTTGTCCTTTCTCAGACCAATACAAGAAATTACATATTCATCTTTCAGATTATATCTTTTTTTAATATTTTCAATATCCTCGTTTTTCCTGAATTTGTCCGTATTGATTCCATTGTAAATAACATGTAATTTATCGCTCTTTATACCATATTCTTTCAAATATTTTGATTTTACAAAATCAGACACACAAACTATTTTATCAAGACCGATATCAAAAAACACAAAATTTGTATAATAGTAGATTCTGCGTAATATTTGTTTAGTTTGGTTTTTTGCCTTCCTGCCGCCCATATGATCAGTATGGACTATATTAATATCAAAAAATAACTTGAGGTAATTTAAAACTGAATATGTTGGGTAAAAATGAAAATGTACAATATTGGGAGATATTCTTTTTACCAAAGAGTAAAAAATATAGAAATTAATTAAGTTTGACCTAGAAGGTTTGATAACTTCAATGATGGCACTGTTATCAATAAGAACTTGTTTCACAGAAGGGATTGGATTATCTCGAAAAATAATTACGTGGGTAAAGCCAGAGTCTTTTAATTTTTTTGTTATATGAATCAGGAACTCTTCAAATGAGCCCATTTTTGAAGGCGAAATATCACATATAGAAAGAATGCATTTTTTATTATTCACAGCAGACATATATATCACTTTATAATATTTAAGGCAGTAATTGTGAATAGGCATCTATGTAATCATCAACCACATTGTCCCAGCTATACTTAATTGCAAATTTTTTTTGGTCATTTATAACCTGTTCATCATAATTTCCTGTTGATACGTTTTTGACTATATCACATATATTATCAATATTCGGTTCAAAAGAATACATTCGGTTGTTATCCATCATCACAAAATCATATATACCTGCTTTTTTAGAGAAATAGACAGGACAATTTGCACAAGCAAAAGCTTCAATGTATGATAAAGGAAAATTATCCCATAATGAAGGATAAATAGCAACATCTACTTTTTTGAGATAGCCTTTTATTGTAGATTTATTTAAGTTTCCTAACAAAATCACATTGTGATGTATGTTCAAATCATCTATGAGTCTCTCAAGGTTTTTTTCTTGTGGACCCTGCCCCGCAATATATAATATTGCTTCGTGTTTATTTTTATTTGAAAGGAATTTGTGAAAGGCCTTTACTAATAGATCTACACCTTTTTCTGCAGACAATCTACCATGGTAAAAAATTTCTAATACACCTTCTTTTTTAGGAACATGTTCATATTCTTCAGTATGCCAGTAATCTTCAACTGCATTAGGGATTACTATTGCATTTTTTACGTCATACTTTTCAGAAACTAAATTTTTGAATAAATATGAATGAACAATTAGTTGATCAGGACTTTTTAAGAGTGATGGTAAGAACGCATAAGTAGGTATATAAGAATAATCTATTGTTCGATTGTTTTTAAAATTATATGCAAACTCGGTTCTGATGTCCCCATGATAATTGAATATGAGTTTTTCTCTTTTAAATTTAGAATATATATGTAATAAAAATTTACTATTAGGAAACAAATGAGGACTAATTGGAATGTGGACAATCCCAGAAGGAAGCAATCTTATACTTTTCCTAGTGTAAATTTGTACATCTTTAAATTTTGATGTTAAATCTTGTTCTTTTATTGAAGGAGAAAAAATACAAATATCCTCAAACGGTAATTCATTTCTCTTTTTAAGCAAATGTTCAAATATATTTCTTCCTACAGATGAAGGAGCATCTGTATTGGAAGGATAATAATAAATTAAGCTTGAATTGTTTCGCATATTTCACTTCCACTATGGCAATAAACATTGATAAAGTATTATTCATTCATGATTATATTGCCATATTGCCATTCTTGTGCCATCATACACTTTATTGTAGTATTGTGAAACCAATACTGTAACTGGTTTAGTATAGTATTTGTCTTGAACGAAATAATCAAAACCTCTTAGGTCACTAACCTTGCTGGCTGCCTGCCTAAGCCATTCTAATTTACCAGCAGCTGTGGTTCCTGGTTTTGGAGTATAAGGACCTTCAAAATAAAATGTTTTTTCCAAAAATGTATGCTTATCATATTGAATTTCATCTTTTTTAATAAAACCAAAAGCTAAATTTCCTGCACCTAAAGTAGGTGTAATAGGATGAGCTTCTGAAATAGCGAACAATCTTCCTGTTTCAAATGCAGTATCTAAACCATAGGAATTTGCAGAAACATGATCTCGGCCCCACATTCCAGCTACATAAGTATCATGACTCATATACCAGTATTCATCCGATATACCTGTTCTGTTGTGATTATAAAAACTCGCAAAAGCTACAGATAGAAGAATTATAGCAATAAAAGCAAATGACACTAATCTTTTATTAGAAGTCAAAGATGCCATATTAACGAAAGCAAAACCAGTAAATAGAATTATAAAAAGCAGTAGAATATAAGCTCCATAGGTATGAGAATAGACTGCAGGAATAAAGAGAATCAAGATTGTAAGAATCAAAAGTTCTTTATTGGACTTGTCCTTTTTCAACAATGTGTAGATAAATCCACCTATTGCAATTATTAAGGGAGGTCCTGTTTGTCTTATAATTGCAATTGAAGAGGTGATTAACCAGCTGTATCTTGAACCAGAGTCAACTAGTGATCTGGTGAAGAAAGGTAAACCTATGAACAATAAAATCAAGAATATGAATATGTGAGTGCTATATGGTTTTATTCTGTCAAGATAGCTGGTCTTTTCTAATATAAGGATACTCAGGTATACCACTATGATAGGAATGAGAAAGAATCCATAATGATGGACTGCAAATTGGAATATTAACAGTAATGATAGCAATATGCCTTTCTTTATTAACGATATATTAGATAGTAATAAATAAATGAACAATGGAAGTAAAACGATAAAAATACCTCTGGTACTGACTTCCCATGTGGAGAAAAGCATTACACCGGGAGCGATGGAAAAGAAGAGAGCTACACCATACTTGAAATTAAAATTAGGACATATCTTTCCTGCCAGAACATATGCTGTAAAGATAGAAAAAATACCGGTAATTACGCAATATAGCAAAATGACTATTTCCATTTCTATAGATGTTAATTGATGCATTCCAGATAATATAAAAGGTACAGCGCTTGCGTATGAATAGGCATAAAAACCAAAAACCGAAAGCCAGTGTATCCACCATTCAGCACTGCCAAATATTGATATTGAATTTGCAAGAGAATGAATGAAGAAAGAATCGTATCCTTTTTCATGAGGAATACTCGGGATGCGTATAACCAAATTAAGTAAAACCAACAGTGAGAGTAGCGAGAATTTCGCACTTTTACCTGTCAGAAGGAACTTTTTAGCAGATGATAATGTTTTTTGTTCCATATTAATCAAAAAATTCCTTGTATTTACTTCTGTAGTAACTTCGTACTTCTGGAATATGAATCTTTTCTTTAATGAAAAGAAGACCATGGACATAGCCATGCAAGTAAGCAGCACCAATGTAATGAGGGTGCTTTGTGAAGTATTTTAAAGATTTCAACAGAATATATAAAGGATGATAATCCCTGTAATAGTCTGACATGCCACGGGTCTTGAATCCTTTCCAGAAGCCTTCAGTACTATTAGTAGGACGAGCAGTAATGGCTATTATGTCATTATATTTCATTATCTTCCACCCTCTAAGGATGGCAAGTACATTCGAAACAGAATCGGCAGAATAACTGTGTGGGAAACCACCGGAATCTTCAAAGCATTTTGTTCTCCATACACGCAGACCACCAATTGGATTTTGTGAACGTCCTGTTTCATTGATAAGCATACCATTTTGATAATATGCGGCTGAACCACTACAAACCCCGAGACCAGGATCTTTGTTCATGCGTTCAAGTATCTTTTCAAAAAAATCATTTCCAAGACGCATATCAGCATCTATCAATGATATAAACTCACAAGGAACATTATGTTTTTCACAAAAATCCAGTGAATACTTTATTGCACTATCTACTATCTTAGAGTAATGAAACGTGAGATCCCGTACTAGTCCTTTACCTTGAATTACATGAACCCATTCATATTCCACCTCAATGTCTTTCAGTATATCAGGAGTGGAATCCGTGCTACCGTCATCAATGATCACCCACATATTTGGCTTTATAGTGTTATTCATAACAGATTCTATAAGTACTGGTAATGACTTCTCTTCATTTTTACATGGAGTCACTATAATGTAATCATAATTTTCCATAATTCACCACTAATCATTAATCATAATTTTAAATTACAATTTATTTATTATAAAATTTGTTATAATTCCTTTTCAATGGCATCTACCATAAAATCTACTACATCTATTTTATCCTGTAACATTTTAATCCTTTTTTTTTCCCATAAAGATGTTAAATTGGAATCTAAAATAGTTGCAGCTTTCAACAAGGCCTCTTGCTTGTCAACTATTGTATAACACAATCCATATTTACGCTCAAGTTCTTCGAGGTAACCTCGTGTAGTAGTTGAAACATAAATAGAAGGAACCCCCAAAATTGCTGCTTCTGATGCCATTGAAGCACCTTCACCTATATAGAGAGATGCATAATACATGAAACTATGGAAATCATCTGAATGAATTTTTAATTCGTATTTTTCAAGAACGCCTGACAACGGTTTTTCAGAAGATATAAATACTTTCCCATATTGTTCAAGAGTATTTATATAACCTAACAATTCAGATTCGCTGGCAAAATTAAATCCCTTAACTCCAACATCATGATGTGCATTTAATGCAGATAGCCTAACAAGAATATATTTATCAGACTCTTTGATACCTAAATTTTCTAATACAGAAGGATCTGGTGTAAAATATTTTGCAGATAAATAGGCAAGTTCATAGTATCCATCAAACCTTGCCTGCTTGTATTTTCTGGATTTTCGATGACATGAAGGTACATAATTAATTTCTGAAAACAATAATGTTGTTAAAGTAAAGTGATTCAGTGTCTTTACATTGGAATCGGTATCAGAAAATGAAATATGCTTTTTGCCATACAACTTGCTGACTTGAGCTGCATATGGAGAACCAAAACTTGCAAAAATATCTGGTTTAAAACTCTTACATTCTCTATATATTATATAATCATTTTTAAACATACCTAAAAACTTATTCATTAAACCCCTATAATGTTTTTTAGTAGTATATTCAAAACCAAATGAATTAAGCATATTCAATACATTTTCTTTATCAGAAGCGATAATCTTCACAACATGTCCTTTCAATTCTAGAGAGTGAATAACATACCTGAATATGTTTACATCTTTAGGATGATTCATATCGATAACTATCCGCATAAAACTACCTCAATCCAAGTAATCTATCAATCCGCATCCAATCGTGAACTGAATATGCTTTTTCTCCACGATAAGTTTCAACAAGGTCAGATGCAAATTTATTAAGTTTCAAATTGAACAAACTATTTGAAATTGATAACATGTCTTTTGCAGGATTTATGTATTTGACACCTACTTTATACCTTGTGGGATACTCTACATCCTCACCAAGAGCAATTTGATAAAGCAAATAAGGCAGATCCAAACCACAGGAAATAGACAATTGTAAATGTTGCCAAAAACGAGGATTTACTTCTATCAATTTAGGAATACCATCGTTCGAATCTATTTTTAATTCAACCTCTGCTGCACCATACCAGTTCCAATACTTTAATAGATCGTCCGCTATTTCCAAAAGCTCAGGTTCATATGTACTATAACCATATGTCATAGTACCCTGATTTACTGGATATTCCCTTATTTTTTGAGCAGTCATACCTGCAACCAGATTAGATTCTTTGTCACACAGAACATCTACAAGTCGCATTTGTTCACTACCCCCTTCGACATATTCCTGAATAACAGGAGGACCATATTTATTGATTACATCAGAATAAGCTGCAACGAGCTCATCAGAATTTTTTACTTTGTGCAAACAAACCGATGCTCCACCACCATATCTTGGTTTTACAATCAAAGGATACTCAAAATCCCCTATTGAAGAAATCAAATCATCTACAGTATCGAAATAATATGTACTAGGAACTTCAATGCCTGCCTTTTGTGCATATTGGACAGTTTTCAATTTATCGTGCGCAATTTCAAGAATAGAATAATTCGGGATAGGAACATTTGTTATTTGAGAAAATAAATCTTTATTTTGAGAAATTATAGTTACTGCTCCATTACTCATAGGGAAAAGAACATCTATATCCATATCTTTAAGTATCGTAGGCATAAAATTAATAAAATTACTACTATCTGTATCTGGAGAGGGATACTCTATAAACTGTGCATGTTTATAGATATTAAAAGAAGGTTTTTTTACATCACCAGCAACTACATTAATCTTTTTTGAAGTAAAACTTCTAATCGCAGATTCTGTCATTTTCCATGTTGAATTTGTAAGAAAAACGGACATAAATATACCAGCTGAAAATATATTATACAGTGCCTATTTTTTTTGCAGGAACACCAGCAACAATCGTAAATGGTTCTACATTTTTTGTTACAACTGACCCAGCACCTATAATTGAGCATTTACCTATCGTTACGTTTGGCAATATAATAACTCCCGCACCAATCCAAACACCATCCTCGATATTTATTTTACCTCTAGTCTGAGATACCAATTTACCATAAAGTGCCAAATCTTTTTTTGGATGAGAACGCACTAAAAGAATAGTATTTGGACCAATATGAACGTCATTACCAATAGTAACATATCCAATATCCAGATGGTGTGTCGCCCATATCAGACAATAAGGACTAATGACAGTATTATCGCCTATTGAGTAGCCGCATTTCTTCCACCAATATGTTGTCCACTTGAAAGTAATCGGATACCTTGCAAATAAACTGCATATTTTGTATCTCATTTTTTTAAAGAATAACATCGAAAGTTGACCCCCTGTTTTGCTTGCTTGATAGATAAACTGTACCTAAACAACTATAAATTTAAAAATTAATGAACTTTTAATGAGATACATTATACCATTAGTTTTTTGTAAACCGAAAGGCCGAGTTCAGCCACATTTTTCTTCATCTCGCTATGCACCTTCTCATACCTGCCAAAATTCACCATCTCGCCGCCAAATCTGCGTTTGAACTCCCTTACACCATAGGGTTTGTCAGGATGGCCGGCTCCACCGAAGTCAAAAACCTTATACTTGCCGGCATTCTCTTTCAGTATGTGCCAGACAAGAGCCTCATCCACATAATCAACACCCTGTCTGGATCCGGCGTACCAGTCATAGACCATATCCATATAGTTCAATGTAATTCTTGTACCTACAGGTTCATCATCTTTTAGAGCTATGAAAAAATCAGCATGCCCTTTTGGCACAAGTTCTTCATAGACTGCTTCAAAAAGAGAAATATCGGCAATCGGTATCTTGAAGCGTTTATATGTATCAAGTACCAGGTCGTAGCAGGATAACAGTTCTTTTCTGCTATCAACAGTCTTAATAGAGATACCATTTTTCTTTGCTCGGTTTATACCTTTTCTCCGGGATTTCTGAACATCACTCCATATCTCATCTTCGTTACGGTCCAGATTAATAAGGAAATCTAGATGCTCATCAT
>Ga0182238_1000268_pt1 | contig 16796 bp, 14 predicted proteins | sample hydfrates6_PW_90_FD_132439 | JGI IMG/M metagenome (GOLD analysis project Ga0182238, IMG submission 132439) | Subsurface microbial communities from deep shales in Texas, USA - hydraulic fracturing test 6_PW_90 | ecosystem: Environmental > Aquatic > Deep subsurface > Shale gas/oil reservoir >... | reverse complement strand
TCGCTCCGTGGTTTCCTGGAGGGTGGCAAAGGCGAGGGGACACCCTTTACGATGAACGAAGTAGGCGAATTGTTTGAAAAAACAGACAGGATCATGTCGCTTCTCGACGATATCGACATCACTTCTGAAGTCGCCCTCCATGGTGTCAGTTCGGGGTATTCAAAGCGTGATGTGGTTCTCGATGCGCGCATTCTTTTTGAAAGGGGAAGCAGCCCATATTCGTTTCTTTTGGGAGCCCAGGACATTGGCGACAGACAGGGCGGAACGGCGGCTCTGGGTTACTCGACGGACTTCGCCAGGTTTTGGGCCGGAGCCGTTCATGGATATCCGGGGACCGGTGTCGCCTTCAACGACGATTTTTCAGGAGGACCCTTTTCCGTTAGTGCCCAATGGTGGGACGAATCCGGCGGGAGCTGGTCGGCGGAAAGCCGCCTCAAACTCGGTGAAAAATGGGGTGCCTTTTACAAGTATCAGGACAGGGATCCAGAGGAACGGCATTCCGTCGGAGTCTTCTATCGATTCTGACCACCTCGCGTCGATTACTCAAGACCAGCGAATCCGACGGCAAAAGAGAAAAAACGATTTTTTCTCGGACGTAATTGTTTACCGACTTCAAGGGGGACGCAAGGGTGTTTATCACACTTGAAGGCATAGATGGTGCCGGTAAGACTACACAGGCGAGGATTCTGGAAGAGCTCCTGGGGGAAGTTTCGGAAGGCCGACCCATCCTGAGGACGAGGGAACCCGGCGGTTGGGAAGGTGGAGAAGCACTACGAATGCTTATCATCAAAGAGCACTTCCGCCACCCCTGGACGGAGGTCCTACTCTTCATAGCCGACAGATGCGAACATGCCAGGCGGGTTATCCTTCCGGCACTGAAGCGGAATGAAATCGTCCTGTGCGAACGATACAACGACTCGACCCTCGCCTACCAGGCATGGGGGAGAGGGCTTTCCCTGGATGGCGTACGACAAGTGATTCTTTCAACGGACCTCCCGGAACCCGATCTCACCTTCTGGCTTGACCTGGATGTGGAAACGGCCCTTGAACGAATCTCCAGAAGAGGAAAACCCGACAGGATCGAGTCGGACAGGAAGCTCCTCAGTCGAATCTCTGCCGGATACCGATCACTTTGGGAAAAGGAACCGCAAAGGATTCGAAGGATCAACGCCGGCGGAACGACTGAAGACACCGCAAAAAAGATTGAAAATGAGCTCCGTTGCTATATGTCTGCATTAATGGCCCGTGAAGGAGGCAACGGCAGTCGAGCCGGGAAAAGCTGAAAAAGGAGCAAAACAATGCACGAACAGGACAATGACGTGATGGTTCCAGCCGAGATGCTTGAATCCCTGGCTGCTGCATTGGATACGAGCCAAAGCGTCGCCATCGTTGCACCGAAACCCCTTCAGGGGAAATTGGCTATCAGGTTCGCATCACGTGCTCTCTGCCACGCAGGAGACGGCGCCGACGGGTGCCCTTCCTGCCTTGCGTGGAACGGTGAAAATCATCCCGATCTCATCACGACAGGCGCACCTGAACAGGCACCCGGGATTGAAGACTGCCGGCGTATATGGGAGGATGTTTCATTGGTGCCTGTCGTCGGGGCATGTCGTCTTGCAGTGCTTTTCGGCTGTGACAGGCTTTCCCTTCCGGCTGCCAACAGCCTTCTGAAAATCACGGAAGAACCTCCCGAAAGGGGACGTGTCCTTCTGGTTCTCGAGGAAGACAATCTCATACCAACCCTGAGAAGCCGGCTCCATGTCCTTACCTGCCATGGGGGACAGGAAAAGAACGCAGTCACGATGCCGCAGGGAACGGAAGATCTCCTCAAATGGATTGAATCCACCAAAAACAGGAAGCCTGCCGAACTCCTCGTGGAATTGGCCGACTGGGTACCGACCCTGGCAGGAAAGGGGCACCCCCTGGAGGCATCACGAATGGAACTTGCCAGAATCATGACTGAAAAAGCCAATCTTTCTACGGCAATGATACAGGACCTGGTACATGAAGTCTTGCAGGAGGGATCGCAATTTGACGACATATTTGATGACCTTTGGTAAACCGAGGTTCCTGGGAGTACTCGAATCCGAATACAATCTTGAGAAAGCGACCAGAATAGTCGTTTCTTCAGCACGAGGGACTGAATTGGCCCTGAACATCGGGCCATCGGATCCTGAAAAAGTCGCAGCGTGCAGGAAGCGTCTTCTTGGCGCTCCAACGGATTCACAGGCCAAGGGCGGAGAACCGCCGTTCCAGGACCTTGACTTCGAGCGCATTGCAACAGGGGACGACATTGAAACCAGACAGCACCAGGAAAAGGAAGAGGAGCAAATCCTGATTTCCGCAAGGAAAATGCTTCGGGAACACAAACTCCCAATGAAACTGGTCGACGTTGAATATCTTCTGGATGCAAAGAAGCTTTTTTTCTATTTTACTGCGGAACAGCGGATCGATTTCAGGGCTTACGTGCGGGATCTTGCAAGGGCCTTCAAGACACGTATCGAACTCAGACAGATAGGTGTACGAGACGAGGCGAAAGTTGTCAAGGGACTGGCGCCGTGCGGTATGCCATGTTGTTGTTCCTACTGGCTGGAGCGTTTTGATCCCATCTGCATCAAGATGGTCAAGGAACAGAACCTGGCCCTGAACCCGGCAAAGATCTCCGGAATCTGCGGAAGGCTCATGTGCTGCATGGCCTTTGAACACGACATGTACCACGAACTTTGGCAAAACCTTCCCAACCCGGGGACCAAAATTAAAACACCAGGTGCAAACTACATCCTTTCCAGTGTTGACATCCGTTCCCAGTCTGTCCATGTTTTTCACCCAGAAAAAGGTGAAATAGTGGTGGCAGTAAAAGATTTCGATGACTTCAAGGCGTGTGTCCAGGAAGGGAAAACCTGGGAAGGCGGCAATGCCGAAAAGGTTGCACAAAAGGAATTGACCCAGGAAATGACAATGAACGGGAACGACGTTGCAGTAATGGAAGATCAAGCCTGCCAAAAGGATTCCCGAAGCAGCGAAGCCCTTCCGCCTGGAGAATCACGTCCTGAAAGAAAGGACAAGAGGCAACAAAACGGCAAGGAAGAAGAGACTTCATCACCGAAAACAGAGGAGAAGAAAAAAAGGCGACGCTCCTCACGAAAGAAATCAAGACGCAAAAAAGCAGGAACCGGCGCTTCCCCGGATGAAAGCCCGACAAGCGCCCAGGGGGACAAAAAGGAAAAGCCTTCTGATAAAAACGGCATACAGGGAAAATCCAGACGCCGCAGACCCAGGAAAAGAAATCGGCCGTCCCGGGACCAGAAATAAAAACCGCCTTGGTGTATGAAGCAGCCATGAATTAATGTTTTCGGGGAGTGTCTGTAATGCTTGAAAACTTTCGCCAAAAACTGCAAAGCGTCGGCTCAAAATGGGGTATCGACTCCCTTCTGGGCACAGGCGGACAGGTGGATGAGGAATTCTGGGACGACCTGGAGAGCCTTTTGATACGGGGCGATGTCGGTATCGAAACTTCCGAAAAGATCATCAACGATCTCCAGGAAGAAAGCCGCCGAAGAAAAACGCGGTCAAGAGACGACATCCGGAGCGTCCTGAAAGACATACTCCGGCAAAACCTGCAAACAATACCGAAAATGGGAGAGCCCATCAGATGTGAAGACGGTCGTAAATGCGTCATCCTCCTTGCTGGAGTCAACGGAAGCGGGAAAACAACCACAGCAGCGAAGCTGGCTCGCAAACTCGAGGAAGAAGGGGAACGACCGCTTCTCGTAGCCGCGGATACATTCCGGTCGGCAGCCATCGACCAGCTGAGGCAGCTGGGAAAAACTCTTGAAATAGAGGTTATCGCCCGCGAGCCTGGCAGCGACCCGGCTGCAGTCGTCTTTGACGCAATACGGTCAGCCGAAGCCGGCAATGCGGATTGCCTTGTCATTGACACGGCAGGACGACTGCACACGAAGAAAAACCTGATGGAAGAGCTTCGAAAAGTCTCAAGAATTATCGACAGGGAATGTGAAGGATGGCAAAGAGAGACACTGCTCGTTCTGGACGCCGTTTCGGGGCAAAACGCCTTCGTCCAGGCATCGGTTTTTCACGAGATTCTGAACCTTTCGGGAGTTGTCATCACGAAATATGACCACACGGCAAAGGCAGGCATTCTTCTTGCCGTTGCAGCAAAGTTGCAGCTTCCCGTAAGATATGTCGGTCTTGGCGAACGCATGGAGGATCTTACGGCCTTTTCACCTGACGAATTCGTAGAAGGCCTTCTCGAATGAAGGAAACAGCGAGGAATTTTCCATGGAGCCACGTGTAAAACTTGTCACAGGTATTCTCTACCCGGATCAGGTGTATCTCGAATGGGTGCATGAAAAACTTGAAGAACGTTTCGGACCATCGGAACGGAGCCTGTGGGGAATACCTTTTGACCATACTGATTACTACAGCGATATCGCTCCCCGCCTTTTCAAGGGGTTTCTCTCTTTCACCGGTCTGAGAGGAGCCGGAGGGCTGGCGGACTGGAAAACAGCTTCATGTGAACTGGAAAAACTGTCAGGATTGACAAGGAAAGTCAACATCGATCCAGGTTATCTCGATGGTGCAAGGCTTGTTCTTGCGTCCACAAAAGATCATGCCCACAGGATCTATCTCCGCGACGGGATTTTCGCCGAGGTTACGCTTCGCTATGCGAGAAAGACATGGCAGTCCTATGACCATACCTTCCCGGATTTCGCTTCCGGAATATACGACGCCTTCCTTGACGCCGTAAGAACCGATTGGTTGCGCGACGTCAAAGGCGAAAGGAAAGGATGACATCTTGTGATCGAACGATACAGCACATCCGACATGGATAAAATATGGTCGAGCGAAAACCGCTATGGGAAGTGGCTTCAAGTCGAACTCGCCGTCTGTCAGGCGTGGACGGAGGAAGGACGTATTCCACCGGAAACAAACGAGACGATCAAAAGAAAGGCATCTTTTGATGAAGAGCGCATACAGGAAATCGAGACGGAAGTTCATCATGACGTCATCGCCTTTGTTACCTCCGTCGCGGAAAGTGTGGGACCTGAAGGCCGCTTTATTCATCTGGGACTGACCAGCAGTGATGTTATCGACACAGCCACGTCATTGTTGCTTGGAGAAGCGATGGATGTCATCCTGTCTGATCTGGAAAGCCTGATGAATAGCATTTTTCAGCAGGCTGAAAAATACAGATATCTCCATTGCATTGGTCGAACACATGGCATTCATGCGGAACCTACGACCCTTGGTCTCAAAATGTTGAACTGGTACGATCAGCTGCTGCGGGACAAGAAGAGACTTACCCAGGCAAAACACACAACCAGGATCGGGAAAATTTCCGGGGCCGTGGGAACCTATGCACACTGTCCGCCCGGGATAGAGCGCAGAGTGTGCGAGATTCTGGGATTGCGTCCCGCACGTGTATCAACACAAATCATTCAGCGTGATGTTCATGCCGAAGCGTTAATCACCCTTGCCGTGCTTGGCGGCACGATTGAAAGAATAGCTCTGGAACTCAGGCATCTTCAGCGGACGGAAGTTCTCGAAACGGCGGAACCCTTTTCATCGAAACAGAAAGGCTCTTCTGCAATGCCTCACAAACGGAATCCTGTCCTGTCGGAGAAACTCTGCGGAATGGCCCGGCTGCTCAGGGCATATGCAAATGTCTCCCTGGAGAACATTGCCTTGTGGCATGAAAGAGACATCAGCCACTCTTCAACGGAAAGGGTCATATGGCCCGACAGTTTCCACATCACCCAGTACATGCTCAGAACCCTCTTGTCCATAATTCGTGACCTTGACGTCTTCGAGGAGAATATCGCGAGGAATCTTGAACTGACCAGGGGACTTATATTCAGTCAGAGGATCCTCCTGGCCCTGGTGGAAAGAGGTGTTGAAAGAGAAAAGGCCTACGAGGTTGTCCAGCGCAACGCCATGCAATCCTGGAAGGAGGGAAGCGATTTCCGTGATCTCTGTCTCCAGGACCCCTCGATAACCGGCGTTCTCGGAAAAGATTTTTTGAATTCTCTCTTCGATGTAGGGTATTATGTGAGATATGTGGATGAAATCTTCGACAGGTTTCGTGAATCGGAAGTCGAAGATCGGCAGTAGCGTCGTTTTTCTTTGAGATACAAACGAAGGGGGTGGGGAAAATTGGCTCAGCCTGAACGGAACATGGCCCTGGAACTTGTCCGGGCCACTGAAGCAGCCGCCATGTCGGCTGGTCGATGGATGGGCAGAGGGGACAAGAACGCTTGCGACAATGCCGCAGTCAACGCAATGAGATACATGCTGAACACCATCAGCATGGATGGAATTGTTGTCGTCGGAGAAGGCGAAAAGGACGAGGCCCCGATGCTTTTCAACGGAGAGGTACTCGGGACGGGTGAAGAGCCTCTTGTGGATATCGCCGTGGATCCCATAGACGGAACCCGGCTTCTCGCGTTTGGACGCCCCAATGCCATCAGCGTCGTTGCCATGTCGGAACGGGATACCATGTACGACCCCAAGCACATTTTCTACATGAACAAGATTGCGGCCGGTCCAGGGGCTGCAGATGCCATCGATATCGAAGCGCCTGTTTCGCAAAACCTGAAAAGCGTGGCCTCATCTCTTCACAAATCTGTAGAAGATGTGACCGTCGTCGTTCTCGATCGCCCCAGGCACGAACAGATAATATCAGAGATACGTGCGGCGGGTGCCAGGATCCGTCTTATTCCGGACGGTGACATCGCCGGAGCCCTGATGACCTGCAAGGAGGAAAGCGGCATCGACCTGCTTATCGGGATAGGCGGGTCACCCGAAGCCGTTGTCAGTGCCTGCGCATTAAAATGTGTCGGTGGAAACATGCAGTGCAAACTCTGGCCGCGGAATTCAGAGGAAGCGGCCCGATGCCGGGAACTTGGAATGGACCTTCAGCAGGTCTTCGGAATAAATGATCTCGTGACTTCCGACAACGTCTTTTTCGCTGCAACGGGAGTCACCGATGGCGAACTGCTCAAGGGAGTTCGCTATGAAGGAAACCGGATCAAGACAACCTCTCTCGTCATGCGTTCCAAAAGCGGCACCATCAGGTATGTTGACGCCATTCACAGCCTGACAAAACTGGAAATGTTCAGCGATATCGAGTACGGTCCAAAATACGAATAAAACGAATACCCGGAGCCGGAGGTGTCCAGCTCCGGGTATTTCTTTCTTTTCTCAGTCCTGTAAATCCTGCAAGTACGCGGCACCTACCGCTACCTGTCCCACAGAAACCGCCTCGTCATTGGGAGAAAGCGCGGAATGCCAGAGGGGTTCGAGATTTCTCCGTCTCATGGATGAAATCACCAGGGCAAGAAGCCGACGGTTTTGCCAGACTCCTCCCGACAGGACCACTTTCCTGATACCACAATCCACCGATACCTTGCGACACGCCTCGGTCAGTGATTCCGCAAGACCCAGGTGAAAGGCTCCAGCAATTGCATGTAACCCGATTTTCGGCCGGTTTTGGTAAACCCACTCCACAGCAGGCCGCCAATCTATTTTGTACCCACCGTCATCGTGATAGATATCAAAAGGGATTCTTCCGCCCGCTGACCGGTCAGAAGCAGCTTCCAGCTCCATTGCAGCCTGCCCGTCGTAGGTTATTCTGTCCCTGATCCCTGCCATGGCCGCAATGGCATCAAAAAGCCTTCCGCAAGACGAGGTCAGAGGCGCTTCATTTGCTGACGCAACGATGGCCGGAATTATTGCCCCATGATCGGGCCAGATCCTCGAAGCTTTTTCGATACCTTCTTCTTTACCAAAGGTTTCAACGAGCAGGGAAAGGGCATATCTCCAGGGTTCCATAATCGCCTTTTCTCCGCCAGGCAACGGGGCGGGTCGAAGGTTTCCCACCCTTTCGAAAGAGCGACAGTCGCCAAAGAGGATTTCTCCGCCCCATACGGTTCCGTCCGTTCCATATCCTGTCCCGTCCAGTATCAATCCCAAAGCCGGGCCTTCTATTGATTTTTCCAAAAGGCAGGAGGCCATATGGGCATGATGATGCTGGACCTCCAGGAAATCCGTTTCGCTGCCAAGCACCTTTTCTGCAATAAAACCTGAGACATATTGCGGATGCATGTCTTTTACAACAAGGCGCGGGGTGAATCTGAACAGATCCAGAAAATGCCGCAAGGTTTTTTCGTAATACAGGGCCGTTTCCAGGCGTTTGAGATCACCCAGATACTGGCTCGAAATGACGGATTTCCCCAGCGAAAAGGCAAATGTGGACTTCATCTCGGGACCGCTGGCAAGTACAGGAGGCAATTTTCTCGAAGCAACTATCGGGTGGGGAACGAATCCTCGGGCCCTGCGAAGAAGGATCTGCCTTTTTCCCGCAAAGGTCACGACGGAATCGTCAATCCTGTTTTGTATCTTCCGGTCGTGGAGAAGGAAGAAGTCGACAATACCCGACAGATTTTCCAGGGCTTCCTCATTTGTCGCCAATATGGGACTTTCTGAAAAGTTGGCGCTGGTCATGATAAGCACGGGGATCCGTTCCATGATGAGATGGTGAAGCGGTGTATAGGGAAGCATGACGCCCAGCGTATCCTGGTTCGGGGCAACAAGTTCAGATACGTCCGCTGTTGTTTTTTTGGGACAGACCACAATGGGGCTTCGGGGTGAGAGCATCATCTGTCCGGCTTCAGGACTGATGTGAACCAGTTTTTTGGCCGTTTCCATGTCGCGGGCCATAACGGCGAAAGGCTTGTGAGGCCGCTGCTTGCGCTTCCTTAAAAGGGCAACGGGGGCTTTTTCCGGAAGACATGCAATGTGAAACCCACCCAGGCCCTTGATGGCCAAAATGCGCCCTTCAAGCAGATGATCCGCAGCAACATCAAGAGCATTCCCGCTGGTGGCAACGAGAGCTTCGCTTTTGCCCGCAATGAGCCGGACATGGGGCCCGCATTGTGGACAGGCAACAGGCTGCGCGTGAAACCTCCTGTCTCCGGGGTTCTTGTACTCTTCTTCGCAAAGGGGGCACATCCTGAATTCAGACATCGTCGTCATGGGCCTGTCGTAGGGAAGCTCGCGAATGATACTGTACCGCGGTCCGCAGTTGGTGCAGTTGATAAAAGGGTATCTGTAACGACGATCGCCGGGATCTTTCATTTCCCGAAGGCAATCATCACAGACAGCGATATCAGGGGGAATCAGGACTGTGTTTTCACGCTCCGCCTTGCTCGGCTGGATGACAAACTCCCCTGGCCGGACATGGACCTCTTCATCGGGACCGACTCGCGCAATATCCTGTATGTTCGCCAACGGAGGTGCGTCGGTAGCAATGCGGGATTCATATTCGTCCAGTTGTCGCTTCGTCCCGAAAAGCTCTATATGCACTCCCCGAGAGGTATTTGAAACCGTTCCGGAGAGACCTATCTCGTTTGCAAGGCGAAAACAAAAGGGGCGGAACCCGATGCCCTGAACCACCCCCGTTACGATAAGCATACGCTTTTTGTACATTGACAAGCCTCCAGTCTGAAGGCATTGTAATGCTGAGTTCAAAAGGGCTCAACCCCGGCCGGAACTGAAAATCATCCATCCGGCCAGACAAGGAGCAGATTCATGGGATTCTTTGAAAAAGGTCTCGTTCATGTGTATACAGGTAACGGAAAAGGGAAAACCACCTCAGCACTAGGGATGACCCTGCGTGTTGCAGGTCACGGGGGAAAGGTTGCGTTTATCCAGTTCATGAAGGGCTGGCCCCATTACGGAGAAACAGCAGGCCTGGCTGCTCTCGAGGGCGTAGATCACATCGTTACCGGCCGCCCCGATTTCGTTGACAGATTGCACCCGGATCCTGTGGATGTCGCCGAGGCTCGTCGAGGGTTCGAAAAGGCTGTCCAAATCTTGCAGGCGGGACATCATGACCTCGTGGTGCTTGACGAAATTCTGGTTGCCATTGATTATGGCCTGCTTTCCACCTTCCAGACTCTCGAAGCCCTCGTTTCAAGAGCTCCTCATGTCGAAACGGTACTCACGGGGAGAGGCGCCCCCCTGGAACTCATGGAATATGCAGATTACGTCACAGAAATGGTGGAGCGGAAACACCCTTTCAGGAAAGGAGTTGCAGGACGCAAGGGCGCGGAATATTGAACGCAAGACATCGTTGCGCACCTGCACGTCGAAAGGGCTGTCTCGAAAAGCAACGTAAATTATGCCAGGTGCTTCTGGAAGGGCTTTCATTTTTTCAGGAGTCGGTAAATCGTCGGGCACAGGGTAATTACCAAAAATACCAAAGTAAAGGATGAAATCAGCAATTGAAAATCATCGTCGGTTTCAGTGGCGGTATTGACAGTACGATGGCAGCCTGTTTCCTCCGTGAAGAGGGACATTCGGTTATTCCGGTGACACTTGTTTTCCATGAAGAAAACCGGGAGGAAACACTTTGGCGGGCCCGCACGGCTGCCATGACCGCAGGCCTGGACAAACCCATTGTCGTGGACGTGAGCGACCTTTTCCAGAAGCGCGTGATCCAATCCTTTCTTTCATCCTATGAACGGGGATGGACGCCTAATCCCTGCATTTATTGCAACGAAAAGGTAAAATTCAACGGCCTTTTCGAAGTCGCAGGCCAGCTTGGCTGCAAAGCCGTAGCAACGGGACACTATGCAAGAATGGGCAATGGACGGCGTTCGGGGCTTTTCAAGGGGATAGACCCCAGGAAGGATCAAAGTTACATGCTGTATCGTCTTCCTCAAGATTGGTATGAAACGATACATTTTCCACTAGGCTGCCGGACGAAGGAAGAGATCAAGCTAAGGGCCGAAAACCTTTTCCCGGCGCTGAAGGACATAACCGTCGAAAGCACTGATTTGTGTTTTCTGGCAAAAGGACGGCTCCCTGATTTTCTCGAAGAGAACGTGAGCAATAGTCCCGGAGAAATTGTTACCATCGACGGGGAAACCATCGGCACACATCACGGCCTTTCGCAATACACCATAGGCCAGCGTCAGGGACTGGGACTTTCAAACGGTCCGTGGTTTGTGGTGGACAAAGTCACTACATCCAACAGACTGGTGGTCGGTCGAAGGAACAACCTTGCCGTCAATGTGGTAGAATGTTCCGACATCGTTTTGCACGAGGATCTCTTTGCGGGCCAGGTCGTCTCGATGCGGCACCGCTACAGGACGCCTTTCGTCAATTCCGAGGTCCTTTCCATTTCGCAGGAAAAACTCCGAATCTTATGTCATGAACCTGCCTGTGGTGTCGCACCGGGACAATCTGCGGTGCTTTATTCCGGTGATAGAATCATCGGAGGTGGTATCATTGAAAAAACCTATTGGAGGAGGCCTTCCCATGAAGCAAACACCTCACCCTCTGAAAGCTGAAGATCTTCGAAAACGGACGGATCCGACGTCCCTCGGCCTCGAGTCGACCCGGGATGTTGGTTGTCTGGATGCACTCATCGGCCAGGAACGGGCTGTCAATTCCATTTCATTCGGTCTGGAAGTCCAGCACAAGGGATACAATATCTTCGTCGTTGGTGATCATGGGAGCGGGCGAACGACGTATTCCCTCGAAAGGATACGCAGCAAGGCAAAATCGGAACAAACGCCCGACGACCTGATTTACGTCTACAATTTCAAAAATCCCGACGAGCCGTTGGCGATAAGCGTTCCTGCCGGTCAGGGTGAAAAGCTTGCGGAGCACCTGGATGAACTCGTGGAAGAACTGAAAAACACCCTGAGTAAAGCCTTCGAGAACAGCCAGTATGAAGACGCCAAGGCTCAGCTCGTGAAGGAATTCCAGGAAAAGGTGAATTCCCTGATGGAGGAGCTGCGTTCGTGGGCCTCAGAAAAAGGCTTTGCCATCAAGAGGACCCCCCAGGGATTCGTCAACATCCCCCTCGTTGACGACCAAGAAGAAGAAAGCGAAGAAGACGATCAGGGTGAAGACAAATCGCCTGAAGAACAGACGGAAGAGACAAAACGAGACAACGGTCGACCCAAAAAGAAAGAAATGCAGCAGGAAGATTTCGAATCCCTTTCAGAAGAAGACAAGAAGGCGCTGCAGGAAGCTTCCGAGGAAGTATCCCAAAAAACACTTGAAGTTTTGCGAAACATCAGGGACAAGGAGAAAAAACTCAAGGAGAAGATTCGGGAGCTTGAAGCCGAAATCTGCAGAACGGCTATACGGCCATATCTTCAGGAGACGAAAGACCGCTTCGGGGCCGAAGGAAAGCTCGGCGAGTGGATTGATGCGCTCACTGAAGACATCATTGAAAACTTCAATCTTTTTGTCGCCGCCGCCAGGGATGACTCCGGAGCCGAAGTGGATTTCAGCCGTTATTCTGTCAACGTTTTCGTCAGTAACGCTCCTGAATCAGGGGCTCCTGTCGTTTGGGAAACCAATCCCACCTATTACAACCTTTGCGGCAAAATAGAATACGAGAGCAAGCAGGGCGTGCTGACCACGGATTTCAAAAAAATTGTCGCCGGAGCGGTTCACAGGGCCAATGGCGGCTACCTGGTACTCCATATCGAGGAAGTTCTCAGGAATTTCATGTCCTGGGATGCCCTCAAGCGAGCCCTCAGAACACAGGAACTGGCTGTTGAAAACCTGAGCGAACAACTGGGCGTAATTCCCGTATCTTCTCTTAGGCCCCAGCCGGTCCAGCTGAAAGTGAAAGTAGTCCTCATCGGGACACCCTGGTTGTATTACCTTCTCAATATCTATGATCCGGAATTCCAGAAGCTTTTCAAGATCAAGGCGGATTTCGACGTTGACATGCCGAGAACACTCTCGACGGAACAGCAAATGGCTTGTTTCGTGGGCAGCTACGTTACCAAGGAGGGGCATCGGCATTTTACGGCTGACGGAATTGCGGAACTTATCGAGTGGTCCTCACGCCTTGCCGGACATTCAGGACGGATGTCGACCCAGTTCAACAAAATCACCGAAATTATTGTCGAAGCTTCGGCATGGGCGGGAACGGAAGGCAAGGAAATGGTCCACGCCGAACATGTCAGAAAAGCCCTCAAGGAGAAAACCTTCAGGGTAAACCTGATAGAGGAGCGCTTGAAGAGGGCGTTTTCGGAAGAAACCATACGGATTCAGACGGAAGGCAATCTGATTGGTCAGATTAACGGCCTGACCGTCGTAGACATGCGGGATCACGTTTTCGGACACCCCGTAAGGATCACGGCAAACGTCTATATGGGTACAGAAGGCATCGTCAATATTGAACGGGAAGTCAAGATGACCGGTCCCATTCACAACAAGGGACTTTTGATACTGGGCAGTTACCTTGGCAAAAAATATGCCCAGGACATGCCGCTTTCCGTCACGGCAAGGATTACCTTCGAACAAACCTACTCCGGTGTCGAAGGCGACAGCGCATCATCGACGGAACTTTACTGCCTGCTTTCGGCGCTCTCGGATGTCCCCTTGAAACAGGGCGTAGCCGTTACGGGGTCGGTGGATCAGCATGGCAACATCCAGCCTATCGGCGGAGTCAACGAGAAAATTGAGGGGTTCTTCGAATATTGCAAAACTTCGGGACTGACCGGAGACCAGGGCGTTATTATCCCGCATCGCAACATCCAGAATCTCATGCTGGACCATGACGTGATAGAAGCCGTGAACGAAGGGCAATTCCACATCTGGCCGGTTGAAACCATTGATGAGGGAATCGAAATTCTCACCGGTGTGGAAGCCGGCGTACCCGATGAAAATGGTTGCTACCCGTCCGATTCCATCCATGGCAAGGCCATGGCGAAACTGCATGAGTGGATGAAAAAAGCGGCGAGGCTGCGGAAAAACGTTGAAGCCCTGGGCGAAGCCTGCCGCGGCGGAACCGAGGATGAAAACGGGGAAGAGGACAACGGAGGCGAAGAACCGGATGGCTCCTCAGGTGTCTGTTGACACACAAAGCGAACCCGGAAAGGGATGTCCCTTTCCGGGTTCCCCCGATCGCGTTCACCTTTTCCAATGCCTGGATATTCTCGAAAACAAATGGAAACAGGAAAGCGAACCGGCAATGCGTTTTGATGATGAGCCTCTCGACAGTCTTGTCCGGACAGTTCTTTCACAAAACACAAACGATGTGAACAGGGACAGGGCATACGAAAATCTCCGCAAAAATTATCCGGACTGGAAAGATGTCCTGAATGCTGAAACGCAGGATATTGCCAAAGCAATCAAGAGCGCCGGGCTGTCAAACACCAAGGCCGGACGCATCCGGCAAATCCTCGGAACTGTAAAGGAAACTTTCGGTGATCTCAGTCTCGAAAAAATGAAAAAATGGGGAAATTCCGAAGCTCGACGTTTTCTGCAAAACTTGCCGGGTGTAGGGCCAAAGACGGCCGCATGTGTTCTCCTGTTTGACCTTCACAGGCCTGCTTTTCCTGTGGATACCCACGTTGCCAGGGTCAGTCGCCGGATAGGGTGGGTCTCTTCCAGGGCAACGCCGGAAGACATCCAAACCTGCCTGGAAGCATGGATCCCGCCAGACCGATATCTTGGTGCGCATTTGAACCTGATTTTCCACGGCAGGAACATCTGCAGGGCCCGCAAACCGGAATGTTTGCAATGTCCGTTAAAGGAACTGTGCCTCACCGGAAAGGAGAAGCTGAAATCCTGAAAAAGTCCTTTACCGTTGCCTGCGCTTTCTGCAAAGACTACTCACCGGAAACCGTTGGCAAGGCCCTTGTCGAAATCATTGCAAATTCCGGCGGGATGCCCTCAACAGGGAAACATGTCCTGTTGAAACCGAACCTTCTTTCTCCCAGGCCACCTGAAGATGCCGTCACCACTCATCCTGCGGTCGTCAGAATGACCGCAGGTCTAGTGAAGGACATGGTGCCACAGGCACGCATTCGAATTGCCGACAATCCAGGATATATCTATACCGACCAGCAGGACGACCTTTTTCGCAGGACAGGTATGACCGCCATGCAGGAGGAAGGGCTTGCTGAAGTCAAGCTGTTGTCCGCTGATGGATACACAGCAGTCAAACCGCCACATGCCGCAGCTCTTGAATCTGCCCGGGTTGCTTCTTCATGGCTTTCCGCCGATTCCATCATCAACATCGCCAAGCTCAAGACCCATGTGGAAACCGAAATAACGGCGTCTATCAAGAACACCTTCGGAATCGCAGACAGGACAACGCGCATGTCCGCCCATGGAGCAAGGAAAATGGGGCACCTCCAACGCGCGGTGGTGGATCTGTTCAACATCAGGCAACCGGATCTGAATATCCTCGATGCCGTCATCTGCATGGAAGGGAACGGTCCATCCAGAGGCACTCCCCGTTTCGCAGGATGGCTTCTTGCCTCACGGAACGCCCTTGCCCTCGACGTCGTGGCAGCCTGCATGATGGGATATGACAAGCCCTTTTCGGTGCCTTTGCTGAGAGAAGCCTCGAACAGAGGATACGGTCCGCAGAGTCTGGAGGACATCAGAATCATCGGAGCGCATCTTGAGGACCTGCGGGTCCCGTCATTCAGGAGAGCGACCTCCGCCATCGTGAACATTCCGGAACAACTGAGAGGGCTAGGCCACAGGATGTTGTCTCTGTATCCGGAACTGGTCCCGGAAAAGTGCACTTCTTGTGGAATATGCAGGGAGGTTTGCCCCGTTCAGGCCATCACGATCGTCCAGATACCCGAAATAGACAGGAAGCGGTGCGTCAAATGCCTGTGTTGCCATGAAATGTGTCCTGAAGGAGCAATGACCGTCAGGGAAAATACGCTCTTGAAAATATTCCGGAAAATGCAGTGTCCCAGATAACGGACAGCCTTGCGGACCTTTCATGTTAAAAAAGGGAGATCTTCGTTCCCTGACGACGGTGAAGAAGACCTCCCCGTATTATGCAGCACCCGTAAAAAAGGCCTTATTCCTTCTCCTTGATGTTTTCAAGAACCAGTTTATACCCGTCGGCCCCGTACTCGAGAAATTTCTTGACGCGACTTATCGTCGCTGTGCTTGCCCCGGTCTGCTGGGCTATCTGCGGGTAGGTATACCCCTCGCTCAAAAGGCGTGCAACTTCCAGGCGTTGGGCCAATGCCCGGATTTCTCCGATCGTCGCAATGTCTTCGAGAAAACAATAAACATCTTCAACTGTTTCTAGGGAAAGAATCGCCTTGCAAAGCTGATCGGTGAGTCTGTCTTTCCATTTTTCCGCCATGCCTATTCTCCTCCTTATAACATAAATTACTTTAGCATATTCTAGCACTGCTGTTACTGAAGAACAAGCCTTTTTTCAAAGGTATTTTACCCGAAATCACCACATCCAAAATCCAGCTTGACGGCGTTCTGGACGGTGCATATAATAATGTCCGCTGGCCGGGCTGGCGGAAGCGGTAGACGCACGGGACTTAAAATCCTGTGGACGGAAGTCCATGCGGGTTCGATTCCCGCGCCCGGCACCAATCCAGGTCGGTAAGAAACAGGACGTCGCGGGGTGGAGCAGTCAGGAAGCTCGTCGGGCTCATAACCCGAAGGTCGCAGGTTCAAATCCTGCCCCCGCAACCAAAATGGCGGTGTAGCTCAGTTGGCGAGAGCATGCGGTTCATACCCGCAGTGTCAGTGGTTCGACTCCACTCACCGCCACCAATTTTCCCGGACAAACACACATGGAACGGAAGGTTGGTGCCTTCCGTTCTTTCATGATTGAAATGCTTTTGACGAGGATCCCGTTGGAAATCACCTGGAGGAGTTCATTATTCGATAAAGTTCTGTTACAATACGCTACCGGGACGTCGAACAGGAAAATTGCACCGACATCGCGGGGTGGAGCAGTCAGGAAG
>Ga0182238_1000267_pt1 | contig 16828 bp, 11 predicted proteins | sample hydfrates6_PW_90_FD_132439 | JGI IMG/M metagenome (GOLD analysis project Ga0182238, IMG submission 132439) | Subsurface microbial communities from deep shales in Texas, USA - hydraulic fracturing test 6_PW_90 | ecosystem: Environmental > Aquatic > Deep subsurface > Shale gas/oil reservoir >... | reverse complement strand
TCGCAATACTATGCGAAAAGACATGCAAAATCCTAAATATTTTGCATGCCTTTTTACTATGCATTTTGTAACCAAAAATCACTCAAAACTTTGCCAGCAATTTTTATTTGCTAGCAGCAGTTTGTAGCCAACAAGAAGAAATATTTTCGACTTTTTTATACAATGCCTGCTGCTGATCACTTATTGACTTCATCTCCTTCAAAATTTCTTGGAGCGACTCGTTTTGAGTTTTGCACGGTGGTTCCGTGACTGGTTGCTGCTGACCATCAAACCAGCCATGCTCATGCTGCCTCCGGATCTTGCTGACTTCACGGCTCAAATGGCTGGGACTGATGTCATATTTATCAGCAACATACGTTAAGCGGTCAACTCCAGCCAGCACCTCACCAATCGCTCTCATTTTGATTTCATGCGAAATTGTCTTTTTGGCCATGCCGCCCTCCTTTTGGAACATTTGTGTCAAGAATTTCGTTCCCTGTCGTAAACACAACTTTTGGGTAACTCATTACCCTGTACCCGGTCAAGATTTTCTCGCTATGGTGCTTCAATTTCCACTCAGGAGGTTCCATCGAAGATGTCCATTCGAGAAGTCAGACAACAGGCCCAAGCTCCGAAAAGCCTGGTCAAAGAGGTCATGGCAAAGAAAGGGGTTACCATTCTCGCCCTGGCCGAAAAAACGTCCCTGTCCACACGACTCATTCGTCGCGCCCGAACCACGGAGATCAAGCTCTGCAAACTGGAAACACTGGCGATAATAGCGGAAGGGCTAGAGGTAGGGATTAAAGACCTTTTCGAGGATATTAAACCCTCGAACGACCCGGCTAGAACATATATGAAAGATTCTGATTAATACCGTACTCCATCCCCTCAAGCCTTGACCCTTCCCCTCTGAGGGGGGTAAGTCCCCTTGAAGAATCAGAATCTTTTCTCCTGTTCTTTAATGGCGGCTTAATTTTTCTTGTGTCGTTCTTTAGCCTCTCCGGTAGCTAAACCGACTAAGCCTATATGCATCCAAGGTTTCGCGCGTTCCATGTCCCCTTCTCGCTACAATGCCGATATTGTCGCCGGTGGCCTCCTACTCCGCGAAAGCCGGATCATTGCCGGCTTGCTCCTGCAGGGTTTGGACGTATCCGCCATCCAGCAACAGGTGCGCGAGGACAATGCCCTCCAAAAAAGAAGCCCGGCCAGCGCCAAACGCCAAGCCAGGCTCATCGTCAACCGCCTCCACCGCTTCGATCCAGCTTTGTGGCGTCTCGTCCACGAGGGCACCTTCGAGCAGACCACCCAAGCCCTGCTCCTAGCCGCCATAGAACAACACAAAATCGTAGGGGATTTTGTGTACACCGTGGTGGGGGAAAAGCACCGCACCTTCCAAAAAACCGTGTCCAACACTGACTGGTCCGCTTATTTCGAGCAATGCGCCCAGCGCGATGCCTCGATCACCGCCTGGAGCGAATCCACGCGCACCAAGGTCAAAACCGTCGTCTTCCGCATCCTGGCCGAAGCCAAAATCATCGATTCCGCCCGACGCAAGCACCTGCTCCCGTTTTTCTTGCTCCCGGAAATACGGGACTACCTGCACACGCACCCCTTGCCCTATGTCAATCAATGCCTGGAGAGCTTCGCATGAATCCGCAATTCGAACAGCGCCTCAACCAAGTGGTGGACAAACTCGTGTCCCCGGAACTTCTGGCCAACACCGGACTGGGCAACGAGATCGGGTTTTATATCTTCGATTACGACCCTGAGCAGGAATTGGCCATGCGCGGATTTATCCAGACCATCATCGACCAAATCGGCAAGCGCCGGCCCGATGTGTGCTTCACGCATATTAATCTTTTCGCCTTGCTCATCGACTACCTCAAAGAACGCAACCTCTTGGACAAGGCTTTTGCCCTGCAAAAAAACAAAGGGGATGCCGCGCTTCTCAAAGCATTGCGGGGCCCCCTGGATCCAAATAAAATCGCTGCATTCTTGGTCCAACAAGCAAATCTGCAGGAAAAGCAGCTCGTGCTCATGTCCGGCATCGGCTCCGCCTGGCCGCTTTTGCGCAGCCACGCCCTGCTCAACAGCCTGCACCCATTGGTCCAGGACGTCCCCCTGGTGATGTTCTATCCCGGCCAATACGACGGCCAGGGCCTGCGTCTTTTCGGCAGACTCAAAGAAAGCCACTACTACCGGGCCTTCCGGCTGGTTCCGCCTGCTGCCTGACACGGCCACAACGCACGATTGGACGACTCGACCGGCACCGACCCCATCATACACGCCCTGGCGCCCACGCCAACGGAGACACGCCATGGAGATCAAAGACCTCTTTGCCAAGAACCTCTACCGCCCCATAAACGGCGTCGTGAAAGCGGACCAGAAAGACGCCTCGGTGATCTGGCAGGAGTTGGACGAATACGTCATCACCAAAGAGCTGGACCACCACTTCCGCAAATTCTTCGAAACCTTTCTCTATGCCATCGATAATGCCAACGACCCCAGCGTGGTCGGCCGCATCGGCATCTGGATCTCCGGCTTCTTCGGCTCCGGGAAATCGCACTTTCTCAAAATCCTGTCCTACCTCCTGGGCAATATCCAGGCCTACGACAGCGCCACCGGCCGCACGAAAAACGCCATCGATTTTTTCGACACCAAGGTCAGCGACCCCATGCTGTTGGCCGATCTCAAACGCGCTGCTGCCGAAGACACGGATGTCATCCTGTTCAATATTGACAGCCGTGCGGACCTGCAAGACGGGCGGGGCGCCATTCTCAAGGTTTTTCTGCGCGTCTTTAACGAGATGCAGGGTTTCTCCGGCGACTACCCGCATATCGCCGAATTGGAGCGCTACCTCACCAGCAAGGGCAAATATGAGGAGTTCTGCGCCTATTTCCACGAATACAGCGGCGAGCGCTGGATCGACGAGCGCGACGCCCACGCCCTGCACCAGGACGAGGTCGTCCGTGCCCTGTCTCAAACCCTGGGCCAAAGCCTGGAAGCAGCCGAAAAATGGTTTGATACCGCCGAGGACAACCTCAGCCTGAGCATCGAAAATTTCGCCCAGCGGGTGAAAAGCTACCTCGACGCTCAAGGCCCCCAGCGCCGGATCATGTTCCTGGTCGACGAAGTGGGCCAATTCATTGGCGGCGACGGCCAGCTCATGCTCAACCTGCAAACCATTGCCGAGGATTTGGGCCGCATCTGCCAAGGCCGCGCCTGGGTGGTGGTCACCTCCCAGGAGGATATCGACTCCATCATCGGGGATCTCAAATCCACCAAGGCCAACGACTTCTCCAAGATCCAGGGCCGCTTCACCACCCGGCTCTCCCTGTCCAGTTCCAACACCGACGAAGTCATCCAGGCCCGGCTCTTGGAAAAAACGCCCCAGGCCCAGACCGCATTGCGCGAGCTTTTCACCCGCCAGGGCGATATCCTGACCAACCAGCTCAGCTTTTCCCACGATAGCGCCAGCCTGAGCACCTATCGCGACCCCAATGAATTCGTGACCAACTACCCCTTCGCTCCCTTCCATTTCCAGCTGGTGCAAAAGGTCTTCGAGTCCATCCGCAAGGCTGGGGCCACCGGTCTGCATCTCAGCCGCGGGGAGCGTTCCATGCTCGACGCCTTCCAATCCGCGGCCAAAAAAATCGCCGAGCACGAAGTGGGCGCCCTGGTGCCCCTATACGCCTTTTACCCGGCCATCGAGAGCTTTCTGGACACCGCCGTCAAGCGCACCGTGGACCAGGCCCATTCCAACCCCGCCCTGGACAACCCCTTTGACATCCACTTGCTGCAGACCCTGTTTCTCATCCGCTATGTGGACATCATCAAGCCCAATATCGAAAACCTGGTCACCCTGTTTATCCAGGAAGTCGACGCCGACCGCCTGGCCCTGAAGCGCCAGGTCGAGGCCGGCCTGGAGCGCTTGGAAAAGCAGACCCTTATCAGCCGTAACGGCGATCTCTACTTCTTTTTGACCAACGAGGAGCGCGACGTCAGCCGAGAAATCAAAGCCGTGGAAACCTCCAGCTCCGAAGAAACCAAGCTCCTGGCTGAAATCCTCTTCGAGGACGTCTTCAAGCCGGCCAAACAATACCGCTACAAGCCCTATAAACGCGACTACCCCTATGGGCGCTTATTGGACGGGCATCCCTACCAGTCCAAAATGGACCAGGAACTCACGGTAGAGGTGCTCTCCCCGCTCAATAGCGAATACGGGGCCTTCAACCCCATGAAATGCGCCGCCTACACCACGGAATACTACGGCCGGGTGCTCATCAAACTCAACGAGAACGAGGAACTGCCCCGGGAAGTCCGTAAATACCTCCAGACCTCGTCCTACATCCGGCAAAAAAGCGATGCCTCCCAATCTCCGTCCTTCAAACGCATCCTGCGCGACCGCCAGGAGGAAAATGTCGAGCGGCGCACCCGTCTGAGGGATCTGCTGGACCAGCTGGTTAAAGACGCCGAGTACATGGCCCTGGGCCAGACCCTGGAGATCAACGCCTCCACCCCACAAGCGGGCCTGGAGGCCGCCCTGGAACACGTCATCCGCAACCTGTACAACAAATTCAATTACCTCGAAAAACTGCACGACGAGCCCCTGCACGAAATCAAATCCGTGCTCACCGCCACCGACGTCGGTCAGCTCGAACTGCAAAAGGGCATGACCACGGTCAACCCCAAGGCCCTGCAGGAAGTCCAGGAATACATCGAACTCATGGTGGCCCAAAACCGCACCGTACTGCTCCACGATCTGGCGGAACACTTCGCACGCCGCCCCTACGGCTGGCCGGAATGGGAAACCGTGCTTCTCGTGGCCCGGCTGTTCATGGCCGGGGAACTGACCCTGATGATGAGCGGCGGTTCTCTCAAACCCCGCGAAGCCATGGAGCCGCTGCAAAAAACCGCCAAATGGCGACAAATCAAGCTCCTCAAACGCAAGACCCCGTCCACCGAGGATATGCGCAAAGCCCAAAAGCTCTGCCAGGAACTCTTCGGCAAGGTCGGCCCGGAGAGCCTGAGCGACCTGGAAAAGACCCTCCGCACGGAACTCGGTGCCTGGCGGGACACGTTTGCCCAATACCAACAGCTCACCCAGACCGGACGTTACCCCGGCAACACCGCGGTGCGCGATGGGCTGCAACAGCTCGACGCCCTGCTGTCCATCCAGGACACCTACGAGTTCATCCGCCATTTCAACCAGCGCACGGACGATCTCCGGGGCACCGGCGAGGATCTGCACACCCTGCAGGATTTTTACACCAATCAGCGCGCCGTGTGGGAAAAATTGCAGCGCAGCCTGGCCAAATTCAAAGCCAACCGGGCCGCGCTCATCCAGGATCCCAACGCGCAGCACAGCCTCAAGCGATTGGAAACCATCGCCGCCGCAGAAGAGCCCTACGGGATGCTCAAGGAAGTCGAACCGCTGCTCACCCAGCTCGAGGAGATCAACGACGCCCTGCTGGCCCAACGCCGGGAAAAGGCTTTGCGCGCTATCGACCAAGACATCGAGCGGGTCAAAGAAACCCTGGCCCCGTTCGCCTCTGAGGCCGATTTCCAAAACCAGGTCTTGGTCCCCTTGCAGCAGATGAGGCGTGACGTTGCCGCCGAGACCACTATCCCCAATATCTCCTTTCACATGGAGCACCGCGACGAGGCCACCGAAGAAGCCCTGGAACAGATCGAGGCCCACAAACGAACCAACGATCCTCCGGATGGCCCACAACCGCCCCCCCAAACCACGGCCACCGTCAAAGCCGCCGAGACCAGCAGAAAGGCCTACTTGGAAAGTGAGGCAGATGTGGAGGAATTCATCACCGCCCTCCAAAAACGCTTAAAAGACGAACTGTCCCACTGCTCCCGGATCCGCATCCAATAACCGCCAAACCCAGAGCACGTTCCATGCAGACCAACCATCTCAAAGCCTACGCCCCGGCCGCCCGCCACGATTTCATCCAGGCCGTGACCGACCGTGCCCGGGCCCTGGGCCTGTCCGAATCCGCCATCGAACCCGTCAACGTCCAGGGCGACGTCGCCTTTATCGCCGGACGCCCCTTCCCCGCAGCCATCGCCGAGCGCCGCCAGGAGCTGGAAGCGCAGATCGCGGCCAAGGGTTTTGCCCAGGTCATGGAGGAGGTGGCCTACACGTGGTTCAACCGCCTCACGGCCCTGCGGTACATGGAACTGCACGACTATCTGGGCCACGGCTACCGGGTCTTGAGCAACCCCAGCGGCTCCGAGATCCCGGAAATCCTGGAAAAGGCCACCAGCGTTGATCTGCCCGGCCTAAACAAAGACAAAGTGACCGAACTCCGCCTGGCCGGGGACAAAGACGCCGAGCTCTACCGCCTGCTGCTCATCACCCAGTGCAACGCCCTGCACCACGTCATGCCCTTTCTTTTCGAGCGCGTCAGCGACGCCTCCGAACTCCTGCTTCCGGAAAATTTACTGCACACCAATTCCCCCATCCACAAAATGGTCGCTGCCATCCCCGAAGAGGACTGGCAGCACATTGAGATCGTGGGCTGGCTGTATCAATTCTATATCTCGGACAAAAAAGACCAGGTCATCGGCAAGACGGTCAAAAGCGAGGACATTCCGGCCGCCACCCAGCTGTTCACCCCCAATTGGATCGTCAAATACATGGTCCAGAACACCCTGGGCCGCAAGTGGCTGATGACCTATCCGCACTCCTCCATTCGGGAGACAATGGAGTTTTATATCCAGCCCGCGGAGCAGGAACCAGAGGTCCAGGCCCAATTGGAATCCATCACCCCCAAGGAATTGGACCCCGAGGAACTGACCTTCATGGACCCGGCCTGCGGCTCCGGGCATATCCTGGCCGAGGCCTACGTTCTCTTCAAAGCCATCTACCAGGAGCGCGGCTACCGCACCCGGGACATTCCCAGGCTCATCCTGGAAAAGAATCTTTTTGGGCTGGATATCGATGACCGGGCCGCCCAACTGGCCCGATTTACCGTGCTCATGAAGGCCCGGGCCGATGACCGGCGCATCCTGAACCCGGACCAGCCGGTGCGGCTCAATGTCCACGCCATCCAGGAGAGTAACAGCCTGGAGCACGAAGACATGGCCGCCACACTGCTCCAGGAGCGGACCGTGACCGTAAAGCCGCACAAGGAGCAACAGGGCTACCTCTTCGAACCGGAAAACAAACAGGCCCCGCTGAGCGGCACAGAATATCCCGACATCACCCCGGACGAATTCCATGCCCTGCTGCGCCTGTTCCAGGACGCCAAGACCTACGGCTCCCTGCTCAGCATACCGGAGCACTTGCAAAACGCGCTGCCGCGCTTCGAACGCCTGCTGCGCAAGGCCCGACAGCGCGGTGAGGCCGCCAAACGCTTCGCCGCCCAGCTCCTGCCCCTCGTCCGCCAAGCCCAACTGCTAGGAAGCCAATACGACTTTGTAGTCGCCAATCCGCCGTATATGGGGAGCAAGGGGCTGAATGCCAAGCTCAAATCCTTTCTCAAAGACACCTACACAGATTATAAGTCTGACCTCTTTTCCGCATTTATCGTCAGCAATCTGGAAATGTCCAAAAAGCACGCCCAGCTCGGGTTCATGTCCCCATATGTGTGGATGTTCATCTCCTCCTATGAAAAGCTGCGAAATTTCCTGCTCAATGAAAAGACGATCACTTCGCTGATACAGCTGGAATACTCTGGCTTTGAAGGGGCTACGGTTCCTATCTGCACATACACCATAGAAAACAGTTATTTGCCCAACTTCAAAGGAAGCTATATCAGACTTTCTGATTTCCGGGGAGCAAACAACCAAGCGCCAAAAACCCTGGAGGCGATTCAAAATCCGGATTGTGGATGGTATTATACTGCTTCTGGGGCTGATTTTAAGAAGATTCCTGGGAGTCCGATTGCGTACTGGTTGCATAAGAAAATTATAAACAATTTTGACTCAAATCAACTATTAGGTGATTTATTACCTGTCCGCGGAGGCATGACCACTGGTGATAATGAAAGATTTTTAAGATTTTGGTATGAAATTGATTACTATAGCTTTAGTTGCTACGAGATTGATAAACATAGAAATTGGTATCCATACAATAAAGGTGGAGAATATAGAAAATGGTCTGGCAATAAATTATGGGTAATATTTTGGAAAAACAACGGATTTTTAATTAAGAATACAGGAAAAGCATCTGTAAGGTCAGAAGATTTATATTTTAGAGAAATGGTTGGATGGACTGATGTAACAAGCTATTCTCAATTAGGAGCGCGATATTATCCAGAAGGTTTTTTATTTGATGCAAGTGGTCCAGCGATATTTACAAATAACAGATTAAAATATAACCAAGTTTTAGGATTATTGTGCTCAAAGATATCTTCTATAATTTTACAGGCATTGAATGCAACATTACATGTCCAATCTGGAAATATAGCATGTATTCCATGGCTAAATTTAAACGAAGAAAAAAAAAGATACTTGCAAAATAATGTTCAAAAATTAGTCAAAATGACTGAGGAAGACTGGGATGCTTATGAAATATCATGGGGGTTCAAAAGAATACAATTACTTGTACCTAAAAATAAAAAACAAAATCTTTCAGAAACCTACTTCACAGTTCGATATTTTTGGCTTGAAAGTGCAAAAGAAGTTGCTCACCTGGAAGAAGAAAACAACCGCATTTTCATCGAGGCCTACGGCCTTCAAGACGAACTTACCCCTGACGTCCCCCTGGAAGAAATCACCCTAACCTGCAACCCCTATTACCGCTACGGTGGCAACAAATCCGAGGAAGAGCTGGAGGCCCTGCTCCGGGCCGACACCATGAAGGAGCTTATCTCCTACGCCATCGGCTGCATGATGGGCCGCTATTCCCTGGATGAACCGGGGCTGATCTACGCCCACAGCGGCAACGAGGGCTTTGACCCCAGCCGGTATCAGACCTTCCCGGCTGACGAGGACGGGATCATTCCGGTCATGGACGAGGACTGGTTTACAGACGACGCCACCAGCCGGTTTGTGGAGTTCATCAAGGTTGCCTGGCCACCGGAGACCCTGGACGAAAACCTGAAATTTGTGGCCGACAGCCTTGGCCCCAAGAAGAATGAAGAACCTATAGAGACCATCCGTCGCTATATCAGCGACAAGTTCTTCAAGGATCATCACCTCAAGGTGTACAAGAAGCGGCCCATCTACTGGCTGTTCTCCAGCGGCAAGCACAAGGCCTTCCAGTGCCTCGTCTACCTGCACCGCTACAATGAATCCACCCTCTCCCGGATGCGGGCCATGTACGTCACCCCGCTGCAAGGCAAATACAAGGCCCGGCTGGAATACCTGGACAAGGAAGCGGAAAAGGCGCCTTCATCCAGTGCCAGAAAGCGCATCGAAAAAGAACAGGAAAACGTACGCAAGAAGCAAAAAGAACTCCAGGAATACGACGAAATCCTGCGCCACTACGCCGACCAGCGCATCAGCCTGGACCTGGACGACGGCGTGAAGGTCAATTACGGCAAATTCGGGAACCTGTTGGCTGAGGTGAAGGCGGTGACGGGGAAGAAGGTTGGGGACTGAAGGCTGAAGGGAAGAAGATCGCAGGGCTATAAGAAAAAAAACGTTCCGAGGGGATCCTTCCGTTGGAAAAAAAGAAGGAGGCATTACATGGGGATGTATAACCATTTACATCATGATTTTGCTAAGCGAACCAAGGCAAATTTGGAGTACATTGATTCAGCCTACGAGGCTGGTGTTCCGGATGTTTATAATGTAACTCAGCTAATAAACTCACTTTTAGGTATGGTAATTTTCTTGAAGGAAGGAAAGTTTGTGCCAAAAGCACCTCTCGAAATAATTTGTGGAGATATGAATTTTGAAGTGTTGATTGACAAAAACGAATCCTGCAAGAACATGAAAGAATTCTTGAGATGCTTTCGTAATGCCATTGCGCACTGTAATATCAAAGACTTTGGGAAAAAAGAAGAGATAGAAGGGTTTATTGTATATAATCGTCATCCTGGTGAAGGTGTAAATTGGAAGATTCGCATTAAAACAAGTGAGATCCGAAAAATTGCTTTCGGTCTCGTTGAGCACGTATTACAGAACTCTCCAGAAAAAAAAGCAGCTTGAATTCGGTGATCTTGCAATGAATGCTTCAAAAATAACCGACAGCCTCAGCCAACTCTTCCACACCGAAGGCCACCGCATCGTCTTCTGGCACGATCCGGACCAGGACTTTAGCGATCTCTTCCAGGACCTGGACCTCGACGGGGTGCACAAAATCGCCCTGCCGGAGATCGGCCAGTTGGAACTCAAAGTCCGTTTGGAACTCGAGGACCCCGAGAGCAAATACCTGCTCTACGCGCCGGCCCCGGAACCGGCCATGGAAGAAGACTGGCTTTTGGACATCCGGCTCTACAGCCGCAGCTTTTCCGCTGACCGGGCCTCCATGCTGCTCAGCGACCTCGGCTTGCGCCATCACGTGTTACGCGAACACATCAGCGCCCGTCAGGCCTTTTTCAAAAGCCGCGAGCGCCTGGCCAAGCTCCAAAAACTGGTCACCCCGGACGACCGCGAGCGTGACCTGGACCTCAAAATCCTGGCGGTGATCACCAAAGCGGACCACGCCGACTTCGACACCATTTTGAAACGCCTCTTCGGGGCCATGTGCTCTGGCGAGCAATGCGACGTGGAAACCCCGCCCAAGCCCTGGCAAGAAATCGAGAAGTTCGGACTGACCGCGTTTTTCTGGCAGGAAGTGGCCCGCAAGTTCGGCGTCACCGCACACACCCCGTCCCTTTTCGATTTGCTGCTCAAGCTGCTGGTCAACGACTTTGTCGCTGCGGTGCCCGGTGAGGCGCCCCAGGCGGTGCTGCATTTCTGCTTGAGCGATACCGCCTTCCAGCACAATATCGCCGTATTTCTCGACAACTGGCGCCGGGACACCGACCACTTGCACACCTACCGCCTGCTGAGCGGCTTGGTGGCCGATCGCCTGAACATGGCAAACATCCTGCAGGCCTACGACGCCACCGAGATCCAGGACGTGCAGACATTCGAAGCCGCTGAGCGCCAGATCATCCGCTGCATCCGCTCGGGCATCACCCAAAACGGGATCCGCGACCGGGAGGCCTTCAAGGACATCATCCAAACCCGCCGGGACGGATTTTGGGCCCGGCATGGCACCGAGGCGGTGGGCGCTTCTTCCTCCATCTACACCACTACCTATGAGGCCCTGGAAGCGGCCCTGGACCTGCTCGCCCTGCGCCAGGCCTATGAGGGAGGGCTACACTACGCCAATGCCGCGGCCATGTATCAGGCCTATACTCAAGAGCTGTACCGCTTCGATCAGTTGTATCGGCTTTTTCATGAAGCGGCGGATGACGTGGAAGTCGCTGGTTGGGACGTGCTCAAGGGCGTCCAAAAAGTGGTCGAGGGGTGTTACTCCAACTGGTATCTCGACCATCTGGCCGAGGGCTGGGGCGCTTTTCTCCAGGCGGATCCGAGTCTTTTATCCTCCTGGCGGCTGGAATCCGTGCCCAACCAGCACCAGTTTTTTGCCGACTGGGTCCAACCGGTGCTGCGCCAGCACGCCAAACGCAAAATCTTTGTTATCGTCAGCGACGCCTTGCGCTTCGAGGCCGCGGAAGAACTGACCCGGACTATCAACACCAAATCCCGCTTCAAGGCCCAGCTGCACACCCAGCTCGGCGTACTCCCCAGTTACACAGCCCTGGGCATGGCTGCCTTGTTGCCGCATACGGCCTACGGCTTTGCCGAGGGCACGGACAAGGTCCTGGTGGACGGCCAGCCGTGCGCCACCCTGGAGCAGCGCCACCAGATCCTCGCCCAGCACGAGGGCCTGGCCGTGGAAGCAACCCGGCTTCGGGAGATGAGCAAAGAGCAGGGCCGCGAACTCATCCAATCCGCACGGGTTGTATATATCTACCACAACCAAATCGACGCCACCGGCGACAACGCCTCCAGCGAATCGAGTGCCTTCGCCGCCACCCGCAAGGCGGTCAACGAACTCGCCGCCCTGGTGCGCCATGTCATCAATAATTTGAATGGCTCGACCATCCTGGTCACCGCCGACCACGGCTTCCTCTACCAGGATACCCCACCCGGAGACCTGGAAAAAAGCCAACTACCGACCAAGCCGGACGGGATCGTCAAAGCCAAAAAACGCTACGTCCTCGGCAACGACCTGCCGCAAAGCGAGGTGACCTGGCAGGGCAACACCCGCAGCACCGCCGGAACGAATACGGACATGGATTTCTGGATCCCCAAGGGGGTGAACCGCTTCCATTTCGCTGGCGGGGCCAAATTCATCCACGGCGGGGCCATGCCCCAGGAAATCGTCGTGCCGGTGGTACAGGTCCGGGAATTGAACAGCGAGAAAGCGCAAATTTGGGCGGTCTCCCAGGTGGATATCCAGCGGTTGGGCACGAACACGAAGATCGTGAACCTGATCCACAAATTCGAGTTCATCCAGACCACCGCGGTCACCGAACGCTGCCTGCCCCGCACCCTGGTTATTTCCTTGCGCGATGGGGATCAGCTCATCAGCGACGAACAGACCGTGACCTTTGACAGCACCTCCGAGTCCATGGAGGAGCGCAAGCGGGTGGTCAAACTGCGGCTCAAAAAACAAGAATACGACCCGGCCAAAGACTACGCCTTGGTCCTGCGCGATCCCCGAACCGCCATTGAATACGGCCGGGAAACGGTCACCATCGACCTGGCTTTCTGGGACGATTTCTAGGGGCCAAGGCCGCTTCGGATCTCCACCGCCTGGGCAGCAAAAACGGCGCCGCCGCGCCGACAGAACACAAAAGGACCCACACTATGGACGACGTGACTGCCAGCCTGGACACTCTGCTAAACACCCATTTCCAGGGCAAAGTCGTGCGCAAGGATCTGACCAAGTTCCTCAAAGAAGGGGCCAATGTCCCTGTGTATGTCCTGGAATACCTGTTGGGGATGTACTGCGCCTCGGACGACGAGGACGTCATCCAGGAAGGGGTGCAAAGCGTCAAAAACATTCTGGCCCAAAACTACGTCCGGCCCGATGAAGCGGAGAAGATCAAATCCGTGATCCGCGAGCGCGGCAGTTTCAAGATCATCGACAAGGTCACCGTCACCTTGAACGAAAAACGGGACTGCTACGAGGCCTTTCTCTCCAATCTGGGCACCAAGGGGGTGGAAATTGGCAGTCGCACGGTCAAAGAGTTCGAGAAACTGCTCGTCGGCGGCATCTGGTGCATCATCTCCATCAACTACTACTACGAAGAGGGCCAAAAGGGCTCGCCCTTTTCCATTTCGGAACTCAAACCGATCCAAATGCCGAATATGGATATGCAGACCGTGTACCAGGGCCGCAGTGCCTTTACCGAACAAGGCTGGATGGATGTCTTGCTGCGCTCCACAGGCCTCGAGCCCACGTCCCTCGAGGAACGGGCCAAATGGCACCTGCTGGCCCGGCTCATCCCCCTGGTGGAAAACAATTTCAACATCTGCGAGCTCGGTCCCCGGGGCACTGGCAAAAGCCACGTCTACAAAGAAATCAGCCCCAACAGCATCCTGGTCTCCGGCGGGCAGACCACCGTGGCCAATCTCTTTTACAATATGAGTTCGCACAAAGTCGGCCTCGTCGGGGTTTGGGACGTGGTCGCCTTTGACGAGGTGGCCGGGATCAATTTCAAGGACAAAGACGGCGTGCAGATCATGAAGGACTATATGGCCTCGGGATCCTTTTCCCGGGGGCGCGACGCTATCAGCGCCAACGCCTCGATGGTCTTTGTGGGCAACATCAACCAGAGCGTGGATACCCTGGTCAAAACCAACCATCTTTTCGCCCCCTTCCCGGACGCTATGGTCGATACCGCATTTTTCGACCGCTTGCACTGCTACATCCCCGGCTGGGAGATCCCGAAAATGCGGCCGGAATTTTTCACCAACCTCTACGGGCTAATCGTGGATTACCTGGCCGAATATTTCCGGGAGATGCGCAAAACCACCTTTGCCGAGGCCATCGACACCTACTTTACCCTGGGCAACAACCTGAACCAGCGCGACACCATTGCCGTGCGCAAGACCGTGTCCGGGCTGCTCAAACTGCTCTACCCTCACGGCGACTACGACAAGGCGGCCGTGGAAAAATGCCTGGCCTACGCCCTGGAATGCCGCCGCCGGGTCAAAGAACAGCTCAAAAAACTCGGAGGCATGGAATTCTACGACGTACACTTCAGCTACACCGACCGGGAGACGATGGAAGAGCAATTCATTGGCGTACCGGAACAAGGCGGGGACTCCCTGATCCCGGAGGGTCCGCTGAACCCGGGAACCCTGCACACCATCGGCATGGGCAGCGGCGGACACCTCGGCTTATACCGCATTGAGCTTCAAGTCACGGCCGGCAATGGGAAGCTCTCCATCTCCGGCGTGGGCAACAGCTCCCAGGCCAAAGAGCCGATCAAGGTCGCTTTTGACTATTTCAAGGCCAATTCCAGCCGGATCAGCGCCTCGATGAAGCCGGGCGAACGAGATTTCCACCTGCACATCGTGGAACTGAACAATACCGGGCCCAATGCGTCCATGACCCTGCCCTGCCTGATCGCCTTCTGTTCGGGCCTGTTGGGCAAGCCGGTCCAAAGCAGTCTGGTGGTGTTGGGGGATATGAGCTTGGGCGGGAGTATCGTGCCGGCTGAAAATCTTGCCGCGAGCCTGCAAGTGGCCTTCGACACCGGAGGCAAGCGCACCCTGGTGCCCATGAGCAGCGTAGGGGATATAGCCACGATTCCGGGCGAACTATTCGCCAAATTCCAGACCAGCTTCTACGCCGATCCCATTGATGCGGTGTTCAAGGCGCTGGGGGTGGAGTGACGGTGAGCGGCAGTTGGCCGCTATTCGGAAGGATATTGATACGTTAGTGTGAGAGGAGGGATGGTTTTTGGATGTCATGGAGGTAAATCAGTTATTTACGGAACTGTAACCTGGACGAAAACAACTCAGATTATCTAAAACTAGAGTAAAAAACTTGAACTTCATAGCTTTAAGTTGCTATGCTTCCTCTCAAAATGGAGCATATTTTGAATATCCGCCAAACAATCGGAGAACGTCTTCGCTTTGAAGCCAAAAGGTGCGGCCTGGATCAGAAACAACTAGCCAAGCGATCTGGCGTGGCTGTTGAGACTATAGGCGATTACATGCAAGGGGCTAAAGAGCTGATTTTTGAGGATATATCAAGCATCTGCCACGCCATGGGCGCCAATCCTTTTTGGCTGATGTCAAAACGCTACAAACCGTCTAAGACCCATTTCAGACATCTCTCCACAAGCGCACAAAAATCTGCACGAGAGATCGAGCAGGCCTTTTATCTTATTGCCGAACTTCTTCCTTCCCCTGGCCCATTGGCTCTACCCAAGATAGACCCTGATTTTAGGGAAAAACATATCGTTTCCGGCCTTGCTTCCAAAGCTGCTAATGAGGCACGTCAAATAAACCCAACCCCAGAAGGTATTTGCAAGGCCATAGGTATACAAGTAATCGCTCCTTCAGCTGGAAACGCATTTGATGCGTTTCTGCTTCGTTCTGGGGAAAAAGTCGCTCTGTGTGTCAATAAAGACAGCCCTCCTAATCGTATTATTTTTTCTTTGCTTCATGAGCTGGCTCATCTCGCTTATCACAAGGACTTGGAAACCACAGCTTGCCTTCAAAGTTACCTCTTCTCCTCGACTCTAAAAGATGGTGAAGAACATGAGTTCATTGCCGACAAATTTGCACAACATTTTCTGATTCCATATGAGATAGCTGAAAAACAGGCCATCCGATGGCCAAATATAGACACTGATCGACTCCAAAATTTATTAGATACTAACCGTGTAAGCTTAGATGTTTTGTCTTTTGCGTTGTGGGAGGCACTTGACAATCGTCAACTCTTTTCTCAACTTCACTTGTCCGAGGTCAAGGGAGTATTAGACCGTGCTGGTCTGCACCACGGTCATGCAGCATCGATATATGATTTTTTGCTGTGCGAAAATCAGAGACTTAGCCAAATCCTTAAAGCTAACAAAGAAATTTTTTCTGATCCGGTATACATTAAAACATGGAGGAACCTGGGTTTTGCCGATCACAAGCAGTGAAAAAATCATTGATGCCAATACATTAGGAGGGATATCCAAAGTCTCGAAAAATAAATGCGAAATTCTAGATTGGGTATTCCTGGCCTTTGACGGCACCTTCTGTGTAGCGCAAGAGCAATACGATCGCAGTCCTTGCAAAAAATATTCTCACAACTGTAAGCGCCTCGAAGAGCGTATTTCGTTTTCAGACGAAGATGCTATTGCCTTTCTTATGGATACCAATGTGTATTTCGAACGCATCGCCAAAGATCCATGGGATTTACGAATTGTATACTATGCGAAGAATAGACACAACACTTCTGTTATTTCTGGTGATGTAGCCTTATTAATGATGTGTAAGGAATTTGAAATCCCCCGCCTCTGTTTCAAAGCTTTAATGTATCACTTGCATAATGCTGAAAAAATTTTTGAACTAGATGGCGAGGATTTCAATTTCAGCATCTTATTCGATCATACTGAAACTAACCCTTTTTGGTCTTTCCAAAATAACAAACGATGTCAGCAATGTTGTGGGAAAAAGTGCAATGCTGCAAAATACGGATATCAACAAAATATCCTTAATAATTAACGAATCCTAGCCCTGAGGGCCTAGGATATGAAATAGCCCCTAGAAGGGGCTAAAATGCCTTGCCCCCATAGGAGGCAAGGGCCGTTGTCCCCATTTCGTGCTACAACCCAAGTTGACGTTCCTTGTCTTCCTGATATTTCACATAAAGACGTAT
>Ga0182238_1000265_pt1 | contig 16920 bp, 17 predicted proteins | sample hydfrates6_PW_90_FD_132439 | JGI IMG/M metagenome (GOLD analysis project Ga0182238, IMG submission 132439) | Subsurface microbial communities from deep shales in Texas, USA - hydraulic fracturing test 6_PW_90 | ecosystem: Environmental > Aquatic > Deep subsurface > Shale gas/oil reservoir >... | reverse complement strand
TCCGGTCTCATCTCAATGTAGTGGAGGTGGCAGTAAATTAAATGAATCCAACATATTTATATTCTTTAATTAGTATGGGAGGTATTGCAGCTTTTTTAGCGGCTGGCCTGGGATTTGCTTCAGAACATTTTGAAGTTGAGCAGGATCCCAGAGTCGGTAAAGTTGAGGATGCACTTCCTGGAGCTAACTGTGGAGCCTGTGGTTATGCAGGTTGTGAGGCTTTTGCCGAAGCAGTAGTTAATGGAGAGGCACCGGTGGGAGGCTGTCCTGTTGGTGGCGATAATGTAGCATCAGATATCGCAGATATTATGGGAGCTGATGCAGGTAGTTCTGATAAAGTAGTTGCTGAATTACTCTGTGGTGGTGGAATTAAAGAAACAACTAAATCTGGTAAATATCAGGGGATTGAAACCTGTAAAGCCGCACATTCAGTTAATGGTGGAGAAAAAGAATGTCAGTACAGCTGCCTTGGTTTTGGTGATTGTGAGGTTGTCTGTCCCTTTGATGCTATTGAGATGAGCGAAAATGGTCTGCCTCAGATAGACTATGATAAATGTACCGGCTGCGGCAAATGTGTAGAAGAATGCCCGCGTAATGTTTTAATTCTGGCACCTTTATCAGGTCAGACTCATATCCGATGTTCATCTCATAATACAGGTAAAATTGTCCGCAAAACATGTGAGGTTGGATGTATCGGCTGCAGTCTCTGTGCTAAGGTCTGTCCGGTTGATGCAATAGAGATGAAGGATAATCTGGCAGTAATTGATTACGAAAAATGTGTTAACTGTGGTAAATGTGCAGAAAAGTGTCCAACAGGCACCATTGAATTTCAGGGTAGATGGATAGAAAAAGTAGAAATAAATGATAAATGTGTGGGCTGTACACTCTGTGCCAAAGCCTGTCCTGTTGATTGTATTGACGGAGAAGTTAAAAAGCTGCACGAGATCGATCAGGAAAAATGTATACAGTGTGGTCTCTGCTTTGAGGCCTGTAATGTTGATGCAGTTGATGTCTTCTATAAAGATGAAAATTAATAATTAATTGCTTTTAAACCCGCCTTTTAAAAGGGCGGGTTTTTGACTTTGCTCATAGTGTGGACATCAGAGGTAAAAGATGTTAAAATATATAGTAATGGTAGTAAAAAAGAAATCAGTGGTGAATTTAATTGAAAATAAATGATATTTTAACATTATATGATAAAATTTTGATTGGTTTTGTAATCATTTTAAGCCTTGTTTTATTGTTGATTCCTTTCTATTATTTTGGCTCACCTGCTGAAGGTGAAGAACTGATTTTAAAGGTTCAGCAGGGAGATGAATTGATTAAAACTGTTGCAGTGGCCGATAGCTTTGAGGAGCCAATAATTTTTGAAGTTGAAGGCCCCATTGGAATCCATATAATAGAAGTTAATCAGGGTCGGGTAAGGGTCTATGAGGCTCCGGCTGATGATCCACTTAAGATCTGTGAAAAAACAGGCTGGATTGACAGAGAAGGGCCAATTATTGTCTGTGTACCCAACTCATTAAGCCTCTGGCTGGAAAGCACAAACTCAGATATAGATGGGATGAGCTGGTAAGATGAAAAAAACTAAAAAAATAGTAGTCATTTCTTTGTTAATTTCTCTGGGTCTGGTTTTACACCTGGTGGAGAGCTTTTTCCCGCTTTCAGCAGTTGTTCCAGGTGCCAAACTGGGACTGGCAAATATCGTATCTTTGATTGCCATTTCTTTATTTGGTTTTGGGGCGGCTTTTCAGGTTGTTATTTTTAGAGTTGTTCTCGGTTCTCTGCTGGCAGGGACTTTTATGACAATCAATTTTTATTTGAGTTTCAGTGGAGGAATTTTAAGTTTTCTTTTAATGTATCTTGCTTATTATTTTTTCAAAGAATATTTTTCTTTAATCGGAATCAGTATAATTGGTGCGGTTGCTCATAATACAGCTCAAATAACAGCTGCCTATTTTATTATTGCCAACCGCGGGATATTTTATTACCTTCCATTTCTAGTCCTGCTTGCTTTACCGACTGGATTTGGAGTGGGGCTGGTCAGCTTTTTTACTTTAAAACATTTACCGTACTCAATTACTGGGGGTAATTTTAATGATCAAAAAAGCAAATAATATAAAAAGTGATCTCAAATTGGTTTTAGCTTCAGCTTCTCCTCGGCGGGAAGAAATCTTAACTCAGTTAAATTTAAAATTTACTATTGTGCCTTCAAAAATTGATGAATCAGGTTTTGACCACAGTGATCCGGTGGAGCTGGTCAAAGTTCTGGCAGAAAAAAAGGCCAGTTCTGTTTCAAAACTGGTAGAGGACGCCCTGATTATTGCTGCTGATACAGTAGTGGTCCATAATGATCAAATCTTAGGAAAACCAGCCAATAAATTTGAAGCAAAAAAAATGCTTAAACAGTTAAGTTCAGATAAGCATCAGGTTATAACCGGGGTTGCAGTTTTAAATTCCCGGACAGGCGAAAGCTATCTTGATTATAATATTACCGAGGTCAAAATGACTGCTATAAGTGAGAGCGAAATAGAAAATTATGTTGAAACTGGAGAACCCCTGGACAAGGCTGGAGCCTATGCTATTCAGGGTTTTGGAGGTCTTTTTGTGGAAGAAATAAAAGGATCTTATTATTCGGTGATGGGACTTCCCATTCACCAGCTTGCTGACTTAATGGATAAATTTAATTATGGAATCTTATAAGAGAAAGGAGCTAATTTTTGATGGAAGGTCTGCAGACCAATTTCACCATCAAAGAACTGCCAGCTGAGGAAAGACCGAGAGAGAAATTATTGAAAAAAGGAAGTAAATATTTATCGACTGCGGAACTGCTGGCGCTGATTATTAGGACTGGAAATAAGGAGAGAACTGCTGTTGAACTGGCACAGGATCTACTCAGCTTTTATGGAGGACTGGAAGGACTCCAGGATTTAAGTTGCGAAGAACTGCAGCAGATTAACGGCATAGGAACTGCTAAGGCAGCCCAGATTAATGCTGTTACTGAGCTCAGCCGCAGAATATCAGCTCTAAAAAATCAAAACAAAGATCTGGTGAGCAATCCAATTCAGGCGGCAGAACTTCTGGCCGGAGAAATGCGCTTTTTAAAGCAGGAAGTTTTACGGGTGATTCTGCTCGATGTAAAAAATAAAGTAATTGCTATTCCTGAAATTTCACGCGGAGGACTTTCAAGCTCGATTGTTCATCCCCGGGAAGTATTTAAAGAAGCGATTAGACGCAGCAGTGCGGCTATGATTCTAGTTCACAACCATCCAAGTGGTGACCCAACTCCCAGTGCTGATGATATAAGTATTACCAAAAAACTTGTCAAAACTGGAAAAATAATTGGAATTGAAGTAATGGATCACATTATTATTGCCGGTGATAAATATTTAAGCTTTAAAGAAAAAGCTTTGTTTTAATTTTTTTGAATAAATTTATTAATTTTAATTTGATTTTATATAATTTGAAAGGGGTTTTAAGTAAATGGTTTTTAAATTTTTAAGTGCACCATTCTCAAGGGATATGGGTGTTGACCTTGGGACAGCAAATACACTGGTTTATATTAAAGGAAAGGGTATCTTAATCAGAGAGCCCTCAGTTGTTGCTCTAAAGAAGGATAAGCAGGAAGTACTTGCTGTCGGGGATGAAGCTAAGAGAATGATTGGTAGAACACCCGGTAATATTATAGCAGTAAGGCCGATGAAAGATGGAGTTATTGCAGATTTTGATGTAACAGAATCAATGCTCCGCTATTTTATAACTAAAGCGCATAAGAGAAGTAGAATGGTTAGACCGAGAATAATTATTTGTGTTCCTTCGGGAGTCACAGAAGTAGAAAAGAGAGCGGTAATTGATGCTGCTGTTCATGCAGGAGCCAGAGAAGCCTATTTGATTGAAGAACCGATGGCAGCTGCAATTGGTGCTGGCTTACCGGTTCATGAGCCGACTGGAAATATGATTGTTGATATTGGTGGAGGAACTACAGAAGTTGCTGTTATTTCTCTGGGAGGTATTGTAACCAGTCGCTCGATCAGAATTGGTGGAGATGACATGGATGCTGCAATTGTTCAGTATGTAAAGAGAAAATATAACCTGATGATTGGTGAAAGAACTGCCGAAGAAATTAAAATTGAAATTGGCGCTGCTTTCAGCGATAACCCTGAAGGCGTTAAAGAAATTAGAGGCCGTGATTTAGTCAGCGGTTTACCAAAAACTATAGAAATTAACGGTGAAGAAATCCAGAAAGCTTTAGAAGAACCAGTTGTCAATATTATTGATGCAGTAAAAATGACCTTAGAAAAAACCCCACCAGAACTTGCTTCTGATGTAATGGATAGAGGTATTATCCTAACCGGTGGTGGTGCTTTACTGCAGGGTCTTGATAAACTGCTGATTGATGAGACTCAGATGCCGGTACATATAGCAGATGAGCCTCTTGATTGTGTTGCTAAAGGAACTGGAATTGCCTTAGAAGAAATTGATTCTTTAAAAAAGATCTTAATTACACCCAAAAAACTATCATAGGGGGTGTACCTGTTGTTTAAATTTAACAGGAATACTTTAATTGCAGCAGTTCTGGTAATCACTCTGATTATAATCGTATCATTTCTTTATTTTAGCGATCTTAATTTACCCTTTATTAACTGGCTGAGTGATTTAATTTACAATACAATTACTCCTGTCCTTAATCTGATTCATCATCTTCTAGAAAATATTAAAAATTACTTTATTACTTTATTTTCAATTGATGAAGTCAATCAGGAGATTAAAGAGCTGCGTCAGAAAAATAGTACTCTCGAGAGGCAGATTCTTTTTTTAGAAAATATAAATCGAGAAAATAAAAGGCTGCGGGATCTCCTCGGCTTTAAAGAAAAAGTGGATTATCAGATGCAGGGAGCTGAAGTGATTGCTAATTCGCCTTCAGTCTGGGAAAAAACCATAACTATAAACCGCGGCAGCAGCGACGGGCTGGAAAAGAGAATGCCTGTTGTTAGTTATCATGGTTATTTAGTTGGGCGGATAGAAAATACAGGCAGTAATTCTGCCCAGGTTCGCTTAATCACTGATCAGGATTTTGTTGTTGGTGGTATAATTGCCAGAACCGAATCCAGAGAGATCGGACTGGTTAGAGGCAGCGGCAGAGATGATCAGCCCAATATTATGGATAATATAGCCTGGGATGCTGATTTAGAAACCGGTGATATTATTCTGAGCTCGGGTTTATCAAATAATTTTCCAGCTGGTTTAAAAATTGGAGAGGTTAGAAAAGTTGAAACTGACAATTACGGCCTTTCTCAGAAAGCTGAGATAAATTTATTTATCAGTGATATTACCCTGGAAGAGGTAATGGTAATTAAGAATTTTGATTCAGAAATCAGCGGTGAGATTGAAAGCGAGCAAAACGAAATCAATGAGGACAGTGAAACAGCTGAAGCAATTGGAGAAGATGAGGAAATTGAAGAAAATTAGACTTACTATGTTTATAATGGAGAGGTTAAATTGAAAAAATATATTTACAATATTTTAATATTACTCTTTCTCTTAATCTGCCAGTTATCTATGGCTGTTATTTTCCCATCTTTAAGACTTATACCGGACTTTATACTTATTTATATTGTAGTTAGAGCTATAATTTATGGAGCTAAAGATGCAATGATTTATGGGGCTTTTGGAGGTCTTTTTCAGGATGTTTTTTTAACATCTTTTATTGGTCTTTTTACCCCGGTAAAAACAGCTGTTGCTTTTCTGGCTGCTTTATTATCAGGCCGTTTTTTTCCTGAGAATTTATTAATCCCTCCATTAGGAGTATTTATGGCGACAGTGGTTCACGAATTATTATATCTGCTGCTGAAAGAAAATTATTTATTTGCGGCTAATTATTTAGTCTTAATCAAAGAAATAATCCTGCCTCTGGCTGCTTTAAATGCCCTGATTACCTTTTTTGCTTATTTAGTTTATTTTCTCTGGGGAGGATGGGGTATAAGTGGACAGACATAAAATACTAAGAGTAGTTATTCTTATGATTTTTATTATTTTATTGTCGAGGGCTGCTTATCTTCAGATGGCACGGGGAGATTATTACTATGAACTTTCAGAAGGTAATCGGATTTCCGTTAGACCAATAAATGCCCCCCGCGGTAGAATTTATGACAGGCGGGGAGAGATTATAGTTTCTAACAGGCTTACTTATAATTTGTATCTGATGCAGAATGAAATTCCACCAGATAGATCAGCAGAAGAAATTTTAAATCAGCTGGCAGAACTAAGCAGTCTGGCTGAATCTCGTCTGGTCTCAAATTATAACAGTGCAGAACCTAAATCAGCGATAGATCCAATACTTCTTGCGCGTCATTTAAGCAAAGAAGATATGGTAATTATAGCAGAAAACAAAGATATCTTATCCGGACTGCTTGTCAAAGAGTCTTCAATGCGGGATTATATTTATCCTGCAGAACTTGTTCATACTACAGGTTATATAGGTGAGATCAATGAAGAGGAACTGGTTTCATATAATGAAGCCGGCTATAATTATCGTGGTGGCGATTTTGTTGGTAAAAGTGGACTGGAAAGAGAATATGAATTTTATTTAAATGGTGAACGCGGAGCTGAGCAGATAGAGGTTAACAGTAGAGGAGAAAAAATAAAGACTATCGGAATTAAAAAACCTGAGCCGGGCAGTGATCTGATTTTAAATATTGATTTTTCACTGCAGAGTGCTGTCGAAAAACTGCTGGCGGAAAATTATCAGAACTTAAGAGAAAAGGCAGAAGAAGATGAGGATTTATCAATGCCGACCGGTATTTCAGCCTTAGTTATGGATATTGATACAGGCGGTATTTTAAGCAGTGTCAGTTTGCCGGATTACAGTTTAAATTTATTTGCAAAGGGGATCAGCAGCAGTGACTATCAGGAACTGGTTAATGACCCTTTACGGCCAATGCTTGATAGAAATATAATGACAGCTGTACCTCCTGGTTCTATATTCAAGCTGGTAACCGGGACTGCAGCAATGGAAGAACTGGGGGTTAGGGCCAGCACCAGTTTTTATGATTCCAATGGTACTTTTTCTATTCCAAACTGGTCACGACCCTTTAGAAACTGGAATCCGGTAGGTGAGGGAAAACTGGATTTTGTTAAGGCAATTGCTCGTTCCAACAATGTAGTTTTTTACGAGCTTGGCTATGAATTATATAAAGAATATAATGGCGATAAACTGGCAGAATATGCCCGAAAGTATGGACTGGGCAGCAAAACAGGTATAGATCTTCCTTCAGAAAAAAAGGGGCTGGTCCCTGATGACCAGTGGAAGAGAAAGCAGCTTAACACAGGCTGGTATCCAGGAGATTCAGTCAACCTATCAATTGGCCAGGGCAGCCTGCTGACAACACCGGTTCAAATCGTCAGTTTAATTTCTACTATCGCAGCTGATGGATTAGGATATAAGCCTCAGATAGTTAACAAAATTAGAAATGCTGATGGTCAAATAGAAAAAGAATTTGACCCGGAGATTAATATTGATTTAAGAGATCAAATTGACAGCAGTGTATTTGTGGCTATCAAAGAAGGAATGCATGATGTAATCAATAAAAGTTATGGTACAGCCTCCAGACATTTTAATGATTTTCCACTGACTGCTGCCGGTAAAACCGGTACAGCTCAGACAGGAGGGGCTAACCACGCCTGGTTTGGCGGGTTTGTTCCCTATGATAACCCTCAGATAGCTGTAGTGGTATTTATAGAAAATGGGGAATCCAGTGCTTTTTCTGTACCTATAGCTAGAGAAATTATGGAGTATTATTTTGGTTTCAAAAATCACCATAATAATCGAAAAAAGATTTATTATTATCAGGAGGAAAAAGCTAACGGCTGATTAACTTTATAAAAGTCCTTAATTAGTCAGTATTTTTACAGTTCAGGCAGGACTTTGAACTTAATTAAAGAATATATTAAAAAGTGTTTAACTGAGGAGAGATCTTATGGCTTCTGTATTTTCATTTCAGGCAGTTTCAGATGGTATAGTAATGAATTTTCGTGATGGCAGTACCTTTGGTAATATCAAAAAGGCTGTCAGTCTTCATGCAGCTGAAGCGTCTGACTTTTTTACAGGTGTTAATCTGTATTTAAACTTAAGTGGACTGGAATTGGCATATGAACAGCTGGAAGAATTGATGGAGATAGTAAAGAATTATAATCAGGTTAATAAAATTTATTTTACAGCTCGCAAAATTGAAACTGAAGAAAAGATGGATGCCCAGCAATCAGATGCTGTAATTATTAACAGAACCCTGAGATCTGGACAGAGGGTCAAGCATCAGGCCAATGTTGTGATTGTTGGTGATGTTAACCCCGGAGCTGAAGTTATAGCGGGTGGAGACATTATTGTTTTTGGAAGGCTGAGGGGTGTGGTTCATGCAGGTGCAGGCGGCAGCAAAGATTCTCAAGTTGCAGCTTTAAAATTGAACCCAACCCAGTTAAGAATTGCGTCCTTAATTGCTCGTTCACCTGATGATAGTGATAGTTCAAAACTTCAGGCAGAAAGAGCATTTATAGAAGAAGATCAAATTATGGTTGAGAAAATTTAGGATAAACCCAGGGGGGATGAAATTTGGCAGGCAAAACAATTGTTATTACTTCAGGTAAAGGTGGAGTAGGAAAAACTACTTCTTCAGCAAATATTGGTACTGCCCTGGCAATGCAGGGGAATAAAGTGTGCTTAATAGATGCTGATATTGGTCTTAGAAATTTGGATGTTGTTATGGGATTGGAAAATAGAATAGTTTATGATATTGTTGATGTTGTTGAAAGCAACTGTCGGCTGGAGCAGGCTATGATCAGAGATAAGCGTTATGATGGGCTTTATTTACTACCAGCTGCACAGACAAGAGATAAAACTTCTGTAACTCCTTTTCAGATGAAGGAGCTTATTGAAAAATTAAAAGAAGATATGGATTTTATTGTTGTTGACTCACCAGCGGGAATCGAGCAGGGTTTTAAAAATGCAATTGCTGGTGCAGACAGAGCAATTATTGTTACTACACCCGAAATTTCTGCTGTCCGTGATGCTGACCGGATTATTGGTCTGCTGGAAGCAGAAGGGCTGCGTGATCCAGAAGTTATTATCAACAGGATTAGAGCAGATATGGTTGACCGCGGAGACATGATGGGTATTGATGATATGATAGAGATACTGGCTATTGATTTAATAGGTATTGTTCCGGAAGATGAAGGTATTGTCGTTTCTACTAATAAAGGTGAACCGATTGCCTTAAATGATAATGCTAAAGCAGGTCAGGCTTACCGCAATATTGCCCGCAGAATTATGGGTGAAGATCTGCCGATGATGCCGTTAGAAAAAGATAGTTTTATAACCAGATTCAAAAAATTAGTTGGTTTATCTTAATATAAGGGGGGGAGTAAAATCGATATATTAAAGTGGCTCGGTTTGAAAAGTGATGACAAAAAGAGTAAGAGTGTAGCAAAGGAAAGACTGCAGTTTGTTCTCGTTCAGGATAGAGTGAAATTGACTCCAGATGAAATGGATGCAATGCGTGATGAATTAATAGGTGTTTTGAGTAAATATATAGATGTTGATTCTCAAAAGATTGAAATGGATGTTAAACGAGAGGACGATATGACTGCCTTAGTTGCAAATTTCCCCCTCAAGGGTTCAAAATAGAGGGGTTGTTCCATTATGTACTGGAATAAAAAATTCCTGCGTTATTTAAATTTTAATGTACCATTTGCTGTGATTCTGTTAATAATTATTGGTTTTGTCAGCATTAGTTCTGCTGTCGAAATCAATCAGATAGACAGTGGTGCCTTAAGATTCTTACAAAAACAGGCAGTCTCAGTTGTGCTGGGACTGCTGGTTGTTTTTATTCTGCAGGCTTTTGATTATAAAATTTTTAAAGAATATGCAGCAGTTATTTATGTTTCAATGCTTTTGATGCTGACAGCAACTATATTTTTGGGTCAGGGTGTTGCCGGTGGGGCTCACTGGATTAGTATTGGTGCCTTTAACCTGCAGACTTCAGAATTATCTAAAATTATGCTGATTTTAGTTCTGGCAGCAGTAATTGACAATAATTCTGATGATATGGGCTATTTAAAGGGGATGTTTTTACCTTCGATAATTGCCTTTATTCCCTTTGTGCTGGTCATTTTACAAAATGATCTGGGGACTGCCCTGGTTTTATTTTTTATCTATTTAGTAATGCTTTTTGCTGGCGGCGGTAATTTTAAATATATGGCGGCAGTTTTTGGTGGTGGTTTTCTTTTACTGGTGCTTATAATAACGGCTCATGTTGTGCTTGATACACCACTACCATTTTTAAAAGAGTATCAGTTAAATAGATTAATAGTGTTTATAAATCCCAATATTGACCCCCACGGCAGCGGCTATAATATCATTCAGTCGATAATTGCCCTTGGTTCAGGCAGAACTTTTGGTAAGGGTCTTTTTGCAGGCACTCAAAATCAGCTTAATTTTCTGCCGGAAAAACATACTGACTTTATATTTTCAGTAATTGGGGAAGAATTTGGATTTTTAGGTTCAGCAGTTGTAATACTTTTATTTTTATATTTACTCTGGCAGTTTTTAAATATAGCAGAAAATGCCAGGGACCGCTATGGCTATCTGGTTGTGATTGGGGTAATGGCAATGTTTTTATTTCATGTCTTAGAAAATATCGGCATGACAATGGGAATTATGCCGATTACGGGTATTCCCCTGCCTTTTATCAGTTACGGGGGAACATTTATGCTGACCTCACTGACTGCAGTGGCAATAGTAATAAATATAAACTTAAGAAAAAATAAATTGATGTTTTAAATTATGAGGTGGTTTTTTGCAGTATAAGAAAAAAATTATAGAAAATTTATATAAAATTTCCAGTCCGGAGCGCTATACTGGTAATGAATGGAATTCTATTCAAAAGGACTGGCAGCCGGAGAGCCTAAAAGTGGCTCTGGCCTTTCCCGATGTATATGAAATCGGTATGTCACATCTGGGCCTGAAGATTTTATACCATTTAATCAACCGAGAAGAGAATATGCTGGCGGAGAGGGTTTATGCTCCCTGGCAGGACATGGAAGATTTAATGAAAGAAGAAGAGATTCCACTTTATACTCTGGAGTCTTATCATGAAATTAAAGATTTTGATATTTTAGGTTTTACCCTGCAGTACGAAATGAGCTACACCAATATTTTAAATATGCTTGACTTAAGCGGTCTTTCTATTTATGCTGACGAGAGAGCAGAAGAAGATCCACTGGTAATTGCCGGCGGCTCAACTGTATTTAACTCTGAACCAATAGCAGAGTTTATTGACCTCTTTTTTGTAGGAGAGGCAGAAGCTTTTATTGTTGAACTCTTAAATAAATATAAAGATCTAAAGGCTCAGGGATTAAAAAAAGATGAGATTCTAAAGAAGCTAAATAAAATGCCCGGAGTTTATGTTCCTTCACTCTACAGTGAGGAATATGGTGAGCAGGGTGAGATTTTAGCTTTAAACTCAGCCCCGGGTGAAAAAGATAGGGTTAAAAAACAGGTAGTTCAGAATTTGGATCAGGCTTTTTACCCCACAGATTTTATAGTTCCCTACCGCGATACAGTGCACGAAAGAGTTGTTTTAGAAATTTCGCGCGGCTGTACCAGAAGCTGCCGGTTCTGTGCTGCTGGAATGGCCTACAGGCCGGTAAGAGAAAGAAGTGTTGAGCGCTTAATGGAATTGGCTGAGAAAGCTTTAAAGTCAACAGGTTATGATGAGATTTCTTTAACTTCTCTCAGTACAGTCGATTATACTGAGGCCAAAAAACTGGTGCAGCAGATGACAGAAAGATTTAGTGACAAAATGATCAGTGTTTCTTTATCTTCACTGCGGGTCGACAAATTTTCTGTTGAACTGGCCGAAGAAGTCAACAAAGTTCGTAAAACCGGTTTAACCTTTGCACCTGAGGCAGGGACACAGCGCTTAAGAGATGTGATCAATAAAAATATCAGTGAAGAGGATATCTACAGTGCAGCCCGCTCTGCTTTTGAAAATGGCTGGTCCAAGATCAAACTTTATTTTATGATTGGTCTGCCGACTGAAACAATGGAAGATGTTAAAGGTATAGCAGAGATGGCTCAAAAAATAAGGAATATTGGCCAGGAAGTCCGCCGAAATACTAAAAAAAGAATGCGGCGGATAGAAGTTTCTGTCAGTGTATCAACCTTTGTTCCTAAAGTTTTCACTCCTTTTCAGTGGCATAAGATGGATGATATAGAAACGATTATAAAAAAACACGATTATTTAAGAGATAATATTAAGGGAAGAAGCTTTTCTTTCAGCTGGAATGATCCGGAGCTTTCTCGTCTGGAGGGAGTACTTGCCAGAGGAGACAGAAGACTTTCTCAAGTAATTGCTTCTGCCTGGGAAAAGGGCAGCCGCTTTGAAGGCTGGCATGAGTGCTTTGAGCCCAGAATCTGGGGCGAAGCCTTTAGAGAAAATGAGATAGACCCTGAAAATTATTTAAGGGAAAGAAAAGAAGATGAAATTTTTTCCTGGGAGAAACTAGATATTGGGATTCCCAAATCATTTCTGCTGCGGGAATATAAAAATGCCTACCAGGAAATTTTAATAGATGACTGCAGATTCGCTGACTGTCACGGCTGTGCAATCTGCGGCAATTTTGAAGTTGATTTAGAGTTAGTAGGTGGTAGAACAAATGAATTACAGGATTAAATTTGCTAAATTAGAAGATCTAATGTATATTTCGCATTTAGAGGTTATTAAAACTTTAAGAAGAATTATCAGGAGAGCAGAACTGCCGGCAGCCTTTTCTCAGGGCTATAATCCGCGGATTAATCTTGCTATTGGCCCACCGCTTGCGGTTGGTTTAATCAGCAAGGGGGAGTATTTTGATCTTGAGCTGGAGGAAGAAATGGAGCCGGAAAAGATCCTGGCAGACTTAAATGCTGCCTCACCTGAGCATTTAAAATTTTTAAAAGCGGTAGCAGTACCGGATGATATTCGTTCACTTTCATCTTTAGTTGATACTGCTATCTATACTATTAATTTTGATTATACAGAAGCAAAAAGTTTAGAAGCAGAAAGGAAAATGTTAGAGGAATTTATGAATCAGGAAGAAATAATGATTATCAGACACAGAAGGAAAAAATCGGACAGAAAAATAGATTTAAAGAAAAGAATATTTTCTGCAGAGATAACAGATAAAAACAAATGGAAATTTGCAGTTGTTACAGGGAGTAGAGGGAATGTAAGACCAGAAGAGCTCAACCGGGCTCTCAGAGAAAAATATCCAGAAATCAAAGAGTTTTCTCCTCTACAGGTTGTGAGAGAGGGAGTTTTTGTAAATGATGGAGAAAAATTTGACCCTCCCTATGCAGAAAAATTCATCGGGAGTTGAGATAGATGAGCAGACAAATAATAATTAATTCGGAATACAGAGAAAGAAGAGCAGCGTTATTAAATAATAATTCGCTGGAAGACTTGTTTTTTGAGAGAGATACCTATCATAAAATTGCAGGTAATGTTTATCGGGGCAGGGTGCAGGATGTACTGCCCGGTATGCAGGCGGCTTTTGTTGATATCGGTATTGCCCGCAATGCTTTTATTCACTTAAATGATTTATATCCAATTTTAAGTAGTGAGCAGAAAAAGAAGTTGAGTCAAAAAGATCTAAATATTAAACATGTGCTGCAGCCGGGTCAGTGGCTGATGGTTCAGGTTGTTAAAGAACCGATGGGCAGCAAAGGGGCAAAGGTTACCTGTAAGATTTCGATCCCAGGTAGATTTTTTGTCTACATTCCATCAGATAATAAAATCGGGATATCCCGCAGGATTAATGATGATGGTGAGCGCGGGCGCTTAAAATCAATCGCCCAGGACTTAAAAAATGGTAAAGAAGGTTTGATCATTCGGACCAATGCCCATGATGAAAGCTACAGCAAGCTGCAGAATGATTATAATTTTTTATCAGGAACCTGGAAGCGAATTCGTAATGACTTTTTCCAAAAAAATGATATAGATATTTTATATCAGGAAGAAGACTTACTCAAAAATTTAATTAGAGATTATCTTGATGAAAATATTGATCGAGTAGTAGTTGATGATAAAAAGGACTACCAGCGTTTAATTGATCTAACTTCAGTTTTTGCCCCTGATTTAAAGAATAGGATTGCCCTTTATCAGCGCAATATACCTATTCTGGCGGCTTATAATATCGAAAAAGAGATAGAGAGTCTGCTGCAGCGCAAAGTCTGGCTTAAATCTGGTGGTTACCTGGTTATTGACCAGACAGAAGCTTTAGTCTCAATTGATATTAATACCGGTAAATTCACCGGTAAGAAAAATCTTCAGGATACAATAGTTAAGACCAATAAAGAAGCAGTGGCAGAAATTGCCCGCCAGATAAAATTGAGGGACATCGGTGGGATTATTATTATTGATTTTATTGATATGAACAATCACTCTGATCAGCAGTCAGTTACCGATCTGCTGGCAAATGAGCTGGCAAAAGATAGAACAAAGACTTCGATTTTAGGTTTTACGCAGCTCGGACTGCTGGAGATGACCCGCAAAAAAGTAAGAGAGGGTTTTGGTTCGCTGATGCAGAAGGACTGCCCTGTCTGTGGTGGAACCGGAAAGGTTTTATCAGAGTCTACAGTAGCGATGAAGGTTATCCGTAAAATAGATGAGATTACCAGCCGCAAAAAATATCCGGCAGTTTCCTTAGAACTGCACCCTGAGGTAGCAGCAGTTTTAATTGGTGCTGGAGGAGAAAAACTGCAGGAGCTGGAAAACAAATTTGGTATTGATATTTTTATCAGCGGTAATGCAGAGCTTAAATACGAAGATATGATTATTGAAAAGGGAACCAAGGAAGACCTGCAGCCAGAAGTACTGGATCTGGATGCCGGTGACAGAATAACAGTTAAAATCGAAGATCAGCATGCCAGCAACGAAAATGCTGGTATTGCCAGAATAGATGGTTATATCATCATTGTCAATGGTGCCGGTAATATGGTGGATAATGAAGTTGAGATAATTATTGATGATATGCACCGCACCTATGCGAGAGCACATCTGGCCTAATTTTTAATCAGAGTTTTAACTTTTAAAATTCAGAGTCGAGCAGGAGATCATTGATTTTGGAGTAAATTGCGAAGCAAATGAGGCTTTTAATAACAGTAAGTACAGAGGATGATGATTTTTCTTTACCCCAAAAACATGGTATATAAGGGTCTTATTCAGGGAAAAAGCATTAAAATAAATAAATTGACCCCAAATCTTAAAAAATGCATAAAAAAGGGTGAAACCCCTTGGTATAAGTGATATAATGGTAGTTAAGAAGAACAACCAAAAAACACTTAATAAAGGAGGTTTCACCTGTGGCTATTATACCACAAAAAAAGTTGTTTGACTACCAGGAAATTCAACCTTTAGGAGATTTAGAGAGATTACGACTTGTTCTTAAGTATTTACCTGATGAAGAATTTATGCGCCACCTGGAAAATGAAAGGGGAAAAGGCAGAGATGATTATCCCATAAGAGCCATGTGGAATTCAATACTGGCAGGGATAGTCTTTGAACATAAAACAACAGCAAGTTTAAGGCGTGAGCTCTCGCGTAATGGTCAGTTAAGAAGTATGTGTGGATTTAAGAATTGTAAGGTTCCACCAGCCTGGGTTTATAGTCGGTTTTTTAATAAATTACTGGAGGATGAACATCAAGAATATATAGAAGAAATTTTTAATAAATTGATAGAAGAATTAAAAGAATTACTTCCGGATTTTGGAGAAACACTGGCTGTAGATGGTAAAGCAATAGACAGCTTTGCTAATTCCCATGATTACGATAAAAAGGAAGAAATAAAAGATGATAGAAGACGAGATTTAGATGCTGATTATGGCAGTAAAACGTATTGCTATGAGGATGAAGAAGGTAATAAATACAAAAAGGTAAAAAGCTGGTTTGGTTACAAACTCCACCTGATAGTGGATGCAGCATATGAACTGCCGGTAGCATTTAAAGTAACCCCGGCCTCAAATGCAGAGCAGCCGGCAGCTCATGAACTAATAGATGAGCTTGATGAAACTCATCCGGAGATAATGGAAGACTGCAATTATTTTCTCGGAGACAGGGGTTATGATGATGGAAAATTAATAGCAAAATTATGGGAAGAATATAAAATCAAACCGGTTATTGATATTCGTAACATGTGGAAAGATGGAGAGGAAACCAAACTGGTTGAAGGCGAAGAAAATGTAGTATATGACTATTGTGGTAATGTGTACTGCCATGATCCTGTAACAGGAAAAAGAAGAGAAATGGCATTTGGAGGATTTGAAAAAGACAGAAACACCTTAAAGGAGAGATGTCCTGCCAAACATTATGGCTTAGAATGCAGGGGAAAAGATAAATGTCCGGTGGCAAATGGTACAAGAATTTCACTGGAGGAAGACCCTCGTGTATTTACTCCTGTAGCCCGTCAGAGCTATAAATGGGACAGAATATATAAAGCCAGAACTTCAGTAGAAAGAGTAAATAGTCGTCTTGATGTTTCTTATGGATTTGAGAATCATACAGTAAGAGGCATAGATAAGATGGAACTTAAATGTTCTCTTTCTTTAATGGTTATGCTGTCAATGGCAGTTGGACGAATAAAAGAAAAACAGGAAGATAAGCTGAGAAGCCTGCTGCAGCCTGCATAACAAAAAAATATCAGAATAAATTAATTTTAAAAGATTAAGCTGCTTTATAGGGGTTAGTATACCCTTTTTGAAGTAAATTAATGGAAAAGAACTGCAAAAAATATTTATGTGTCTGAAATGAAGAGTTTTAATTATTATTGGAGATATTTACTGCAAATTTTTTATTCTTTTTTAAGAAAAAATTGTACAAAGCAAAAAGCTCT
>Ga0182238_1000264_pt1 | contig 16957 bp, 14 predicted proteins | sample hydfrates6_PW_90_FD_132439 | JGI IMG/M metagenome (GOLD analysis project Ga0182238, IMG submission 132439) | Subsurface microbial communities from deep shales in Texas, USA - hydraulic fracturing test 6_PW_90 | ecosystem: Environmental > Aquatic > Deep subsurface > Shale gas/oil reservoir >... | reverse complement strand
TGGAGAACCTGCGCCCCCTGCGTTTCAACGCCGTATGGCTGGTTCCGCTTCTGGCCCTGATCGTGGCCGGATGGATGGTTTACGACAACTGGGCGGATATGGGGGAAAAGATCGTTTTGGTGGCGGAGAGCGCCGAAGGGATTGAGGCGGGCAAGACCAAGGTCAAGGTGCACAATGTGGAGGTGGGCGAGGTTCAGGGAGTCCGCTTGAGCGAAAATTTCAAGCAGCGCTTATTACCGTGCGCATGAAGCAGGGCACGAACGGCATGCTCCATTCCGATGCCAAGTTCTGGGTGGTCAAGCCCCGGGTGGGGCTTAAGGGAATAAGCGGCCTGGGAACGGTTATTTCCGGGGCGTATATCGAAATGGAGCCGGGTCGGAAGGGAGAGCGGATCACCCGGTTCAAGATGATGTCCCAGCCGCCCCTGTCCACTTCCGAGGACAAAGGCATCCGCCTGCGCCTTAAAAGCAAGGAGCTGGCCAAAATGAGCATCGGCACCCCGGTGCATTTTCACGGCTATGAGGTGGGACATATCGAAAAGGTGGACTTTGATATAAAGACCGGGGCCATCAATTACCGTATCTTTATCCAGGCCCCGTACGACAGCCTGGTAAATGACGCGGTCCAGTTCTGGCTCACCCCGGGGATTTCCGTCAAAGGCTCGGCCCGGGGTATAGAGGTGCGCATGGACTCCCTGGAAACACTTTTTTGGGGCGGAATAAGTTTCGGCCTGACCGAGGACCGCAAACCGGGCAAACCTGTTTCCGATCTGTCCCAATTCCGCCTGTACGAATCCCGGGAAGCGGCCGTAGACAATCAATTCCAGGATGCAATCGATTATGTGTTTTTGTTCAAGAGCAGCATAAGCGGCCTGGAAGAAGGTGCGCCGGTGGAGTTCAGCGGGGTGCGTGTGGGCACGGTCAAGGAAGTGCCTTTCTCCCCTTCGCAGAGTGGGGGACAGAGCCTTTTGAAGCAGGAAAAGATTCCGGTTTTGGCCAGCATCGAGCCGCATCGCCTGAACCCGGATACAAAATCCTTTTCCGCTGAATACTGGCGAAAGTATTTAAAAAACTGCATTGACCGCGGGCTTCGGGCCTCACTTAAGACCTCCAGTTATATCACCGGGGGCCAGGTTATTGATCTTTATTTTCTCCGGGAACCTGAAGCGGCAAAGCCGGGCAAATGGCACGGTCACCAGGTGTTCCCTACTGTGCAGAAAACCGGAGTGGAAGAGATAAAAAACAGCCTGAGTGCTTTTTTGCATAAGCTGAATGGTCTCAAGCTGGAGGCGGCTCTCAGTGATTTGAATTCCACCCTGGATACCTCCAAAGAGGCCTTCCGGGAGATAAGCGGGGTATCGCGCAGTCTGCGGGAACTCGTGGACAATCCGTCCACCCAAAGGCTGCCGAAGAGGCTGGATAAGGCCATACATCAGCTGAATACAACCCTGTCCGGATACGAAAAGGAAAGTCTTTTCGGGCAGCAGCTGCAACGGGACATGCAGGCCCTGGAGAGGCTCTTGGATGAGCTCAGGCCGTTTGTCCGGGAACTCAGGGAGCAGCCGAACATGCTTATTTTTGATCGCGAGCGTCGCCAGGACCTTATCCCCCCCAAAGCAGACACGGAGAATGACTGATGCGTATTCGATTGTTTTTATTCTGTGTGATAGGCCTGTTTTTGACCGGGTGCGCAACCGCATCCAAACCGGGGGCAGAGGAATACCTTTTGTCCGGAAAAGCCGCAAAACCCTTGCCGGAAACGGAAACCGACATGCGAGAGGTACGCATTTATCCGGTCCGGGTGGCCGAGTTTCTGGGCGGTAACAGCATGGTCATCCTCGGGGAAAACGGCCAGGTGCACCGGGCCGGCCGCCATTTGTGGGCCGAGCCTCTGTCCGGGCAGCTCACCCGCACCCTCCGCGTCCGACTGGCTGACCGCCTGCCGGGAATAAATTGGCAGGAAGAGTCTGTGTCCGGGGAAAAGGACAGTCCGGTCCTACTTGTCCGGGTGGATGCCTTTCAGGTCACCGAGACCGGCTGGGCCGAGATCCGGGGCTACTGGAAGCTGAGCCATCCCGGGGGCGATCTGATTGCCAAAAAGCGTTTCCATATCCGGCGGCCCCTGCCTGATTCCGGATACCCGGCCATGGTCCGGGCCCTGAACCGGGGCTGGAACGAGGTGGTTGACGATCTGGCCCGAAAAATGGCTAAGATTCGGATCAGCGGCTGAAAATTCTGCACATATTTGTGTAAGGAGCCCAAGACCAAACATCTCAGGTAACTACGAAAAGACCCAAAAAGCATTGGCGGATGCATGTGGACCTTTCTGGAACAGTTGCAGCAATTCGTGGAGGCGCACGAAGTTATCTTCGGCATTGCCACCGGGGTGTCCATAATTTTATTGCTGGGCGCGCTTATAGCGGTGCCCATAGTGGTGGTCCGCCTGCCGGCGGACTATCTGGTCCATTCCAAGAGAAAGGCCCTGTCCCGGCGGGTGCGGCGGCCGGAAGTGGCTATCCTGCTGATTGGTCTTAAGAATATACTGGGCATCTTTTTGATTCTCCTGGGGCTTATCATGCTTCTGACCCCGGGTCAGGGGCTTTTGGCCATTCTCACCGGTATCTCCGTCAGCAATCTGCCCGGGAAATACCATATGGAGTGCTGGCTTATAACCCGCCGTCCCATCTGGAGATCCGTACAGTATCTGCGCCGCAGATTCGGGCGGGACCCTCTGGAATATCCCCGCAGGTAGTGCGTGCGCCCGGACCTGACTGCGGCGAAATTGGCCGGTAAGGAGTAAAAAGAAAGATGCAAAAGGACTGGCAGACGTATCTTTTGCGCTGCGCGGACGGCTCCCTGTACTGCGGGGTGACCAAAGATATGGATTTACGCCTTAAAAAGCACAATCAGGGCCGGGCCTCCAAATATACCAGATCCAGGCTGCCGGTTGAGCTGGCCGCGATCCGGGAGGGTCTCTTTAAAAGCGAGGCCTACAGGCTGGAGCAGTACATAAAGACCCAGCCCGCGGGGAAGAAGATTAGTGCTCTTAAAAACAGGCAGACAGGGTGAAAGTGAAGCCCTTCCGGCTACGTGCTTTTCCGGACGAGCTGCGGACATCCTGCGGGAACGTCAGGCGTATTTGCGTTTGGCCCGGAGGACCTTGGGCAGGTAGTTGCGGGTCTCCTCATAGGGGAGATTGCGGATCAGATGCCGGTACACCTGGCTGCTGTCCATGGAGTTTATCCGCCGCAAGGCCTGTTCCCGGTCCGAGGCAAAGGAGCGGAGCACGTTTCCGCTGCCGGTGTTGTACCCGGCGATGACGCAGTATTCCCTGGCCCTGGGGTCTTGTATCTTTTTTAAGTAATTCCTAAAAAGGATATGCAGATAGGCCGTGCCCATGCGGATGTTATTGGCCGGCACGAAAAGATATTCCCGGGTGGGGGTGCCCTTGCGCTTGTGGATCAAGGGATAGGCGTCCCGTCCGGCTGTTTCCGGGACGATCTGCATCAGGCCGTAGGCCGGAACCGGGCTCATGGCGTAGGGGTTGAAGCTGCTTTCCACCTCCATGATGGCGTAGATAAGGGATGTGTCCACACCAAAGCGCTTTGAGCTGCGCAGTACATGGGTGTGATAGCGCTTTTTCTGCTCCGTGTCGTGGTCTTCCACCATCCGGAAAGACACGTACATGCGCTTGCGGCCGTTGTAATCGTCCTCGTGCAGTGAGGTGTGCATGAGGTGTTCGGCGAAGCGGTTGGCCCGCCATTGCCAGCGGATGGGCTTACCGTCCTCGTCCAGGACCAGATCGTATAAAAAGGGCTTTTCCCCGATTTTTACCTGCTTGTCCGAAAGCAGATCCACTTTCCCCGGATCCTCTGGAGTAAGCACGGTGTGCACGATCGCGGTTTTGAGCTTTTTCCGGCTGTTTTCCCTGTCCACGGTCTCCACCCGGATGTCCCCGCTTGCAAAATTGATCACCGCCCGGGTCTGATAGTTGTCCGTGTATTTAACGTATTCCTTGTTCGAGGGTACTTTTTCGTCCCCCCACTCCTCAACCAGATGGTCCGCCATTTTTTTAAGCTGTGAGCGCAGCAGACCGTCCACTCCGGCGATCCCGGTGCCGGGGATGGCCGAAACCGCCGCCCCGGTGACCGACCCCTGGGCCAGGTGTCTGCCCGCGGTAACCGCGCGGCGGACGTGCCCGGCCTTGCATCCGATTCCGGCCAGAACCGGGGACAAAACCAATATGCGGATAAACTCCCGACGTTTCATATATTCCGATTTTTTAGTTTTTTACCCGGTTCGTCAAGAGCGGGTCCATGCGGGGAGGCATATAAAAAAGGCCGCCAAGAGGCGGCCTTTTTCAGGTTTTATTCACGGGATCTTTTAGTATTCAAGGACGCGGGGATTTAATATCTCTATTTCCGCTTCTTTTTTCAGTTGCTGAACAAAGGCCTGCACGTATTGCTGCCTCTCCATGCGGGCGTATGTGGACATCCAGAACTGCTTCTGGGCCTCATATTCCTTTTTGTCCGGATAGATATGCTGCGTGGGCCGGGCCAGGACATACCCGCTTTTCACCTCAAACGGGGTCTGAAGCCACTTGCCGGTCTCGGCACTGAAAAGTTCTTCCGCCAGTTCGGGATTCATGCCCAGACCGGGAATAAAACCGCGCCGTCCGAATTCCTCGGTCTTTTGCAGCCTTTTGTCCAAACCGACAGGTTCACTCTGGGAAGAGGAAAGGATCTTTTCCAGGGCTTTTTCCGCCGCCTGCTCGGCGAGGTCCATGGCCGAGCGGCGGACCAGAGTGGATTCTATCTGCGGCTTGACCTCCTCCATATCCCGGGGATGGGAGGGGATCTTTTCATCCACCCGGGCCAGGACATAACCCTGGTCCAGAAGGATGGGGCTTTCGGTTATCTGTCCTTGGGCCATGGAAAAGAGTTCGTTTACTGATTTTTCCGGTATATCCACTTCCTCGGGGCCGGATGATCTGGAAAACGGAGCGGTTTTTCTAACCCTAAGCCCGAGCTCCTCGGCTATGCCCTTCAGATCGCCGGTCTCCAGGAGGATCTCCAGGGCGGTGTCTATCACATCCGGCAGCTCGTCCGCTGCCCGCTGCCGGGCCAGGTTTTCCCGAATCTCTCCCCGGACTTCCTCCAGGGTCTGCGTTCCGGCCTGTCTGTGGTCCTCGACCTTTATCAGGTGCAGGCCGAACTGGGTGCGCACGGGTTCGCTTACTGTCCCCGGCTCCAGCTCAAACGCGGCCTCTTCAAACGGCTTGACCATGCTCCCCCGCGAAAACCAGCCCAAATCTCCTCCCTGGCTGGCGCTGGGACCGTCGGAATACTTTCTGGCCAAATCCGCGAACTCGGTACCCTCGGTCAGTTTTTGGCCTATTTCGGCTATTCGTTCCCGTGCCTTCTCTTCAGCCTCTTTGTCCGCATCCTTGGGCAGTTCGATCAGGATGTGCCTGGCTTTTACCTTTTCCGGCTCGGTGTAGTCGCTTTTGTGTTCCGCATAGTACCGGGCGACTTCCTCGTCCGTGACTGCTTCCGGCTCGGCCAGCGAGGACGGGGTTATGTCCAGATAGGAGATGCGTATTTTTTCCGGGACCTTGAAATTCTCCTTGTTCTTTTCGTAAAATTCCTGGATCCGTTCCTGGTCTGTTTCTACCTGATCCTGGTATTCGGTCCATTCAAAGGCAATGTATTCGGCCCTGGCCCTTGTCCGGGCATAATTGTAGAAATCGCGCACTTCCTCCGGATCGGGCTCGGCCGGGAGCTGTATGTAGGACCGGACTTTTTCCATGAGCAGATTGTGGGTCTGATCCTGTTCAAACTGGCCGGGGGTCAGCCTGTTGGCCTTTAAGACCGCCTTGTACCGCTGTGGATCGAACTGTTTGTTCTCGTTCTGGAAGACCTGGATCTGGCCTATGCTTTCCCGGAGCTGGCGCGCGGAGATGGTCAGCCCCCATTCCCGGGCTTTCTGGCTCAGGAGAGTGGAGGAAATAAGCTGGTTAAAGACCCGGTTTTTAAGGTCCATGGATTCGATCTGCTCCTGGGACAGACCGGATTCCCGGTCCCGGATATCCTGCAGGGTCCGCTCATAGGCCCGCCCGAATTCCTTGATCATAATCGGCTGTTCGTTGACAGTGGCCAGGATGGCCGCTTTTTCGTTCCCGAAATTACCCACTCCCCAAAAGACAAACACGACAACAATCAGTCCGAATAAGACTTTGACCCCCCAAGACTGGGCATTTTTGCGCATGAAATCAAGCATGTATTTACTCCCGCAGGTTTTGTTTCCGGATTCTGACCTGATTCAAAAGGCCGCCAGCCCTGATAACCTCGAATTCATGCCCAGTCAAATCATTGAGAAGACGGATCGTGCGGCCGGAATCTAGCCAGGCCGAGCATGGCTCTCCGGGCTTTATTTGTGCGCAATCAAGTTCCAGGCTGTCTCCGGCCCGGATGTGGTCGTAATCCGCCGCGTCAATCAGAATAAGGGGCAGAATGCCGAAATTCACCAGGTTGGCCCTGTGGATGCGGGCGAAGGATTTGGCCAGCACCGCCCTGATTCCCAGAAATCTGGGACCGAGGGCGGCGTGTTCCCGGCTGGAACCCTGTCCGTAGTTCTCCCCGCCCAGGATTGCGCTGGATTCGGCCGCGAGAGCCCTTTCGGCAAATTCCGGGTCCACGCGGGAAAAGATGTATCTGCTGATGGCCGGGATGTTGGACCTGAGCGAGGTTACTTCCGCGCCTCCGGGCAGGATGTGGTCGGTGGTGATGTCGTCCCCGACCTTGATGCTCACCGGCAAATGCATGTTTTCCGGGAGTTCTTCAAAGGCGGGCAAAGGGACTATGTTCGGGCCGCGCTCGATCTCGGTATCCCGGCCGTCCGAAGAAGGAAACACGAACATGTGCCTGATGTTCGGGGCCTCGGCCGGTAGTTCCGGGCGGGGCATGGGGTCTCCCCACGTGTCCGGGTGGGTAAAGCGGCCGTTTAAGGCGGCAAAAGCGGCTGTTGCCGGACTGGCCAGGTATACTTGGGCATCCTTGGTTCCGCTGCGGCCCTCGAAATTGCGGTTGAAAGTGCGCACGCTCACTCCATTGCTCACCGGGGAGCCGCCCATGCCGATGCACGGCCCGCAAGCGCACTCCAGAAGCCTTCCTCCGGATTCCAGCATGGGCCAGACAAGGTTTTCGCGCATGAGCATGTTCAGGACCTGCTTGGAGCCGGGGGAGATCAAGAGATCCACATTTCCGGCCTTTTTTCGCCCGGTAAGGATGCTGGCCGCGGTTTTGAGATCCGCATACGAGGAATTGGTGCAGGAGCCGATCGCGGCCTGGTCTATCCCGGTTCCGTCCAGTTCGGCCACGGGTACTCCCAGGTCCGGCATGTGCGGTTTGGCCGCCATGGGCCGGATCCGGGACAGATCTATTTCCAGTGTCTCATCGTATTCCGCGTCCGGATCCGGGGCAAGCGGGAGGAATTCCTGTTCCCGGCCCATGCATTTCAAAAAGGCCCGGGTATTTTCATCCGCGGGGAAAATGGATGTGGTCGCTCCCAGTTCCGCCCCCATGTTGGTGATGGTTGCCCGTTCCGGGACAGTTAAACTGCCCACTCCGGGGCCGGTGTATTCAAGGACCTTGCCTACCCCGCCCTTAACCCCGAGGCGGCTCAAGAGATAGAGGATAACGTCCTTGGCTGCGGCCCAGCCGGTGAGACTGCCTTCCAGGCGGACGTTTACCACCCGGGGCATACTGATGAAATAGGGCTCTCCGGCCATGGCCAGGGCCACGGAAAGTCCTCCGGCACCCATGGCCAGGCTGCCCACTCCTCCGCCCGTAGGGGTATGGCTGTCCGAGCCCAGGAGTGTAGTCCCGGGGCGGGCGAAATTTTCCAGGTGCAGCTGGTGGCAGATACCGGTTCCGGCCGGGGAGAAAACCATGCCGTATTTCCCGGCCACGCTGCGCAGGTAGCGGTGGTCATCCGGATTCTTGAACCCCATCTGCAGGGTGTTGTGGTCCACGTAGCTGACCGAGAGATCGGTCTTTACCCGGTCCAGGTCCATGGCTTCCCACTGCAGGCAGGCCATGGTTCCGGTTGCGTCCTGGGTCAGGGTCTGGTCAATTTTCAGGCCGATTTCCCGGCCGGGCTGCATCTCACCCTGGCGGAGATGGTCCTTTATTATTTTCTGGGTCAGGTTCATTCATCTTCTCCTGGTGTTTCAAAGGGATGCAGATCGTCGGAAGAGTCGTCCAGATCCATGATCTGCGTATCCAGATATCCCTGGAGTTTGTACGAGGTCAGGTTCTGCAGTTTGCGGTACACTGCCATCACCCGTTCGCTCTCCCTTTCCAGTATCTGGTTGTGTTTTTTTATTCTTTCTTTGTCCGCAGGATCAGTCCGGGACAAAAGCCGGGCTGAGTTGGAGATCGCGGTCAGGGGCTGGGCCAGTTCATGGCTGAGCGCTCCGGAAAAGGCCAGGGCTGTGCTCAGCCTGTCCTCGGTCTCCTTTTCGCTGATATTGCGCAGGATCCACAAGGCGCTTTCCGATTCCTTGTCCCCGGTTTTGATGCAGGTCACTTCCCAATGCAAATCTTCTACGTCCAGGGACAAAATGCGGGAGGGTTTGGTTGCATAGGGGGCTTCCGCAAGCCAACTGGAGAGACTGTCTATTTCTTCCTTGTCCGCGGCCTGTTTCAGGTAGCAGAATATGTTGTGCCTGTCCCCGACCGCATCGGTTCCCATCTTGTTCAAAAATTCCTTCTGGGCCGCCGCGTTTTTGAACCTTATCCTCCCGGAAAGGTCGGTGCTCAGCAGGGGAAAGGGCAGATGGGTCATCATCAACTGCAGGGTGTCCTTGTGTTCCTTGAGCTGGGATTTGAGCATGGTAATCGCGCTCATGTCCTGGATGAGCTCCAGGGAGCCGAGGACTTTCCCGTCCTTGACTATGCGCTGGGCGGTCAAGAGATAATACCCGGGCAGCCTCCCCCGCAGCTGTAGATATCCGCTCACCTGCACCCCGTTTTCCAGGGGAGTGAAGTCTGTTTCCGGATGTTCGAACCGGCCGGCAATGCCGTCGATATCCGTTTCTTCCAGGATGATCTGGCCGAGCAGGGGACGCTGGTAGCTGTAGAAACAGGACCCCACCTCATAAGTCCCCAGGATGTTTTCCGGAGAGGTGTCAGTCAGCTTGGCGCAATGCCTGTTCCAGTGTTTGACCAGTCCGCGGTCATTGAACAAGATGGCCGGGAAGGGCAGGCTGTCCAGGGTCTGGGCCAGAAACTGGTTTTTGGCTTCCTGTTTTTTTATCCACACCCGGTGCGCCCGGAAAAGTGCGTGCATCCACTGGGCGGGCACGTCCTCCATAAGGCAGGCTTGCGGGGGAAGTTCGGAACGGATCTCCGTGCGCAGTTCCGGGTCGCTGCTGAGATTGATAAAGACATCAATCTCGTGCCCTTTTAAGAGATCCCTCCAGGAAGAATACACAGGAAGACTCCCCGCCTGAGGGGGGTGATCCGTATAAGCCAGCCCGACTGGCTGGATCTGAGGCCAAATGGTGGTCTCGGCGGCCAAGATCCGGGCGATTCCCTCCAGGAGCCGGGCCGGACCGATTATGCCGGTGCTGTAACCCATGCAGGACTATGCTTCCATCATAAGTCTGTTGATCTTGTTTTCCCTGAATTCAATCTCCACCTGGAGGCGGAGCTTTTCCTGCTGCAGGGAAAATATCTCCTCGTGGTGGAATTTGCCGGCAGCCGGGTCTTCTTGGTTGCGGAGCTCATTTATTCGCGATTCACAGGAAGTCTTCTGGATGGTGAAATCCTCGATTTCCTGTTTCAGCTTGTGGATATCATCCGACAATGATCCGTCTCCTCTTTGTTTTTTCATTTCCTTTGGATTCCAGACTCTCAAACTGGTTCTGCGGTTCGGGCAGGGAGGTGAATATCTTCCAGAATTTGGGCCAGACGCTGGTCAATATCCCCGGGTTGGCCAGGCACAGTCCGCGATAGGAAAAGGAGATAAGTGCATAGGCCAGACACCACCAGGGGGTGGGGCACTCCCAGGGAGGACCTTTTTCCTGGGAAGAAGTGCTGCGGGACACCTCCAGCCGATTGGGAAAGACGCGGCAGGAAAGCCCGGCGTTCTCCAGGCATTCCTGGGCCGAGGTTACGTCTGTATCCCCGGTATCCATGAAAATGGACCCTTGTTCCCGGTTCTGCCGCATAAGCCCGGGAATGATGCTCACGGCCAGGGGGAGGAATTCCGGTTTCTGCCGGATGTCCAGGACCGTGTCCTTTGGCGCCTCCCCACGGCGGGCGGTGATTGCATCTTCGCTTATTTCGGTTTGCACCCCCCCGTGGTGCAGAAGATCCAGGACCTCCGGGCATTCCGGCCAGCTGCCGGAAAGCCGGACTGCTCCGTCTCCGTATATGGGCATGGCCAGAAGAAAACCGGAAAGAAAGGGGTCGATATGTATATCCGGGCGATGGGGTACGGTAATCGGACCCGGTTCGATATTTATCTTTCCCGGGGTGTATGTGCTGGAGATGCCGCATTTTTCCATGATATTCAGGCAGTGCAGGGTCTGCGGCGGCATTTGCTCCGGGCTGAAATTTATCTCCACGGGCCGGGGATAGGTGCCCGCGGCCAGGATCAGGGCCAGAAGGAACATGGGATCCCCGTCCGGCGGGAAATTTATACTGGAGGAGAATATCCCCGAGGATTCTAGCCTGGCCGGCAGGCTGTAGCTCTGGGGCTCAATAAAATTCAGCCTGGCCCCAAGCTGTTGCAAAGCCGGCATTATGCTCCGTAGATCCTCGTTTTTGAGTCTGGCCGAGCAGTTGAAGCGAACCACGCAGGGCTTGCCCGCACCCAGGGCGAGCAAAAAAAAGAGGTTTAGCTTATCCTCACCTACATATACGGAAGCCCCGTCCATCTCGAATTCGGATTCCTGACTGTGCAGGGTGTCCTGTTCCCAGGACAGTTTGGCCTTACCCTGATTCAGGGCCTTGATGAATTCCACATGCACGTCGTTCAAGGGGTAGTCGTGTATGGTTCTGATGCCCGGGGAGTGGGCGGCCAGCAGGGTGTAGAGCCTGGTCTCCACCGTTTCCCTGGGGCCGGGGATATCCACGTTTAAAGGCTTGTGGCTGGGATACAGGCAGAAAGGTTTCTCCGGGGATTTTTCCGCCTGGGCGTAGGCCAGGGTGTTCAGCTGGTTGAAAATCTGGCGGTAGTATCTCTTGTTCCCGGTCTGGGCCGAGGGTTTCCATTTTTTCCACAGCTCCTTTTCCAGCTGGGTGTCGGTAAAACTGTCCCGTCTCTCTTGTCTCTTGCGGGAGATATTGCTTAACAGCCGGGCTCTGCGGTCTATCAGGGAAACCAGATCGGATTCCAGCTGATCCAGCTCCGCGGCGATGGAACTTTTTTTGTTTTGGGGCTTCATACGGATACCTTTGTACATTGATCGGGCGGTATTGAAAGTTCAGTCAGGCAATACTGCCGGCTAACCCGGAGTATAGGCCTTGTCCGGCAACTTGGATCGCCTTCCGGGTTTAAGTTCTAAGTCCCAAACTTGTAAGTCATTATCCGCCTGGAGGCAAGTTTTAAACCCCGGGGGCATTGGCGGAGCAGAACGGTCGAAAGGCTTAAATGCGGCGAACGGCTACTTTTTTGCCCCGGCACTCAAATCCGAAATTTGAGTGCCGGGCCGGAACGGTTGTGTAAAAAGGCGGTTTCCGGTAAGCGGCAAGGACCTGAGCAAGTATTGAATTCAACCGCGAGGATAATTTTATGGCCCTTCTTTCCGTGAATAAATTGAGCATCCACCCGCCCATGGATCTGGAGATGTATATGGTCCTTTCCCAGTCCAAGGGTCTTGAAGGCGGGGAGACCGTGGAGCTGATACAGGCCTGGGAACGGATGTCCGCAGGTCTTAATGTGTACAGGCTGGGGGAGAAAAAAGGGTATGTGGCCGCATATCTAAACCAGGAGATCGAGGATGAACTGGAAAAGGCCTGGGAGGAGAGCCCTTCTTCGGGGTTCAAGCGCCAGTGTCTGGCCCAGACCCTTATAATGGGCGCATTGCGCCATCTGCTTCCGGAGCTGGAGACCCATCAATGCGCTCCGGTACCCAAGCCGAACAAGCACTTAAAGAGGTCCCTGGCCCAGGTGGATTTGGAGTTCTCCAATGCCGGGGCGCTTAACTACAAATATTCCACTCTGACTTACTGCCCGTACCGGGGCGGATGCGAGCTGTGTTACTTGAAAGACAGCTGTCCCAAGTACAACGCCCCGAATTTGCGAGGGCTGTTCGGGCCGGGTAAGGGCGGGGAGGAGTAGTTCCCAGGCTCAGCCGAAGGCGCGGTTTAAAAGGTGGCGGTCCAGACCGCCCAAATCGCGCGGGGTGTAGCCCAGGGTCTTCTTCCACACCGTATCCGACTCCATGCAGAAATAGATCTGCTGCTGCAGTCCCTTTTCCCGCAGCCGGTCGACCATGAATCTGAACTGCTGCAGCCGGAGGGGCAGAAAGAGCCTGTCCTTGCCGTCCAGTCCGGTGACGAATTCATTGTAGATAAAGGTGCAGTCCGGGCGTTTATTTTGTATCTCCGTTTTCAGCTCGGGCATGCACCTGAAAGAACCCAGACTCAGATAGGCGATTTCCTCGGGCCGCAGATAGTCGAAGATCATCTCGATCGTCCGGCCGTATCCCTTTTCCCATCCCGGATAGTGTACGATGGGGTCGAAGTGCAGGCAGACCCGGAAGCCGTTTCCCGCGCATTCCCTGGCCGCGGCCAGCCGGTCTTCCAGGCTGTGGGCCCTTTTTTCGTGCTTGCGGCTGATTTCCGGGCTGTTCAGGGACCAGGCGGGCAGAACCAGCCGCGGATCGCGGACCGTTTGCATCCAGCTTAGGTCAGTCACCTTGGATTTGAGTTCCAGACAGACATGGGGGTAGTCCGCCAAAAATTCTATAAGGTCCCGGCTGTAGGAAGTAATCGGCTCCAGGACCAAGGAATCGGTAAACTCTCCGGTTCCGGCCCGGAACAGATGCTCGGGATTGGCCCGGAAAGCCTTTTCCAGCTCCGCGAACAAATCCGCCTGATTGGCCCAGACCTTAAGCGAGCGGTCCTGGAAGTAGCTGTCCAGGATGCAGTAGGTGCATCCAAGCGGGCAGTTCTCGCCCACGTGGATGATGCGGTAGCCGCAGCAGCGGTAATTCCTGGTCCCGGGGCAGAAGCGCAGGAATTTGCCCCGGTAATTTTTTAGATACAAAACCGAGGAGTCCAGATCCGGAGTCTCCCCGGGCTCCAGGATATGCGCCGCAAGATGGGGGAGTCTTTTTTTTACCCTGCGGGTGAGCGGGGAGCGGGCCACCTCGGGGTCGATGATTATGCGTTTTATATCCTGGAGATATTCCGGGATCTCCCGGGAGTGATTCATTTTTCGCCTTCCGTGCCCCCGGTTTCCAGGGTGTTTTCCCTTAGGGCCAGCCATTTTTCAAATGCTCCGGATTCAGCCAGTTCCGCCAGCTCCCGGGCCAGTTTTTTCATTTGCGATGTTGAGTTTACAGCCGCGCAAAAGGAGAGCTCGGTCGATTCCAGGTTCTTTGTGTGCGCCGCCCTCCAGCCAGTTCCCGCGGTTATTTCCCGGCACAGGGCGTCTTTTTTTTCCAGAAAAACAGCCACATGCGGATAACGGAGGGAATATAAGCGGTTTATGATCCTGGATGTGGCGTCCTTGGGGGACAGGTCCTCACTCAATATTTTTTCGAGGCCTTTTTCCCGGATCAGTTCCGCCGGGGATCCCTCCTGCATCCGGGCGCTTTCAATCAGCCAGGTGAAAAATTTCAAGGCGTTGCTTTGGGACCAGGAAAGTTTCCGGAAAAAAGGGTACAAAACCTCGCGGTCTTCGGGGTCCATTTTTGCCAGGAATACTCCCGCCCGCAGCGGGAGATGGTCCCGGGAAAGGAGACTGTCCCATTTTTCCTCTACCCCGAGCCAGTCCTCCCAAAGCTTGTGTTCCCGGGAAGAGGCGTCAATGCCCAGGGCCGGGTACATCTTTTTTAAAAGTTCCGTGTCCCGGCGGCAGTAGCGCAAGGCGGCTATTTTCTGTCCTGTTGCGGGCTCCCGGCCGCAGTTGCTTTGCACATAGACCAGGCCGGGGTCCTTTCCGGCCATGTCTGTTTTGATTGCGAGCACATCCCTTTCGAGCTCGCGCAGGGCCAGGACCCGGCTGTATCCGGAGATGAGCCGGGTCGGGTTTTGGTCCTGGACAAGTACCGGCTGTAATTGCCCCTGGGTCTGAAGTGATTCAAGCAGGATGTTGTCCGGTTCACGCGGCCAGAGTATCCAATCCCCGCTCAAGTCAATTTCTCGTGCATCCAGGCGGATCAGATCGCCTGCCGTATTATTTTTTTTGTCCATTTCTCATGGTCCTTCTTGACAACTTTAATTCCCGCTTCCTATAGGACAGAATCTCTGTAATACTTGACAGCCTGTTGAATTCGATTGAGGCTTTCTCGCTAAAACCGTGCGCGGATTCCCGCGGTCCGGATACAGAACTGCGGCAAGAGCCGGCGGGGGATATTTGTATATGCAGGCAGGTGCAAATGTCCAGAATTGTTTTCCGGCCCGGGCCGATACTTAAGTTTAGAACATCCTAAATAATTGCAAAGGGGGCTGCTTAATGCTGGACAGATTATCCACTCAAAGGACCTATGCCTTGGTTGGCCACGGCGGAACCGGGAAGACTTCCGTAGCCGAAATGATCCTTTTCAATGCCGGAAAGACCAATCGGCTGGGCAAGATCGAAGAGGGCACCACCGCCCTTGATTTTGAGCCGGAGGAAATAAAGAGGCGCGGCAGCATTCAGCCCGGCTTTGCCAACTATCAATGGAAAAAGAACCAGCATTTTATGATAGATTTGCCCGGGGACAACAATTTTATCGGGGATCTGCCCTACCAGTTGGCTGCCGTGGACGGGGTGGTTTTTGTCATTGACGCCGTGGACGGGGTCAAACCGCTGACCAAGAAGACCTGGGGGGAGGTCCGGGAAGCCGGCCTTCCGGCAATGGTCTTTATCAATAAGCTGGACCGGGAAAGGGCGGATTTTGATATGGCCCTGAACGGGCTTACGGATATTTTGAAGATTAGGCCGGTGCTCATGGCCCTGCCCATAGGGGCCGAGGCTGATTTCCGGGGGGTGGTCAACGTCCTGGAAGGCAAGGCGTATTTCTTTGAGGAAGGGGGCAAGGTCACCGCAGGGGAAGTGCCCGAGGAACTGGCGGACAGGGTGGCCGGCCTGCGGGAGGCGACCATAGAGAATATCGCCGAGAGCGATGAGGCCCTTATGGAGAAATATCTGGAAGAGGGCGAGCTCAGTTCCGAGGAGATATACAAGGGCCTTTCCGTGGGAGTGAAAAACGGGGAGCTGGTTCCGGTATGCGCCGGTTCCGCCCTGGAAAACAAGGCCGGGGGAATCCTTTTGGAGGCCATCCAGGAACTCTTGCCCTCTCCCCTGGAACATGACGATTGGCAGGGCGAGGAGGACAAAACACGGGCTTCCTCCCCGGATGAGCCTTTTGCCGGGTTTGTTTTCAAGACCATTGTGGATCCCTTTTCCGGTCAGCTCACGGTGATGCGGGTCCTATCCGGGACCGTGGAGCCGGATATGACCGTGGCCAACCCGCGCAAGGATTCCAAGGAAAAGCTGGGACAGATACTTTTGTTTGAAGGCAAAAAACAGGTGGCTACAAAGGAAAAGCTGGGACCGGGAGCGATTGTGGCCGTGCCCAAGCTAAAGGATGTGGAAACCGGGGATACACTGTGCAATGAAAAGGACCGTTTCGTATTCATCCCCAGGGAGCTGCCGCCGAACATCCTTTCCTATGCCCTGAGCGCCGCGGAAAAAGGGGAAGAGGACAAGGTTTTTGCCGCGGTGCAGCGGCTTTTGACCGAGGATGTCACCCTCAATCTGAGCCGTAACGAAGATACCGGGGACATGCTTTTGTCCGGAATGGGGCAGCTGCATATCGAGATAGCAGTGGAAAAGGTCAAGCGCCGGTATAAGGTGGGCATAAACCTGAAGACCCCGAAAATCCCGTACAAGGAGACCATCAAGGGCAATGCCGATGTCCAGGGCAGATACAAGAAGCAGACCGGCGGCCGCGGCCAGTTCGGGGACTGCTGGATAAAGCTGGAGCCGCTGGGCCGGGGCGAGGGCTATGAATTCGTCAATTCCATTGTCGGCGGGGTAATCCCCAAACAGTATATCCCGGCGGTGGACAAGGGAATACAGGAGGCCGCGGAAAAGGGAATCCTGGCCGGGTATCCGGTGGTGGATTTCAAAATTACCTTGTATGACGGCTCCTATCACAGCGTGGACTCCTCGGAAATGGCCTTTAAGATTGCCGGATCCATGGCCTTTAAAAAGGCGGTGGAAAAGTGCAAACTGGTTCTTTTGGAACCGATAATGAATGTTTCCGTGTATGTCCCGGATGACTACATGGGGGATGTGATCGGGGATATATCCAGCCGGCGCGGCCGGGTGCAGGGTTCGAATTCAAACAGCGGGATAACCGAGATACACGCCCAGGTGCCCATGGCCGAGATGCTTCAGTATGCCCAGGACCTGCGGGCCATGACCGGCGGGCAGGGTACTTTTACCATGGAGTTCGATCATTACGACGAATGCCCGGCCCAGGAAGCGGAAAAAGTGGTTGAAGAGAGCCGGGCGGAAGCGGAAAATTAGGCAAGGATCTCCGGAAATGGAGTGTTCTTTGATGCAGTAAAATGTTTTACGCATCAGGGAACTTGGACACATAAATAAAAAGGGACCTTCTCTTCAGGAGGTCCTTTTTTTATGGTTCTCCGATGTAGCCGATGGATTTTTTATGTTTTATCCTCCTGATCCTTTTTGATGCCAAACTTCCGGCCCGGAGTTTTCTATGC
>Ga0182238_1000263_pt1 | contig 17056 bp, 13 predicted proteins | sample hydfrates6_PW_90_FD_132439 | JGI IMG/M metagenome (GOLD analysis project Ga0182238, IMG submission 132439) | Subsurface microbial communities from deep shales in Texas, USA - hydraulic fracturing test 6_PW_90 | ecosystem: Environmental > Aquatic > Deep subsurface > Shale gas/oil reservoir >... | reverse complement strand
TTCCATGGGTGCGTCGGAATACCTCTCCCAGCGCTCCGACGAAGGGGAACTTCATCCCCTCAAGGCCGCCGTGTACACGGGTCTGACCTATCTCGTGACGGTCACCCTGCTCGTGGCCCCCTACTTCATCGCAGCCAATGTCTACGTGGCGCTTTTGTGGACGCTCTTTGACGCCTTCTGTGTCATTCTCTTTTTCTCCTTCTTCGTTTCCGTCGTCAAGGACTCCTCCTTCAGACCGGCCTTTCTGGAAATGGCCTCTATCAGTTTCGGCGTCGCCGCCGTGTCCTTTGTCATCGGCCTGGTCGCCCGCCGGTTCTTGCCGGTGGATCTTTAAGGATTCACAGATCAAGGAGGTTTATCTTTCATGTCTGGATGCACCATTTCACCTGAAGTTATCGAGAAAGCTCAAAATTTTCACGGCCACTGGTGCCCCGGTCTGGCCACGGGTATCCGCATCGCCGAAATGGCCCTGCGGGAGGTCGGTTCAAGCGCAGATGAAGAAATCGTCGCCGTCGCCGAGTGCGACAACTGCTCCGTCGATGCCGTGCAGTTTCTGACGGGGTGCACCGCGGGGAAGGGAAACCTGAGGATCGAAAACGTCGGAAAAACCGCGTTCCGCTTCTACAGGCGAAGCGACGGGAAGGCCGTCCGGATCGTGCGGAAACCGCGCCCCCCGAAACAGGAAAACCCCCGTGAAACCGACCTCAGGGACAGGTACGCATCGGGAACGCTCACACCGGATGAACAACAGGAGTACCTCCGTATGCGAGAGAGGCAGTGCGAATCGATCATGGCGGCGGAGCTCGATGACCTCCTGGAGTGCAAAAACTGCGACGTGCCTGCGCCGCCCAGGGCGCTCATGACTGACAGCCTTGTCTGTGACACGTGCGGTGAGGAGGTCATGGAGACGAAGACCCGCAATTTCAGGGGGCGAATCCTGTGTCTTTGCTGTTTCGAAAGTGAAGCCGGAGTCTAGGAAGAGCTTCGGGGCGCCATCCCGGAGGATGGGCCCCGAGGCCTTGCGGGTCTTTGGATTTCACCCTTTCTTGCTGCTCCGGAGCTCTTCAGTCCAGGGCCTCGACTTTCACCTCATCGCCTTCGGCGATTTTCTTCAGGACCGAAAGGTCCCCTTCCATGCGACCAACCACCGTGACGGGGCCTGCGGGACGGATTTCCCCCGGAGCGCTCATGGGCGTCGCACCAAAAAACAGGCACAAGGCATTTCCCGGCGGCCAGTAGCCGATGTCTCCCATCTCCACCGTTTCCCGGCCGTTTTCGTTTTCCTGCTTCAGCGGAATGGGAAAGTAAATCTCATCGCCCCAGGTTCTGGCCTCACCCTCGAGGGGGAGCATGTCTCCTATTGCCGCCGCCGTCTTCGAATCCGAAAGCGTTCCCTCGACAACAATGTCACCGGATGTGATGCGGATTCGGGATGCCATAAAGCAGCCTCCTTTCGTTCTGTGCGACCTCGTGTATTACAACGTGTATTACAATCAGTATAGAAACTCTCCGAAAGGAGTCAAAAAGAAGGAGGCCAAAAATGGAAAAACGTGCCGTCACGAGGTTTCCCGTACACGAGCTGATCGAAAGGCGCTGGAGCCCCCGGGCGTTTGCATCCGGCCTCCCGTCATGGGAAGAACTGGGATCCATGCTTGAAGCCGCCCGATGGGCGCCGAGCTGTTTCAACGGTCAGCCCTGGCGGTTTCTCATCGGCCGGAAGGATCGTAAGGACCTCTATGAAAAAATCCTCTTTTGCCTGAGGGAGAAAAACCAGATGTGGGCGAAGCATGCGCCTGTTTTGGGCATTCTTGCCATCCGCCAGGACTTTGAATACAACGGCAAACCCAACCGCTGGGCCAACTTCGACGGAGGTCTCGCCATGGCGCAGTTCATCCTGCAGGCAGAGGCCCTCGGCTGGTCCGCCCATGTCATGGCCGGGCTCCACCGGGACAAGGCGCGGGAGGCCTTCGGCATCCCCGAGAACTTTGAACCCCACGTCGCCTTTGCCGTCGGCAAGGTTGGGGATCCCGATACGCTTCCCGATGATTTTCCGGAACAGGAACGACAGGAACGCGAGAGGAAACCGCTCGAAGACATCGTCTTTTCGGGCGCGTGGGGGAAACCGGCGGACTGGCTTTCCTCTTGAGGTATGTGCTTGACGCAAAGACTGAAAAGCCCTATTTTTGGATACGTTCCGCCGCCCCGGCAGAGTTCCGGAGGCGGCGGAATAACATAAAGATAACGGGAGAAGTCCTTCGGGAAGCCGGTGAAAATCCGGCACAGCCCCGCTACGGTAAGGATGACGACGCATGCACAAGCCACTGGCCCGAAAGCCGGGAAGGCGCATGCCTAGGATGAATCCGAGTCCGGATACCGAAGCTTCTCCAGGCGCCTTTACCTCCGCGAGGGCCAGGAGGACGGCGTTTGTGCACCGGCATGGGCCCGCAAGGGTCCATTTTTTTTGGCCCCAAACCACCTTGGAGGAGGGGCGGGAATGTTCGTGAACAAGGCGAAAGGGGAAACAGCGGCAATACTGGTTTCGGCGCTCGTGGCCGTTTCAGCCGCGGCAGCGGCATGGGCGGAAGACGTGGTCGTCCTTGAACCCGAAGTTGTGACGGGCTCGAGAATCTATACCAATCTTGAGGAGATTCCCTCGGCTACCTACGTGATTGACAGGCAGGAGATCGAAAGACGCGGAGCCTCGAAACTGAGCGAGATTCTTGAGGATGTCCCCGGTCTCTACTCGAGATCCCGTGCGGGAAGCGCCCAGGATGAATTCATCGAAATCAGGGGGCTCACGACGGAACTTTTGGTACTGATTGACGGCATTCCCTACTATAAAGCCAGCCACGGGGCTGACGCAGCAGCCGTAGACCTGCGCAGCCTGCCCTTGACGGATATAGAGCGCATTGAAATCGTCAAAGGGGCCGGGTCGGCTCTGTATGGTTCCATGGCGGCCGCAGGGGTCATCAACATCATCACCCGCGAACCTGAAGGTTCTGGGGCCTCGATTCTTGCGGAAGCGGGAAGCAGTGACTGGCGTCGGGGCACCGTCAGCGGCTGGACGACGAATGAAGATTTTAGGGCCAGGGTCTGGTACAGCCGTGAAGAGGAAGGCGAATCCCCCTTGCTGCAGTACTCGGGAAACGCCGGTACTTTTGAAGACAGGAACCTTGATTATACCGGTGATTTCGCGGGACTCTCCCTCACGGCCGGGCCCTTCGGCTTTTCCGCGAACCTGGGGGATTATCGCTCACGATGGACCTACGGCGGGTATAACCAGCTCCAGGAAAACGAGTTCGACAGGTTTTCCCTTAAATGGAAGGACACAAGCAACACGCTCATGCTGTACCGCATGACGGAAGACAGGAAGCTGATTCAGGACAGCGCCTGGGGTACCACGGAGACAACCGTGGACGACCGTGCCTGGGGGCTGGAATTCACCCGGCGGTTGACCTGGGGGGACAATCTGGTTTCATGGGGCGCCGCTTTCCGAAATGAGGACATGTCCTACAGCATGCCTGCCTATGGGACGCAATATGAGCGTTCGCGAAAAAACTATGCGCCTTTTGTCGAGATTTCCACGCCCGCCGGGAACCTTTTGGTGAACCTGGGGCTTCGCTACGAGATATGGGACCAGGACCGCTCTGCCGATTATGATGAACTGATCCCCAAACTTTCACTGATTTACCAGACCTATGCCGGCACCACATGGTACATGACGGCAGGCCGTTTTTTCGCCATGCCGAGCCTGTACGAACTCTCCTACTTCGCATGGCCCGCCACAAAACCGAATTCTGATCTCAAACCGGAAAAAGGCTATACCTATGAAATCGGGGCAAAGGGCCGGGACGCCGCCGGCAAATGGAATGTGGGGCTCTTTTACACAACCATGGATGACAAGATCGACATCGCCCCCGATTGGTCCGAATACGTAAACGTCGATGAATACAGGGCCTGGGGGATCGAGGCCTCCCGGAACTGGAGACTTTCCCGGTTCTGGAACCTGCGAATCGGCGCTGCATGGATGAACGCCGAGGAAAAGCCGGCCGGAGGCGGGTGGATCAAGGGAGGGGCACCCACACTGGATATTCATGCATCCATGGCTTATTCCGGCGGCCCCTTTACGGGAGAGGTCACACTCCGGCACCTGGGAGACCGCGACGATGAACGGCCTGGTATCGGGCCTCTTTCGCAAAAAGACGTCACGACCCTCGACGCCGTACTTGAATACTCCACAGGCAGCGATACGCTACGGGTATCGGCTTACAACATCTTCGACGAGGAATATTATCTTCAGGATTACACAAATTACGGGACCACGACACGATACTACGGTCCCGAACGGAGAATCTACCTCACCTGGGAACATGTGTTCTAGGCGGTGCAGAAAACCTTCAAACAGCGATCGAGTCAGGCTGGACCGCCCATAATTTCACACGCCGGACACAAAGCAGGCACACAAAGAGGCGCTTCGGTGCGCCTCTTTGTGTGCCTGATCCCGTCTGATACCCCTTTGTATCGGAGAAACTGTCCAAAGGGGTGTCCTGCCGGCGATTCCCGCCATGACGGTCACCTTTGCGGATTCCGGGACCCTTCTTTTTGCTTTCCCTAAAAACAACTCCTATTCCTTTTTCACGGCAAGGGGCGCGAAAACGGCTCCAACCGCTTCGGCAAGGTCTTGCGGGGCGATCAGAAGCTGGAGCCCGCGCATACCGGCGCTCACACAGATCTTTCCAAAACCCAGAGCACTTTCGTCGATAATGACGGGAAAATCCTTTTTCGTCCCCACAGGGGATACGCCGCCCCTGACGTAGCCTGTGAGGGGCTGGATCTCCTTCAGGTGGACCATCTCGGCCTTCTTGTCGCCGCACGCGAAGGCCAGGGCCTTGAGATCCAGTCCGGCGTCTCCCGGCACACAGGCCAGATGCACCCCGGTCCTGTCGCCGCGTGCCACGAGGGTCTTGAAGACCTGCTGCGGCGGAAGGCCGATCTTGGCCGCCACGGCTTCGGCCCCCGGATCCGCGGGATCGACGTAATAGGCCGTCAGTTCAAAAGGAACACCCTTGCTTTCAAGGATTCGTACCGCATTGGTCTTCTTTACGCCTTTTCCCATGCCTTGAAAGTCCTTTCCGCAAAAGTACACCCGCCGGCGGGATCGATTTCCTTGTCGAAAGAAAACCCCTGTCCGAATATTTCCACGCAGGCTTCCGCAACGTCCCTGTCGTAAAACCTTCCTGCGTTTTCCGAGACCTCGGTGATGGCCGCCTCGATCCCAAAAGCGGGCCTGTACGGCCGATGGGAGGACATGGCCTCCATCACGTCGGCCACGGCGAGGATCCGGGCTTCAGGAAGGATGTCGACGCCTGAAAGGTGGCGGGGATATCCCGAGCCGTCGAGCCTTTCGTGATGCTGATGAACGATTTCCGCAACAGGCCAGGGAAAGTCGATATCCTCAAGGATCTTCGCACCGATTTCGGGGTGACGCTGGATGAGCCCCCGTTCCACGGGCGAGATGGCCCCCGGCTTGCTCAGGATCTCCCCTGGTATCTGGATCTTGCCGATGTCATGGATCATGGAGGCCAGGTAGACTCCCTTCCGGAGATCGTCGGAAAACCCCATGACGCGCGCGATCTCCGAGGCAAGACCTGCGACCCGCCGCTGGTGTCCCGCCGTATAGGGATCCTTGGACTCGACGGTCCTCGCAAGAACGTAAACGGTCTGTTCCAGGGTCCTCGCAAGGGCCGCGTTGCTCCTTTCGAGCTCCTGCGTCCTCTCTGCGACGGCGATTTCGAGCCCCGCCTTCTGCTTCTGGAGTTCCTGTTCGCTCCGGTGCATCCGGACCATGGCCCTCATCTGGGCAAGCAGTTCGCTTTCATCGACGGGCTTGTTCAACAGGGCGTCGGCCCCGGCTTCGAGGGCCTTGACTTTCATCTGCGTTCCCGTTTCGGCGGCGGTTATCATGACGATGGGGATGGAATCAAAAGGCGGTGTGGACCTGATGCGCCTCGCGACTTGGAGGCCATCCATTTCCGGCATGAATAGATCGAGCAGGATGATGTCGGGGTTTTCCTCTTCCAGAAGCTTCAGGCCTTCCGCCCCTGAAAGTGCCGTGACCAGTTGGGCAGCCGGCATGATTCTCTTCAGTATCGCACGGTAGACAAGCACGTTGTCTTTCCTGTCATCAATGGCGAGAACTTTCATGTTTGTGCCCTCCGAAGCCTTTTCGGTTTGTCGTGGGAACCATCACCTGCGGCCCAGATACTTTTCAACGATTTTTCCCACTTGATCCCTTTCGATCGGTTTGGCGAGATAATCGTCGCATCCTGCCTCCAGGGCTCTTTCCACATCACCCTTCATGGCCTGGGCCGTTACCGCCACGACGGGCAGGTGCCCCTCTTTCTCGCATCGGCGGACGTCTTTCACCAGATCATACCCGTGCATGTCGGGAAGCTTCAGGTCAAGAAACACCAGCCCGGGAAGAGCCTGCCTGATTTTTTCGAGCCCTTCCTGTCCAGTGGCCGCCTCGTCCACCCTGAGGTCCGGAGGGAGCAGTGCCTTGAGGACAAGAAGATTATCGGGGTTATCCTCGATTATGAGCACGTCCGGCCCGCCGGGAAGCTTTTCAATGGGCAGGTCGGGGCAGGTCGGCGCAACCGGCTCCCCGGGTTCCAGGATTTCCCGCACCCTTGCGACCAGGCCGTCCCTGTCGATATCCCCCTTGATCACGTACTGTCTGACATGGTTGGTGCTGAGACGGTTTCTGTCGTCGGCGGTCAGGTCCTTTGCGGTGATCACGAGGACGGGAAGCTCCCGCGTTTCTGGCTTTGACCGGATTCCCTCAAGGACGGCAAACCCATCGACACCCGGCATCATGAGGTCCAGGATCATGGCGTCGGGAGTTTTCATCTCGACGTACCGCAGGGCCTCCTCCCCGTTTGGTACGACATCGACGACGGCGAGGTTTTCTTCCTCAACGAGGGTTTTCACCTGCAAGGCGGCGATCTCGTTGTCCTCCACCAGAAGGATTGCAGGTATCGCAGCTTCTTTCACATATGCCTCTACGGCTGCGGCGATCTTTTCATAGCTGGTCTGTGATTTCCGCAACACCGCGAGGGTGCTGCCCCTGAGTTTTTCCTTTTCTTCGGCCGAAAGGTCCCTGGCGGTCGCCACGATGACCGGGAGGGGTTGCGTTTTCTCATCCCGGCGGAGCCTGTCAAGAACCTCGAAGCCGCTGACATCGGGCATCATCAGGTCCAAAACCACGAGGTCGGGGACGACGACGGCAGCTTTCTCAAGACCTTCTTCGCCTCCAGCGGCTTCCATGGTTGCAAAGCCCCTGTCTGAGAGCACCCGGACGATCTCCTGCCTGTCGACGGGATTGTCGTCCACGACAAGCACCCGTCTCGGCCTGTTTTCTACGAGGTTTTCGATTTCCGCGAAAAGCCGCTTCGGGTCGACGGGTTTTGTCAGATATCCTACGGCACCGAGGGCGAATCCAGTTTCCCGTTCCTCCGATACGGACACCACCAAAATCGGGATGTCCCTGGTCTGGTCAGCGGACTTGAGATGTTGCAGGATCTCCCATCCGTCCACATCGGGCATCACCACGTCGAGGGTGACCACGTCGGGACGATGTGTCCTCGCAAGCCTGATCGCTTCCTCCCCCGAGGCGGCACATAATGTCCTGTACCCCCGTTTTTCCAGAACCTGTGACAGATGATTGCGGACGGCCTCCTCATCGTCAACGATAAGGACGATTCCCTTTTTCTCTTTTTCCGGAATCGAAGGCCACCCGGGCTCGTTTCGGGGCGCGCCGGCTGACGATCCTGCATCTCGTGCCCGGTTTTCGAGCTGTCTCGGCAGGATCACCGTAAAGGTCGATCCTTCATCGACACGGCTTTGGACGGTGATATCGCCTCCCAGAAGCCGTGCCGACTTTCGGGCGATGGCAAGCCCCAGACCGGTTCCTTCGTAACGGCGCGCGGACGAGCCGTCGAGCTGCCGGAACTCGTCGAAAACCGTCTCACGTTGCTCCTCGGGAATGCCTATTCCCGTGTCTGACACGTCTATGCGAAGATGCTCCCCTTCAACGGAGGCGCGGATTCTTACCAGACCATCCTCGGTAAACTTGACGGCATTTCCGATGAGATTCCTCAAAATCTGGCGCAGCCTGGACTGATCGCTCTCCACAACAGGAAGGGATTCGTCGATCTCCTCCTCCAGGCCGATCCCCTTCTCCTCAGCCAAGGGTCTGAAGATTTCGACAACATCGCCTATGACGGAGGACAAGGACACTTCTTCCTTGCGGATTTCCAGTTTGCCCGATTCGATCTTCGACAGATCAAGGATGTCGTTGATGAGTTCAAGCAGTTGCCGCCCGTTCCGCTCGATGATGCCCAGATATTCGTGCCGCTCCTCGGGCGAAGCATCTTGCTGGTCCGTCATGAGCCGTGACAAGGCCAAAATGGAATTGAGGGGAGTCCTGAGTTCATGGCTCATGTTGGAGAGGAATTCACTTTTAAGCCTGTTTGCTTCTTCAACCTGCATCTTTTGCACGTCGAGCTCCAGGTTCTGTTCGTGAAGTTCCTCGGCCTGATGCTTCAATTGTTCCGACTGCGTCTCGAGCTCCACGTTCTTCTCGCGAAGCTCGTTGGTCATTTCCAGAATGCGCCTTGTGGCGAGAACACGTTCAAGGGTGGCGACGATTCCCGGGAGGTCCTGCCTGACGACCTCCATCTGTTCTTCCGTAAAGGGCGTCATGGAAGCGAGGGTTACCATGCCAAGGGTTTCCCTGTCGTTCGCAACGGGGATGCCCAGGATCTGCCGGGCTTCCGTCATCCCGAAGGGAGTTGAGAAGGCAAACAGTTCTTCGTCGATCTCTTCCTCGTCGGAGGATCGATCGAAGAGCATGAGGTCTCCCTTGACAATCACTCTTCCGACAAGGCCTTCCAGGGATGCGCTGTCTGCATCGCTCACCGTCTCGGGATCAAAACCCGCCGAGAACAGGTGTACGAAGCGTCCAGTCTCCCTTTCACGAAGATGGAAGGCCCCCATGGATGCGTCCAGGGTATCCATGAGACGCTCCGTGGCATTTCTGGCGAAATCTTCCACGGTACTCAGGGGCAAAAGGGCGCTCATGATGTGTGCCGCCTTGTCCCGTACCGCAATTTTTGAAACAAGGGTATCGGCCAGTTCATTCAATGTGGAGGCCAGTTCACCCAGTTCGTCCTTGCGGTCCAGTTCGATCCTTTCATCAAGCTCTCCGTTGCGGATCTTCGTTGCCGCCCGGCTCATGTGGACCAGCGGTTGTGCAATGTTTTTCGCCGCCACAAGAGCTATCAGAAGTGCGAGAACCACACATGCCAGACCGATCAGCACGGCGTTTTTGATGAGCCTGTACAGTGGACCGTAAATTTCCGAAACGTCCTGTTTCACCACCATACCCCAGCCCAGTTCCGGGAGAAACCCGTGGGCGGCGATGACACGGGCGCCCCGGTAATCTTCCGTCTCAAGGACTCCTTCCTTACCCTTGATGGCCATCGTCGAGGCTTCATCAGTGATACGCCTCTGCAAAACGGCATTCTCTTCCCAGCGGAGGGGGCTCAGGACCATCCCGTCCGGACCGACGAGCAGGCTTTCTCCCGTCTCGCCAAGGCTCGTCCGCTCGCGCAAAAGGGGATAAAGAAAGGACTCCAGATCGACGAGGCCCGCCAGAACTGCGAAAGGCTCCTTCCCGCCTTCAGCAAAAACCGGGACGGACATTACCATGGCCGGGCGTCCCTGCAAATATTGCATGTCCCTGATGCTGCCGGTGTATATGCCCCCCGATTCGAGGGTTTTGCGGAAGTAGTCCTCGTGAAGCCTGTTGAGGTCCTCCCGGGATTTATCGGTACATATTTCCACCATGCCCGTTCCCGCGTTGATGAACTGGAATTGCAAGAAATCACGTGTGAGCCGGCAGTGGGTTTCAAGGGCCTGCCTGGCCGCCAGGATCCTCTCTGAATCAGCTTCGGTCCTGTTTTCCTTGCTTTTGCCAAATGTTTCGGCCATGGCCGCGACACGCTGATAGTGGGCAAGGACACGGATATCCGTCTTCTTTTCTTCATGCCAGAGCCTGATGGCCCCTATTCTCCTGTCTCTCGCCCCTTCAAGGCTATACTGGAGGTCCGCCTTCTTTTCCTCCACCATGGTGATCCCGAGAAACAGGATCCCTGCAACCGCCGGGATCAAGGCTGCAAGGAAGAAATATACGAGAAGTCGCCTGGAAACGCTTCCGGCTCTGATCTTCGGGGACATACCGAATCACATCCTCGCCCTGGGGCAAAAGGTCAGATCTTTCTGTATACCCTGCAATGACGACAAACAGTATCGTACCATGCCGCATGCTGTGCAGGCACTTCCTCGGCCTCACCAAGGACGAGAAAACCTCCGGGCTTGAGGGCCCGGTCGAGGCGCTCAAAGACCTCTTCCTGGATCTTCGGCGTCATGTACACAAGGACATTGCAGCACAGGATGATGTCGAAGGCCCCGTAAACGCTTTCCGCCGGGGTCGCGGGTTCCATGGAAAGAAGGTTATGCCGGGAAAACCGCGTGGTTCCCCTGAGGCCTTCGTCTACCCTGTAGGATCCGTTTTTCCCATGGAAATATCTGGAGAGAAAACAGAGAGGCACCATTCCGAGACGTTCCGGAGGGTACCGGCCCTCCCGGGCCAGATTCAGGTCTTTCTCCTCGATGTCCGTTCCAAAGACGAGGAATCTGAAAGGCTCAGTCCGTTTTCGGAGGGCCTCTGCGATCAGGATCGCTATGGAATAGGCTTCCTCTCCGCTACTGCACCCCGCGGACCAGACCCGTATCAGGTAATCCTTTTTTGAGGCTTTGTTCTCGAGCATCGAGGGGATCGCAATTTTCGACAGGATGGTAAAAACAAGTGGATCCCTGAAAAATTCGCTGACACCGATGGTAAGTGAATCCAGAAGATTGTCTATTTCGCCGGAGTCGTTTTCGAGAAGTGTGCGGTATTCATCGATTTTTTGACACCGGCAAAGCTCCATCCGGTGACTGATCTCGCGCGACACAACAGACGGCCTGAAGCCGGAGAAATCGACCTTTCGCCTTTCGGCAAGCAGATCAAGGATTCCGGACAAGGCTTCTGTTTCTTCAAATCCGTTTCCGGGGAACGCCGACCGCATCCGCACCATGGCGATGCTCCCTTCAGACTGCATTACCATGATACAATTCCACAGCCGCTCGCGAAAGTCCCGGGGCAAAGGCCGCCGGACGCCCCGGGACACCGCCCGGGGCACCCGGCACGAGGGCTATCCGGTCACCTTGTCCTTCGTCCGCCTCTGTCGGCCGAATCCTGAACTTCCTTGTAGGCCAGGGACAAACCCTCGAAATCATATTCAGGATCAAGATGCCCTCCGGCACCACAAGGTCTGCGCATTTCTTCCTCGTTCCATCTCCGCTCAGTCATCACTTGTGCCTCCCCTTTCGCTGTTTATTTTTCGCCGCCGGCTTTGACCCGGACGATCCGGACAGCCTTGCCCGAGGACCGTTCCACCGTGCCCGGGTCTTCCAGGCGAAGTCCCACGCGGATTCCCAAAACCTCGTGCAAAGCCTTGCCGGCTCGTTTCCCAAGCTGCGTCTTTTCCTCGTGATCCAGAAAATCCTCATTCTCGCATACGACAGTCAGTTCTTTCAGACCCTTCTTTTCCGTAACCTCAAGAAAGTAGTGCAGCGTAACCTCAGGGATCTGGCCAAGAACGGCCTCTATCTGGGAGGGGAAAACATTCACCCCGCGGATGATCAGCATGTCGTCGCAGCGTCCCCTGACCCTTTCGATCCGGAGATCGTCCCTGCCGCAGGGACATGTCCCCGGGACAAATCTCGTCAGGTCCCTCGTGCGGTACCTGATAACGGGCATGGCCTCCTTGGTGAGCGAAGTGATCACCAATTCCCCTGTCTCGCCTTCGTCTACCGGCAGACCCGTCGCCGGGTCGACGATCTCGAAGAGGAAATGGTCCCAGTTGGCGTGAAGGCCCGTCTTTTCGGGGCACTCCATGGCCACGCCGGGGCCGATGACCTCGGAAAGCCCGTAGGAATCAAGGGCGGTGACACCGAGTGATTCCTCGATGCGGTCCCGCATTTCAGCGGTCCACGCCTCGCCGCCTAGGATAGCGAGACGGAGATTCAGTCTGTCCCGTATTCCTCTCTTTTCAATCTCTTCGGCAAGATAAAGTGCATATGAAGGCGTACTGGTAAAAGCCGTGGTTCCCAGGTCTTCCATAAGCATGATCTGGCGGCCCGTAAATCCACCCCCCGTGGGAATCACCATGGCCCCGAGACGCTCGGCGCCGTAGTGGAAGCCAAGGGCCCCGGTGAACAGCCCGTACCCGAGGATCACCTGGAAGACATCCTCTGCGGTCATGCCCGCCCTTTTCAGGCATTTGGCCATGCATTCCGACCAGGAATCCAGATCGCCCTGGGTGTATGACACAACCGTTGGCTTTCCCGTCGTTCCAGATGACGCGTGGACCCTCCGGACATCTTTCTTGTCACAGGCGAGGATTCCCAGCGGATAGTGGTCCCTCAGGTCATCTTTTGTCATGAAGGGGAGTCGCCGCAGATCTTCCAGGGACCTGATATCTTCCGGGGAGAGGTTTCGGTCCTCCATCCGCGCCCGGTAGAAAGGAACTCCCTCCCACATCCGCTTTACCGTCTTTTTGAGATTTTCGATTTGCCTTTGCTCTTGCTGCCTCATCATCAATTCGCTCCTTTCACCGGTGAAAAAAGAATAAAAAAAAGGCCGGGGTTCCCGTCCTTTTCGGGAACCCCGGCCTCGTGTCGGCTCACGGACGCCTACGCGTCGAACCGCAGAGGGGGTCCCACGCCGCCATAATAGTAAAAGCCAAACCAGTTCATCGAAAGGCCTGCGCGTTCCCTCTGCATGCCGGCGTCCTCCTTTTTCCGAAATTTGTTGTGCATCCTTATATCACTTTATTTCAGGGCCGTCAAGCACAAGGAGTCATTCCGACCGCGGTTTTTGCCCCGGGTTTTTCATGGCCTCCTGAAACAGCTCGTCCCTGAACGCCGGAGTATAGCGTCCCTTCCCCCGGCTTCGCTCGCCGAAAAGTATGGCGTTCACCGGGCAGATGCCGATGCACCGCATGCACCGGAGGCAGTCATTCCCGCGAAGGAACTCCGCCTTGCCATCCCGCATCTGGAGATTGTCGTCGGGGCATTCCTTGACGCACCTTCCGCATCCGATGCACCTGGTTTTGATGACCCTGAAATCCTTGTAAAGGCGATTTTCCATCAGGTGGGTCGCCACGAAGCCCGTTATTTCGTTGATCCATCTCTTCCGGCCGGGGTCGTGAAAGGGGTCTTTACGGAAGGCCTCCACTCCCTGGTGGATTCTGTCCGCAAATTCCCCAATTTTCTGTGGGAGCCCCTCTTCGAACCGAACCATTTTGCGGTGCATGAAATGATCAGGGCTGAAGAAGGTCCGCGCCCCGTTCGATGGACATTTAAAACTCTGACGGGCGATGGTCATGTAGTTTTTCTCCCGCAATTTTTCAGCTGCACAAGTCAGACTGTCGCCGGAACTCCAGGCATGGGTCGAAAAAACAAAGGCTGGAACAGGTGTTTCACGTTTTTTCAAACCCGCAAAGAAGGGTTCGAGAATCCTGGGATAACAGAGCCCGTAGGAAGGGAAACCCACTCCCAGCACGTGGGCATCCACACCGGAGGGATCGACCCGTTCCACAGACCCGGCTTCCCCCGTATACCCATGTTGTTTCAGCTCTTCAAGGATTGCTTCTCCAACGAGCCTCGTATTTCCTGTTCCCGAAAAGCAGGCGACAAGAATCCGCATATCTTTTCCCATCCTTTTGTACAGGGTTTATTCTAAAGACACGGGAAAGGGTCTTCCTTAGAACGAAACACGCCTCGGGCGCTCTTTCCCGGCTGGATCTTTGGCCTTTCTTTATCACACCCCATTAATTCTGTAAAGGAGGATGTATCATGCCCGGACCAATCAGGGGAAAAACAATCATTTCCGTCATCGGTGCATCCAGGCCAGACGAAAAGATCTATACCCTCGCCATGGAGGTCGGCAGGCTTCTTGCAGAAAAGGGCTTCATCATTGCCTGCGGCGGATTGGGAGGCGTCATGGAAGCCGTCTGCAGGGGAGCTGCGGAAAGAGACGGCCTTTCTCTTGGATTCCTGCCCCGGGAATCCCACGCGGCAAATCCCTATGTGACGATCCCCGTTCCAACGGGGCTCGGTGAAGCAAGAAACATTCTGGTCGTTGCCTCCGGGTCGGCGGTCATTTCCATTGGCGGGGCTTTCGGGACTCTTTCGGAAATCGGATTCGCCATGAAACTCGGGAAACCGCTCGTGGGCCTTCACACCTGGTCTTTCATCGATAACGAGGGGAACAGCTATCCCGAAATGGCGGCATCCACGCCGCGTGAAGCAGTGGACATGGTGCTGCGGTGTACCGACGTTCAGGCCGGCGGCATCAAGGCGGGTCTGGACTGAAGGGGTTCCAGTCCGAAACGGGGGGTCCACCGCAGGATTTCCATCCTGCCGTCGAAGTGCTCCACCAAAACGGAACAGTGCTGTACCCAGTCTCCACAGTTGCAGTACATGAGGTCCCGGAGTTTCCGGAGTACCGGTAAATGGGTGTGCCCGCAGATAATTCCGTCGCATTCCTCGCGTTCCGCCTCGTCGGCAAGGGATTCCTCAAACTGTTCGATGATCCCTGCAGCGACACGGAAGAGGTTCTTCACGGTCCCGGCAAAAACCTTCCGGTGCATTCCCAGATGCTCCATGACGCTGTTCACTCCCGCATCCGCCCACAGGAGAAGGTTGAAGATCCTGTTGCCGAACGCCTCGAGACGGGCCGACTTCTTGACGAAACGGTCGAAGTCGTCGCCGTGGGCAACGAGGAACCGTCTGCCGTCTGCCGTCTCGTGAATGGCCCGCTCCCTGAGGTTGGCACCGGCGAAAAAACCACCGAACCACCGATCCAGAAATGCATCATGGTTGCCGGTAATGTAGGTAACAGGCGATGTCCGGGCATGTCGGAAGATTTCTTCGATGACCTTCCGGTGCGGCGATTCCGGCCTTTTCAGACGATCCGCTTTCTCGCTGTCCAGAAAATCGCCTACAAGGTACATGGCGTCGCAGGTAATGTCCGAAAGGAAAGCGGTCAAATCGGAAGCCTTGCTCCAACGGCTCCCCAAATGAACATCAGACAGGAAAACACTCCTGAAACGGGTCATTCCGACACCTCCTCCCGGATAATCAACCCATAATCCACAGGGCCGTCACATTGTACCACCCGCACGTGGCGGCACAAGAGGCAAAAGCAGGGGCCGGACGTATAAAACCGTCCGGCCCCACTCACTGTTGCCTTCTGCGCTGCTTTTAACATCTAGAACAGGTTCAGGATGTGTCCCTCGTCGTCCACGTCGATGACTTCCGCCGCAGGCTTTTTCGGCAAACCCGGCATGGTCATGATGGACCCGCAGATGGGCACGATGAAGCCCGCCCCCGCCGACAGCCTCACCTCGCGAACGTTGATCCGGAACCCCCTCGGGCGCCCCTTCTTCGACGGGTCGTCGGTCAGCGACATCTGCGTCTTCGCCATGCACACCGGCAGCTTCCCGTAGCCTTTTTCCTCGAGCTCCGCAATGGTCTTCGCCGCCGCGTCGGTGTAGTCCACCCCGTCGGCTCCGTAGACGTCTTTCGCGATGGTCTCGATCTTTTCACGGATCGGAAGCTCCAGCCGGTACAGCGGATGGTACCCGTTTTCGCCCGTCTCGATGGCTTCCAGTACGGCCTCCGCCAGCTCCTGTCCTCCGGCACCGCCCTTTTCCCACACTTCCGACAGGGCGATCCGGGCCCCGTGGGCTTCCGCCGCCTGGTGCACCGCCTCGATCTCGGCCTCGGTGTCGGAGGTGAACCGGTTCAGGGCGACCACCACGGGGACACCGAACCGGGACAGGATGTCGATGTGGGCCTCGAGGTTTTCGGCTCCCTTTTTGAGGGCCTCGACATTCTCTTTGCCCAGGTCGTCTTTGGCAACCCCGCCGTGCATCTTGAGGGCCCGCACGGTGGTTACAAGCACCACCGCGTCGGGGTGGAATCCGGCGTGCCGGCTCACGATGTCGAGGAATTTCTCGGCACCGAGGTCGGCGGCGAATCCCGCTTCCACGATGGCGTAGTCGGTGAGCTTGAGGGCCATCTTCGTGGCGGTGATGGAGTTGGTCCCGTGGGCGATGTTGGCGAAGGGACCCCCGTGCACGAAGGCGGGCACGTGCTCGATGGTCTGGACCAGGTTGGGGTTGAGGGCGTCTTTGAGGAGCGCCGCCATGGCCCCGTGGGCCTTGAGGTCCGACGCGGTGACGGCGTCGCCGCTCCAGGTGTATCCGATGACGATCCGCCCAAGACGCGCCTTGAGGTCCTTGAGGTCTTTCGACAGGCACAATATGGCCATGACTTCCGAGGAGACACTGATGTCGAAGCCGCTCTCGCGGGGGATCCCGTGGGGCTTCCCGCCAAGGCCGATCACCGTGTTCCGGAGCGCTCGGTCGTTCATGTCAACCACACGCCGCCAGGTGATCCGCCTCGGGTCGATCCCGAGGTCGTTCCCCTGCTGCAGGTGGTTGTCGATCATGGCCGAGAGCAGGTTGTGGGCCGTACCCACGGCGTGAATGTCGCCGGTGAAGTGCAGGTTGATGTCCTCCATGGGGAGCACCTGGCTGTAGCCGCCTCCGGCGGCTCCGCCCTTGATGCCGAAGCAGGGACCCAAAGACGGCTCCCGAAGGCAGAGCATGGCCTTTTTCCCTTCTTTGACCAGCGCCTGGGTCAGGCCGATGGTGGTGGTCGTCTTCCCCTCGCCCGCCGGCGTCGGCGTGGTGGCGGTCACCAGGACGAGCTTCCCGTCGGGGCGCTCCGACAGCTCGTCGAAGTATTTCAGGTCCACCTTCGCTTTCGTATGACCGTAGGGAATGAGGTACTTTTCCGGTATCCCCAGCTTCTTCGC
>Ga0182238_1000258_pt1 | contig 17267 bp, 16 predicted proteins | sample hydfrates6_PW_90_FD_132439 | JGI IMG/M metagenome (GOLD analysis project Ga0182238, IMG submission 132439) | Subsurface microbial communities from deep shales in Texas, USA - hydraulic fracturing test 6_PW_90 | ecosystem: Environmental > Aquatic > Deep subsurface > Shale gas/oil reservoir >... | reverse complement strand
GTTCCTTCCAGGAACCCGATGACCATGACGCCATGGAGCACTCACTGGGAACGGCCTTCCGGAAGGCGTACGTTCAGGGGATCGTCCGCGAAATGGACAGATACTTCGGGCACCATAACTACACCATGGATCACCTGTTCAGGGACGAAAGGCGCCTGGTGCTGGAAAAGATCACTGAAGAAGCGGCCCGGCCGTTCTTCGAGGCTTGCGGCACCTTTTCGGAGAATCAGGCCCCCCTTATAGAATACCTTGGCGAAAACGACATTCCCGTTCCTCATGTCTTCAAAGCCGCACTCTCCTTGTCGCTTACGCGGGAAATGGAGCTCCTTTTCAGGCAAAAACGGCTGGACCTCGACCTCGTCGAAGACCGGGCAGATGAATTCACCCGATGGAACCTTGAAATACCCTGTTTCGTAATTGCGGACCAGGCTTCGGAACACCTTGAGAAACTGATCCAGGAGGCCGATTCCACCCGCGACCCAGCCTGCCTTGATGAGGCCCTCAGGCTGTTGGCCCTCTTTGACCGGCACGGTGAGCCCGTGGACCTCCACAAGGGACAAAAGGCCTTTTTTGAACTGGCACAACAAATTACCGAAGCAGAGAAACCGGAGGGGTATTCGCGTATTTTTTCAAGCTCCGCCTATCTCTTGCTGGCAGATAAACTCGGAATAAGCCATCAACAGGTTCCGTAAATTTGTTTCCAGCCTTGACAAAGCAACCTGTTTCGGGATAGGATTTGTATTGAGAATCGATATCGTTATTATCCCCCTGGGCGTGATCATGCATCGATTTCTTCCTTCACTTTCTCTTTTCCCGGCGCAGGGGAGGGCGAGGAATCGCCCTCCCCATTTTGTGACCGGACGACTCGTTTCAACCTCTGAAACCTTTGAAAGCAAATCCCGGGAGGTGGAATCATGAAAATTGCCGTAGCAGTACAAGATGGCGCCGTGTGTCCCCATTTCGGTCATGCGCCGTTTTACGCCCTTTTCACTGTTGATGAAAGGGGAAACATTCTTGATCGCACGAATCATCCGAGCCCCGGTCACGCGCCGGGCGTTTTGCCAAAGTGGCTTGGAAGCCTCGAAAGCGATGTCATCATTGCCGGAGGCATGGGCCCCAAGGCGGAGGAACTTTTCCGGGCCCAGGGCATCGAGCCCGTCATCGGTGTCTCTGGCGATATCGAGGAAGCCGTGAAAAACTATTGTTCAGGCGCTCTCGAACTCGGCCCCAGCGCATGTCACCATGGCTCCGAAGATACGGCGCATCACTGTGAACACGACCAAAGCGATGAAAACCGATGAAATCAATGACGCTCGCTGTAGCTAGCGGCAAGGGCGGAACGGGAAAAAGCAGCGTCAGCGCATCCCTTGTCCTGGCCATCCAGAATTTGCTGGCAGTCGATGCCGATGTTGAAGAACCCAATCTCGGCCTCCTCCTCGGCGCCGTCCCCTTGGAGAGCACTCTGATCACCCTGCCCGTCCCGGCTGTTTACGGCGACTGCTGTACCCGATGCGGCAAATGTGTTTCGGGTTGCATGTTCGGTGCCCTTACGATGTTTGGAGAAGCCCCTCCGCAAGTAAATGATCTCTGCCACGGATGCGGTCTCTGTTCCATGGTCTGCCCCGAGAAGGCAATAACTGAAGTGGACAAACCCATCGGCGAGATCAGACATTGCCGGACCTCCCGGGAAGGTGATCTCTACGAAGGACGTCTCCGTGTCGGAATGCCCAACCCCGTGCCAGTGATAGAAGATCTCGTCAAGACCATTCTCGACATGGATGGTTCCAAGGTCATCGACTGCGCACCCGGGAACGCCTGTCCCATGGTCGCCGGTGTCAGACATGCCGATGCCGTCCTGCTCGTGACGGAACCCACACCTTTCGGTGCAGCCGACCTTGAACTCGCTCTCCAGGCAGTCGTCGACCTCAAGAAACCTGTTGGAGTCCTCGTCAACCGCTCTGATCTCGCAGCAGCTGATATCAAGGGATTGGCCGCAAAATATGATGCTCCCATCCTGGCCGAGTTCCCCTTTTCGAGGACCGTTGCCGAGGCGTATGCCGAAGGCACACCGCCGGCCGCGATGGACACCAGGTGGAAATCAGGACTCCGTGAAATCTGGGAATATTTCGAAAGGAAGCTGGACCAATGAAACCACGCGAAATCGTTGTCATCAGCGGAAAGGGTGGAACAGGAAAAACGACTTTCACTTCGCTGCTGGCCGCCTCTTTTGGAGAGGCAGTCATCTGCGATGCCGACGTAGACGCCCCCGACCTCGAGATTCTGCTGAAGCCCAGGCGCATAAACGAGCAACCCTTCTGGGGCATGCAAACGGCCGAGGTGGATCCGGCCCTTTGTACAGGATGCGGGACCTGTGTCGCCGCCTGCAGGTTTGACGCCATAGCTATGGTCGACGGCAAGGCTGAAGTGGATACCTCCTTTTGCGAAGGCTGCGATGTCTGCCGCAGGGTCTGTCCCGAAAAGGCAATATCTCTTGTGGACACCCGGCAGGGAACATCTTACGAGGGATTGACGAATCTTGGTCCCATGTGGCATGCCAGATTGAATCCCGGCGGCGAGAACTCGGGGAAACTCGTCCAGTTTTTGAGGGAGTCGGCTCTTCATACGGCCCGGGAGCGGGATATCCCTCTCATATTGACCGATGGACCGCCAGGCATCGCTTGCCCGGCGATCTCGGCCATGACAGGTGCCGATCTGGCCATTGCCGTCACGGAACCCTCCGGAGCCGCCTTCCACGATGTGGAGCGACTCTCGCAGGTTACGGCCCGTTTTGGCATCCCGACGGCTTTTGTGGTCAACAAGGCTGATCTCGCGCCAAAACTGGCGGAAAAACTCAAGCAAGAAGCCAGGACGAGAAACTGGAAAATCCTCGGTGAAATTCCCTTCAACAGGGCCGTTGTGGATGCAGTGGCGGAAGCACGAATCCCTGTTCAGGAGTTGCAGGAAGAAATACAATTGATACGGAAACGGCTTGACAACCTTTTGTGAGGTGTTGCCCCTTGGGTGACAAGCTTGGCGGAACAAAGGCGCCTGAACCAAGTCCGGAACGGTTGATACTCCCTCTTTTCGTCACGACCGGCACAGGACGCCGGATCCAATCGGAGGCCATCGAGGGAGTAAAGACCCTTTCTGTCGACCTGCTGGTTGAGGCCGTCGACAAGGCGATTTCCGCAGGCGTCATGAGTTTCCTTCTTTTTGGTCATTACGAAGAAGATGCAAAGGATTCGAGTGGCACACCTGCATCCGATCCCGGCGGCCCCGTACAAGAGGCTCTCAGACGTCTGACTTCACAATTCGACAAGGCCGTTTTGTACACCCACATCTCGCTCAGTCATGCCACTGATCACGGTCTCAATTTTTGCCCTGGACCTTCCGGGGCACCCGACATGGAAAAAACCCGCAAACGCTTTTTGGCAATCGCCGAAAGCCATCTCGAAGCAGGAGCACACGGCGTTATCCCCCTGTTTCTGGAAAAAGGCTTTGTCCGACTCCTTCGGTCAACAATGGATACCCGGGGGTTTTCGGACAGGACAATCCTGAGTTACGGCGCCAAGTTCGATTCGGCCCTTTACGGTCCTTTCAACACTTCCACCTCTGTCAGCGAAAAGGGAATGCCCCGTGAGCAAATCGATCCTTCCGACGGAAAAGCAGCATCTTCCAAAGCCGTAGCAGACATAGAGGAAGGCGCTTCCGAACTGATCATCAAACCTGCGTTGCCTTATCTGGATATCATTGCGAAGTTCCGGAGGGATTTCGCCATCCCCCTGGTGGGATGGCTGGTCAGCGGCGAATACATGATGATCAAAGCAGCTGCTGCCCATAACGTATTTGATGAAAAACGAACTGTTCTCGAGTTTCATCAATGCCTTTTTCGGGCCGGGGTAGACCGGATCATCACGTACGATGCGATCCGTCTTGCCCGTTGGCTCCGGGGAAAAGAATGACAAGAGGCCGGAAGCCTTGAAGGCGTCGGCCTCTTATTATCATTTTATCCCTGCTGTTTCGCTTCTTCCGGGAGTCTTGCCATCACGGCCTCAGCCAGAGCCTCGGGAATGTTATCCCTGGTGTAGTGTTCAAGGCGTCCGTTATCGCCAAGGATGGATATCTCCTTGTCCACGGGAATCTCGGCAAGAACGGGTATGTTCCATTTATCCGCAGTTTCCTTCAGGTGACTTGGACCAAAAAGTTCCCATTTGGCTCCACATTCGGGACAAATCACGTGTCCCATGTTTTCCACGAGTCCCAGAAGGGGTACGTCCAGCATCTGGGCCATGTGCATCATTTTTTCCACAACCAGGGCCGAAAGCCCCTGAGGTGCTGTCACGACAAGCAGGCCGTCGAGATCAATAACCTGCATGACCGTCAATGCCGCATCGGCCGTTCCGGGTGGAAGATCGATGATGAGGTACTCCGTATCGCCCCAGTTTACCTCTTCCCAAAACTGCTTGAGGACGTTACCTATCAGTGGTCCGCGCCAGACAACGGGTTTCGTGGGATCGTCGAGCATCAGGTTGATCGACATGGCCCGTATTCCGAGCCATCCCGTCTTCGGTGCTACCACGCCGGAATCACTGGAGAAGGGCACCTCACGGACACCCAGGAGCTTCGGAATGGAAGGCCCCGTAATGTCGGCATCAAGGACACTGACTTTGGCACCCTTTTTCGCCAGGCCTACGGCCAACATGGCCGAAACGGTGCTTTTTCCTACTCCACCTTTGCCGCTGCCGACGGCGATGACATGTTTGATGTTCCGCTTTGTCTTCGGCGGCATGCCGCTACCGTTACCGCCGGTTTTTCCTTCCTGTTGCCGGTCCTGTCCGGCATTTGCCTTTTCAGCCATGGCGCCTATCTCCCTTCCTGGATCAATGAAAGCTTTCCCGCCTTATAGGCTGTGAGGGCTTCGCCGCAGGTGCAATCAGCTGCTTCATAGACGGCCATGCCTGCAGCGGCCAGGGCGCTCGCCGCCTTCGGTCCCACCCGGGGGGCAAAGACCACGGAAGCTCCCAGACGGGCAAGTTCCTGAACCGCCTGAGCTCCAGCTCCGTGAGAAGCGGCTGTTGCCTGATTTTTCACCGATTCGATTTCATCTGTGTCCGGGTCGACCAGAAGAAACCAGGGAGCTCTCGCAAACCTGCCGGAAACCTGTGCCGAAAGGTCCTCTCCCTCCGCCGGAATTGCAATGCGCATAAAAACCACCTCATTTTATGTGATGTCTTTCAATTGAATATTATTCTCAACAAGATATCTATTCTAAACGGCCCTTGCGTGCACAGTCAAGAAAAATCTCCTTGCACGTTGTTGATTCATCCATCACGGGGAAAACACATGTCCGTAGAAATATTTCGATCATGAAGACGCCTGTTATTGATAAAAGGTCTTGACAAGGTCATGGCTCCACAGGTATGGTGTTAAAAGTTTGGAAAGGCTAACTTTTAATTTTTCTGATCGTCGCTGACGAGGAGGCTTTTACTGTGAAAACGTCAATCTACATGCTCAAAAATGGCGAAAAGGCAAAAATCATGGCGATGCCGCCGGGAATGTGCGGAAGGCGTCTCGAGGCTGTCGGGCTCCGCACCGGGAAAATCGTCGAAAAGGTATCGGGCATGCCCTTCCGCGGCCCGATCACCCTTGACATAGATGGGCGCCAGATAGCCATAGGCCACGGCGCCGCAGGGAAAATTCTCGTGGAAACCCTGGAGACAGGCGACCGGGAATGAAAAACCACTGCTCCCTCTGTTCGGCGGGACAGGGGAATTGTGATTCCTGTCCCCTGAAAGGCGGATCCAAATACATCCCGCTCTCCGAAGAGTGCAACAAGAAAATCCTCCTCGTCGGAAACCCCAACGTGGGGAAAAGCGCACTCTTCAGCCGCCTGACGGGCGTGCACGCCATTTCGTCCAACTATCCGGGGACGACTGTAGGTTTCACCCAGGGACGTTTCCGCCATGGAGATGATTGCTACCAATTGATAGATGTCCCTGGTGCCTACACCCTCGATCCCACAAATGAAGCCGAAGCGGTGGCCAAACGGATCATCGACGAAGGTGGGGACATCGTTGTCGTTACGCTCGATGCCTGCGTCCTTGAAAGAAATCTCTATCTGGCCCTCCAGGTCATCGAAACGGGCGCCAACGTCGTCGTTGCCTTGAACATGGTCGATGAAGCCAGGCACGAAGGGATCCATATCGACGTGGAAGCCCTTGAAAAAGAGTTGGGTGTTCCCGTCGTACCCACCGTCGCCGTATCGGGCCGTGGTATCAGTGACCTTGTGAGCAGGTTGCACGAAGCCGGGCCGGGCCGTTTTACGGGAATGAACCCAGAAAACCGCTGGAAGAAGATCGGGGAAATCATCGGAAAGGTCCAGACCGTTTCACACCATCACCACACCCTGAAAGACCGTTTCGAGGACGCCAGCGTCCATCCCTTCTGGGGAGCAGTGCTCGGCGCTTTCATCATCGTCGCCGGTTTCCTGGTAATTCGCCAGCTGGGAGAAGGGACCATCGGCCTGATTCTGGACCCCTTGTTCGAATCCCTGTGGCTCCCGCTTCTGAACAGGTTATCGGATGTCCTGGGACCAGGAAGCCTGGCACATTCCCTGATACTCGGCTCGCTCATTGATGGTGGACTGGATTTCGAGCAAAGCTTCGGTTTGCTGACCACTGGCCTTTATGTCCCCATCGTCATGGTTCTGCCCTATGTCGTTGCCTTTTACGCGGTTTTGAGCCTCCTCGAGGATTCAGGCTATCTTCCTCGCCTCGCTGTCCTTTTCGATTCGCTCATGCACAGGGTCGGACTTCACGGCTTCGCCATAGTCCCCAATCTTCTCGGCCTGGGATGCAACGTTCCCGGGGTCCTGGCCACGCGTGTTCTGGAATCGCCAAGAGAACGCTTCATTGCGGCAACTCTCATATCAGTGGCGATTCCCTGTGCAGGCCTCCAGGCCATGATTTTCGGGGCTCTCGGCAATCTCGGAGGGAAATATGTCCTCATGGTTTACGGGGCGCTCCTGGTGACGTGGATTATCCTGGGGAAGATACTGCACGCTTTCCTTCCAGGCTACAGCCCTGAGCTCGTCGTCGAGATTCCGCCGTACAGGATGCCTTCATTCCAGGGGCTCGGCCTGAAATTGTGGTTTCGAATAAAGGGTTTCATCTTCGAGGCCATCCCCTTGGTGCTCCTGGGAGTCCTGATCGTCAACGGCCTGTATATTTCCGGCGTCATGGACGCCTTGACGGGATTCCTGGATCCCTTTTTCAGGACTGTTCTCGGCCTTCCCTCTTCGGCTGTCGGCCCTGTCTTGCTGGGCCTGCTCCGAAAGGATGTTGCTGTGGGAATGCTTTTGCCCCTGGGGCTGACACCTTCCCAAATGGTCGTTGCCGTAGTTGTGCTGGCCATGACGTTCCCCTGCATTGCCACGTTCATCGTGCTGTGGAAGGAACTCGGCCTCATAAGGATGCTCGCCAGCGTCGGCGTAATGATCATATCGGCCCTCACCGCTGGAGCCATTCTGAACGGCCTGTTTCTGCTCCTTGCGTGATGCCGGAATTCACGGGAAGGGCTTGAGGGCTTTTCGGAGCCCTCAAGTTTTTGGAAAGGCGACCGTCCCTCCGCCTGAAAGGGCGTGCATGTCCCAACCCACTTCAAAAACTGCTGCAAGAAGAGGAGCATCCACCCTTTCAGGCTTGCGGACGTCGATGAGACGTCCCTTTTTCAAAAAAAGGATGCGATCGCACCACTGGAGAGCCGAGTTGATGTCGTGAAGGGCCATAAAGATGGCAGAGCCCTGATCCCGCTTTCTTCGCATCAAGGAGAAGACGGAAATGGCATGCTTCGGGTCCAGAGCACTGGTCGGCTCATCAAGAAGCAGGATCTTCGTTTCCTGCGCAAGGGCCCTTGCAACGGCCACTCTCTGCGCTTCTCCGCCGGACAGCTCGGTGGTCAACCGATCCTCAAATCCGGGAAGATCCACCATGTCGAGAGCCCTTTCGACCGCCTTTCTGTCCTCGTCGGAGATCCTGCCGAAGCGTCCCACCGACGGATAGCGACCCATAAGAACCATCTCACGAACTGTAAAGGGCATGGTAAAAACCGTTTGCTGGGGCACAACGGCTATTTTTTTTGCTATGTCCCGCCTGGACATGTCGATAATGTTGCGGCCTTCCGCCAGGATTTCCCCTTTATCTTTTCTGCCTATTCCGGCAACGGCCCCGAGGAGTGTGCTCTTTCCGCTGCCGTTCGGGCCAAGAAGACCGCAAATCTCGCCTTCTAGCAAATCGAAAGAGATCCCTTCAAGCACTTTCCTCTCGCCAAAGGAAACATAGAGGTCACGCACGACAAGCCTTCCTGCATCAGGCCCTGTCATGTTCATCTCCCTCTCCACAAAAGGACGCAGAAGACGGGGCCGCCGACGAGGGCCGTAATGACTCCCACCGGCATTTCGCCCATACTGCGCGCCGCAGTGTCGGCAAGCAAAAGCAAAAAACCGCCCCCGAGAAATGCCATTGGAACAAGCCGGGAATGAGCAGGTCCGAAAACGAGCCGAAGAAGATGTGGAACGACAAGGCCCACAAAACCTATAACCCCGCTTATCGAAACGGCTATCGACGTCGCCAGGGAACTTCCGGCAAGAAGAAGTGCGCGGGATCGTTTTTCATCAACCCCGAGGGAGCCGGGCGCGGCTCCGGAGGAAATGACGTCGAGATCCCGATGTGAAATGATGCCGAGTCCCAGGACACAGGCAGCGGACAAAGCCGCCCAAAGCACATTGTTCCAGGTGGAGACGGAGAAACTGCCCAAAAGCCAGAAAACTATGGCCGCCATCCTGTCGCCCGCCAAAACCTTGAGCAGCGTCACGCCGGCGCCAAGGATGCTGCTGACGACGACGCCGGCCAAAACGAGCCTCGTCTGTCCAAGCGTGCCGGACCTTTCCGTACCCAGGGCCATGACGACGGCAAGGGTCACCATCCCGCCCGCAAAGGCAAACAACGCCACGGGCCGAAGCGAGAAACTTATCGCCAGAGAAGCCCCGAAAGCGGCACCAGTGGCCACTCCCAGAGTGTAGGGTTCAGCCAGGGGGTTCAGCAGGAGTCCCTGGTACAAGACACCGCTCGTCGCAAGGCACCCCCCCACGAACATCGCCGCCATCGCCCTGGGAAACCTGACCTGTGTCACAATGGTGTATTCCGTTTCCGGGCTTCCCCCTGAACGGGTGATCCATTTCCCAAGATGCAGGGCGATATCGGAAAGGCCGATATCGGCTTCCCCTGTCGACAATGCCAGGAGCACACCTCCAACCAGCCCGACGCAGAGTACCAGGTATCCTGCCAGCGGGTTCGTCCTGCCTCGAGATCCCGGGATGACGATCAACTCCTTTCAAAAAAACTTTCGACGCGAGAGATTATCGTTTCCCCGTTTTATGGGCGATCCTGTCGAAATGCCGACAGGTCCCATTCTCGAAAAATTCCGCACAGGTGCACCTTCCGTGGGCCAGGTCCACGGCATACAGTTCGTTCCCCTCGTAAACAAGGAATATGTCCTTTTCGACCTTTCTGGTCCTGCACTTTTGCTTTCCACCATCACTTTCCGCCGCGGCCGATTCATCGATAGCCTTGTTGGACAACCTGTCGGCCTCGGTGTTTTCCGCCCGCGGGACCCATTCTGGTTTGGCCTTCACGGTTGCCGCCAGTTCCCTGGCTCTCGATGCAAGAGGTTTCAGCCTGGGTTCTTTCACCTTCCAGGTTCCCAGAACCTGATTGATGACCAGTCTGCTGTCTCCCCGAACGGGCACTTCACGGAGTCCACGCCGTCTCATTTCCTCCAGCAGCATAATCAGAGCCTCATACTCGGCTTCATTGTTGGTCTTTTGGCCGAGGTATTCGGCACATTCCCAAACAAGCCCGCCGCTTTCATTGACCAGGCAGGCACCGGCGCCGGCCTCTCCGGGATTGCCACGGGAAGCGCCGTCAAAATAGCCACAAATCATCAATTTTTCGCCCCTTCTTTGCTGTTAACGTCCCCGGCTAGTATACAGAAAGGCTTTACAGGGCACCATGTTTCACCAAAAAAAGGGGGATGCTCCTGCATCCCCCTTCCGAATATCAACTCTATCGGGTGAATCCATCAAGAATGTTCTCAAACAGTCTTCCCGGCGAGTATTCTTTCTGCCTCAGACTGTTTCACCTCAGGCAGGTTTGTTTTGCTGGCAGGAGTCTCGGCGGAGAACACCCAGCTCCCCGCAGAATCCTTTATCCAGCACCCTTTCGGGGTATTACAGGTCATAATGATTTCCTGACCGGCCATAAACCAGTTACCGTTGCTGTCTTTCATCCACATTCCGGACCCTCCCGTCGAATTTGCGAGACTTTCCACATCAGAATCTTTCCTTTTTCGCTCCGGCCGGGAGAGCCGTCTCAATCGTCCTGGTTCAGGGCGTTTCGCCTGCGTAGCCTTTGTCATGGACATTCTTTTTCCTCCCCCATAAGGGCAAGCTTAAAAGTATTTATACCAGGCACTCGCAGAAATGTCAACTACAGTTCATTTTTATATATTTTAGTGAACTGCTTGCTTTTTCCGGTTTCTTTCCCGGCTTATCCAGCGGTAAGTTCACATTTTTCTCCCGCCGTGTTTCCTTGCTCGCTGTCCAGGAAATTTTTACGCTACAATAGAAAGCAGGCGGCATCAGGCCCCTTAACCGCATGGGCTTCCCGTGAATCAGAGGAGATCCAGATAGATGTCGCCATAATAAAGGGAAACGAAGAAATGCAAGGAGGGAAAACATATGTTCGGAAGAATGCTGCTGGTCAATCTCTCCAAGGGCTCCACGCAGGAGAAAACCATCGAAGCCGGTATCGTTTCGCGCTATCTCGGAGGCAAAGGTCTTGGTATCTATCTTCTTGACGAGCTTGGGAAAGAAGGAGCCGATCCCCTTGCCGATGATAACCCTTTGCTTTTTCTGACTGGGCCTTTCACCGGTACGCCTTTCCCCACTTCCGGTCGGTTTACCATTGTGACCAAATCTCCCCATACCGGAATCTTCGTGGACAGTCACCTCGGAGGCCACTTCGGACACACCCTCAGGAAGGCTGGCTTTGACGTCATCGCGGTAACAGGTGCAGCATCATCGCCGGTCTACCTCTGGATCGAGGATGGCAAGGCCGAAATCCGTGATGCAGGGAGAATCTGGGGCAAGACCGTGGATGAGACCGTCGATGCCGTGAGAGACGATACAGACCCCAAGGCTCATGTGGCGGTCATCGGACCGGCGGGTGAAAACAAGGTAACCATAGCCTCCATCACCGTCGACAAGGACAGTGACCCGTGGAGAGCCGGTATTGCCGGAAGAGGCGGAAGCGGTGCTGTCATGGGGAGCAAGAATCTCAAGGCTGTGGCAGTAAAAGGCACCGGTGCCATCCCCATGAAAGACGAAAAATCCCTGAAGGAACGCTCCCTGAATCTGGTCAAGGCGATCACCTCAAACCCGCAGATTCACACGAGACGCGTGGTGGGGACCTCCGCACTGGTGGAAGCAATGAGCAGGACAGGGATCCTGCCGACGAACAATTTCCGGCAGGGGTACTTCACTCCCATTTACGGACTGACCTCGACAAATCTACGATACCACACGAAACGGGACGTTGCCTGTTTCAACTGTCCCATCGTCTGTGGAAAGGTCCTCCAGGACGACGGCCATGATACGAAGGTCGAATATGAATCCATTGCACTCCTCGGAAGCAACAACGGGATAGGATCCATGATGGACGTCACAAAAGCCGTGAGAGTTTGCAATGAACTGGGCATGGACTCCATCTCCGCCGGCGGAATCGTCGCTTTTGCGATGGAGTGTCGTGAACGCGGCATCCTGCCGGATGCACCCCGCTTCGGCGATTCCGAGGGTCAAATCTCCCTTCTCAAGGACATGGCTGTCAAAAGGGGGCTTGGAGAACTGCTTTCAGACGGCGTTCGCCGGGCGGCAGAGAAAATCGGCAAGGGCACGGAAGAATTTGCCATTGCCGTAAAGGGCCTGGAACTTCCCGGATACGAGCCCAGGGCTGCATGGGGTATGGCACTGGCCTATGCGACATCCGACAGGGGCGCATGCCATCAGCGGGCATGGACGGTTCTCGGAGAGCTCGACGGGGTTCTTCCACGCTTCAAGACCGAAGGAATGGCGCTGAAAGTCAAGACCACCCAGGACGAACGGGCGGCTGCCTATTCCCTGGTAGTCTGTGATTTTACGCCTTATGACCCCGAAGCCGTCTATCCTTCTCTGGCTGACGCAGCCGGGATTGACATGGACGAGAAAGCCTACATGGCCGCCGGTGAAAGGATTTGGAACCACATCCGTCTTTTCAACATCCGGGAGGCCGGCATCTCGAGAAAGGACGACACGCTCCCCCCAAGGATGTTCAACGAAACCTTGCCGATGCCCCCACGAGGCGAAGAGGTCGTCCGCTTGACGAAGGAAGCCTTTGACGCCATGCTTGACGAATATTACGAGCTCAGGAAATGGGACAAAAACGGGATCCCCACTCCAGAACTCCTGAAAGAACTGGATCTGGAAAACTAAAATACGGAGGTGCCCCCGAAAACATGTGGAAAATTGGCATTGTGGGTTTTGGCAACGTATCCCAGGGGCTTTTGCGGATTTTCGAGAAGAAAGCCGATTCCCTGAAAAAACGGTATGCTTTCGAATATACACTCACAGCTGTCGCCGACCCTGTGAAGGGATCGGTCTTGAACCCTTCCGGCCTCGATGTGGGAAGTCTCCTCGCCGAGTTCGATCGTACCGGCAGCCTGAAGGACCACCCGAAAGCGACGGCTCTGGAAACGCTGGAGATCATACGCCAAAGCGACGCTGACATCATCGTGGAAGCCACTATTACCAATCTCGAGACCGGAGAACCAGGCGTATCGCATATTCGCACGGCCCTCGAAGACGGAAAGCATGTGGTTTCCACAAACAAGGGCCCTGTTTCCGCATCACTGCCGGAACTCCTGCGCACAGCACAGGAACATGGCGTGGAATATCTTTTCGAAGGCGTGGTACTGAGTGGAACGCCGGCGATCAACCTCGTGAGGGATTCCCTCGCGGGCTGCGATATCTCCCGTGTTCTGGGCATCGTGAACGGGACGACAAACTATATTCTTACACGAATGGAAGAAGGAATGGCCTACGAGGAAGCCCTCGCCAAAGCCCAGGAACTCGGATATGCCGAAGCGGACCCCACCGGGGACGTCGAAGGCTGGGATGCGGCGGTCAAGGTCCAGGTCCTCGCCAATGTCCTCCTGGGGAAAGCTCTTCGGATCGGTGACATCGACAGGACCGGGATTACCGGTATAACTCCGGAGGATATCGAATCCGCGAAATCTCGAGGACAACGGATCAAGCTTGTTGCGGAAGTCGCCTCGTCAGATTCCGGAATGATCGCAAGGGTCGCTCCGATGGAGCTCTCCATGTCGCATCCTCTGGCCGGCATCATGGATGCCGTCAATGCATTGACGTTCACAACGGACCATCTCGGAGATGTTACCGTCATCGGTCCTGGAGCGGGTCGCGTTGAAACCGGACAGGCCCTTCTGACGGACATCCTTTCGATCCACAGGAAGAGGGGATGACAGAAGCTTTCAGGACAGGTGAAACAGCTCGCCTTCCGGTGAAAACAAGGAGGGGACAACGGACACGGCCTGGGGTCGGACTCCCCGGTTGCGCAGGCTGTTGACCAGGATTCTGGCAGCAAGGACTCCCATCTCGAAAGCCGGAAATTCGAGCACCCAGAACCCCGAATAGAAAGCCTCCCTGCGGGAGCCACAGATGACAATGTCATCTCCTGGACCCAGCGGGGGGGTTTGTTCTTCTTTTGGACAGGCTTCATCGTATACCCACAAGGTTCCTTTGGATTCTTTCCCTTCCTGTTGCAGGATTTTCCCGAGTCCGGAAAAAAGCGCTCTTTCTCCGGCCCTGTACCGGATGCCCCGTTCGCCCGCAAAGGCTTTCAGGATGGCCGCTGCACCTTCGAGGTCGATCGAAACGGAGACTCCGGAGGGATTCCGCAAACCGACGGAAACAACCGGCAGGCCCCCGGTTTCCTGCGGCGTGTCCTCCAGAAAGACGAGACCATCGACGCGTCGTGAAATCAGACGATGCACGGCGTGGCTTCTTCTTCCCCCCTGCTCGCCGGTTTCCTTGACGATACAATCCATTCCAAGGCGACCAAGTACACGTTCCATTCCGAAAAGAAAGGATCCCGCCCAGGGGGAGGCCAGGTCCCTGAAGACCACACCGACAAGGTCGTTTGTCCGGCTCGAGAGCCCTTTGGCTACGGCATCCGGCCGGTACCCAAGCCGTTTCACCGCAGCCCAGACCTTTTCGCAGGTGCCCTGGCTGATCCTGGCGTCCCCTCTGAGAACACGGCTCACCGTTGCCTTGTTGACCCCTGCAGCGGCGGCCACATCGGCCATGGTTACCTTCATGGTCACACCTCCAAAAAAATGATACCGGTTGCACAAATTTTGGCAACCGGCACCAGAGGGCGGGACTGCAAGGCCAAAAGTGTCTCTCAGGCCGGGGCTCTCATACGTCGAACCCGCTCTTGCCTATGAATTCCCGGAGTATCGAATCATTGGGCACCGTATCCGAAGGGATGAACGGGATGAACCTCAATATGCACAGAAGTCTCTGGGCGTCGCCATAAACCGGTGATGTCTCTCCAATGGTCCTCAGAAGGGGTTCCACATATCCTTTGAGAACGGAGAGTTCGTAAACGAGAGCCGAGTTGAACATTTCATCGGCTCCTTCCTGATAAGGGAAAATGTACTGCTGTGCCCCACGGATGACCGAAGGCCATTGTCTCAACGTGGTTTCCGCATCCTTTGCCCGAAGCCGGTAATCCCTGACAAGTCGCCGTAGCAACCGGTTATCGGTTGTGCTCGTCCGATTATGCGTATCCAGGCTGATTCCAGTCAGCGGAGAGACATATATCTTGAAGACCGACGACCGGGCAACATTGCGGAAGAGCCGATCATTCAATCCATGAATGCCTTCAACAATGATGATACCCTTCGGTCCAAGGGTCTTTTCAGGCCCCTTCTCCCTTCTGCCGGTAACGAAATTGAACTTCGGCGGATTGACGGATTCTCCGTCGAGCAACCGCTCGAGATGTTCATTGACAAGGTCGATATCAAGGGCTTCGATGGACTCGAAATCGTAATTTCCCTCTTCATCCCTCGGGGTCTCCTCCCTGTTGAGAAAATAATCATCAAGGGAGATGATGAGAGGGTGCATCCCGCACACCGTCAGGTGAACGGCCAGCCGTTTGGCGCTTGTCGTCTTCCCCGAGCCCGAAGGTCCGGCAATGCAAACCAGCCGGACATTTTCATTCCCGGAAATCTTTTCGGCCAGATGGTTGAGTCGCTGGTTGTGCAGTGCCTCGGAAACCAGGATCAAATCCCTGGCCCGTCCCGCCGTTACATGGCGGTGCAAACTTTCCATGGTTCCGACACCAAGAATGTCCAGCCACTGGGAATATTCCTGAAAGACCTCCGCCAATTTCTGCGGGGGGCGGAATGGCGGCAGTTCCCTCGGCGAGGAAACTGTCGGGAATCTCATGACAAACCCGTCCCTGAAGGGAACGATTTCATAGGAATCAACATACCCGGAAGACGGCGCGAGAGGCACATAAAAATATCCGTACTGCCCCTCACACTTGTACGCCATGACCGGGTCTATTCCTGTCCAATGAAGCAGATTCGCCTTGGAGGCATTCCCCTGGGCCTCAAAAACTTTTCGCGCCTTGTCCAATGGAAGAGTCACCGTTTCGATGGGGACATCCCGATTGACGAGGTCGCCGAGTGCATGCCTGAGTTGTGCAATTCTTTCCTCGTTTGTGACTCCGTCGGCAAATTCGCAAAAATAGCCGTCGCTGATGGAGTGCCTGATGAAAACATCCGTATCCAGGGTTTGCCTGGCTGCAATGACAAGCAAAAAACTCAGGGTGCTCCTGTAGACAGCCATCCCTTCGAAACCGGACGTATCGACGAAATCGACTTCGGCGTCGTCTTCAACAACCCAGCCCAGGGGTCTGAGGTAGTGATTGACGTGCCATGCCACAATCCTGCGATTTCGGGATGATCCCATTCGTTTGAGAATCTCCTTACCGGGCAAGGCCTCGTCAAATGTCAGACGTTTTTGACCATTCACCCTGACAGAAAAACCCATTGGACAGCCTCTTTTTGATTCAAACCGCCGTTTTCCCACATTCAGATCAGGAAGTCGATTCTCCGGAGCTTTCCGGAGCAGTCTTCCCGCCGGAAGTTCCACCGGTATCGTCAGGGGGTTCAACAGCTTTGGGTGCAGGCTTTCCGGGTTTGTCACCTTCGATGACATTGAGCTCCATGTTGCCTGCCCATTCCTGAAAGGCCGAATCATAGTTTCTGGCCTTTTCGAACCCGGCCATCCGGAGAACCATGACGAGGTAAGCCGAGCGGACTCCGGCGGTATCGTAAACGATAATTTCGTCATTCACTGAAAGTCCGTACCGTCCGAAAAATTTCCGCAACTCCTCAGGTTCCTTGAGAGTCTGGTCTTCCAGAAACACCGAATCAAAGGGGATGTTGATGGCGCCCGGGATGTGCCCACCCCGCTTTTCCTGGAAAATCCGTGCCCCCTGATATTCGAAAGGAGTCCGGGCGTCGATGACGACAACTTCGTCAAGTTTTTCCCTGAGCCAGGGAGTGGTGACATTGTATCCTCCCTGAAAGGACTGAATACTGAAAGCAACGGCTTTCGGTTTTTTCGGTGTTGTGGAAACCTCGCCTCCCGCCGCACGCCAGGCTGAAAATCCACCTTCAAGCATGCGTGCGTCGGTAATGCCGGAGAGTCTCAGAATCCACACTATCCAGCCATCTTGTCCCCAGCCGCCGGGATCGCAATAGACAACCACCGGTTTTTTCCCGTTCACTCCCAGCGCACCAATCCGTTTCGCCAGTGTCTCCCTGGGATAGATGTCACCCCAACCCGGCGTCCCCGGTTGGCCTTTCATGTTGGCGAAATAGGTCCATTCAGCGTTGACGGCGCCCGGAATGTGACCTTTGTCATACAGTGACTTTGGCCTGGCGTCTATCAAGACTACCTTGTCCCTGTTTTCCTTTAGCCACTCCGGGCTGACGTAAAGGGAATCCTTACCGGTCTCCCCGGCATAAAGGGGTGAAAGAATCCCGAAAAAGACAGCAGCACAAACAAGGCAGACCAAGAG
>Ga0182238_1000257_pt1 | contig 17342 bp, 15 predicted proteins | sample hydfrates6_PW_90_FD_132439 | JGI IMG/M metagenome (GOLD analysis project Ga0182238, IMG submission 132439) | Subsurface microbial communities from deep shales in Texas, USA - hydraulic fracturing test 6_PW_90 | ecosystem: Environmental > Aquatic > Deep subsurface > Shale gas/oil reservoir >... | reverse complement strand
GCCCGAGTAAGTGAGCGCAGGGTGCTGCCCGCTCCGGCGGAATAATTACCTTTATAAGAAACCGCAAGAGAGTTTTTTCAAGGTAGACCCCCATGCCGCCGAAGGCGGCACCAGCAGGAGGATAAAAAAGTACCGAATAGGGTGCCCCGGTGATTTCCGGAGAGAGCGGAGCACTGAGTAGCGGCGCTCAGCCCGTCAAATCCCAAGAGTCATGACCCCGTAAGGGCGTGAAGAAGTAGGCAAGCAGTCTGTAGCAAGCGGCCTTCCGGGAAACACTTACCCGCTGTACGAGAATAATTGCGGAGCGAACGGAGGAAACCACCGGGGCGCCCGAGCACTAAGAGTAACTTTTAGCACAAAAGAACCGTCCCCTTGTGCACCGTTTGTTTCTTGGAATATAAAAACCACCCCCGGAGAAAATACAAAAGGGTGGTAACATGATCTTTAAACCTAAAAGAGTCTACTTTGAAAATAACGCCAGGGATTATCCACTGGGACAAAAACTATATAATTACTTCCGTGAGCAGAACGTAGAAATAAAGACTATAGGCAGCCACAACCGGGTAACCGGAATCCCCGGCAAAACTCCCCAGGAAGCATATATGGAAGCAAAGCGCACACTGGTGGTGGGAGTACGAAAAACTCTAACCTTTTCTCCTTGCAAACCTTCAGCCCATTACCAACTGCCAATAAGCACCAGCTGCACCGGGAAATGCGAGTATTGCTACCTAAACACCACATTGGGTAAAAAACCCTATCTCCGGGTATATGTCAACATAGAGGAAATACTTGCTCAAGCCCAAAAATACATTCAGGAACGACAGCCGGAAATAACACTTTTTGAAGGGGCCGCAACATCGGACCCCGTACCGGTGGAAAGGTATACCGGCTCCCTTAAGAAAACCATTGAGTTCTTTGGTGGCGAAGAATACGGAAGGTTTCGCTTTGTTACCAAGTTTACCGATATAGACTCACTACTGGACGCCCGGCACCGGGGACATACAACATTCCGGTTCAGCCTAAACAGTGACCGGATTATCCAAGAATACGAACATGACACCCCCGGTGCAAAGGAAAGGATCAAAGCTGCCGGAAAAGCAGCCCAAGCAGAATATCCCTTAGGATTTCTCATTGCCCCCATATTCATTTATGACCATTGGAAGGATGATTACAAAGCATTACTATATTCATTAAGGGAAACATTACCGGAAAAGGTCAGGGATATTTCCTTCGAATTGATAACTCACCGGTTTACCGCCCGTGCCAAGAATCGCATCCTGGAAGTATTTCCAGGAACAACCTTACCTATGGAGGAAGAAGAAAGAAAGTATAAATACGGTCAATTCGGCTATGGAAAATACGTTTACCCTCAAGAACAGATGAAAGAGATTAAGAATTTCTTTACTCAACACATAGAAAAGCTGTTTCCCGGGGGTGAAATAAAATACCTGGTGTAGCAAAAAAACCTACCCGACTCAAGAATAGAGGTAGTCGGGCAGGTTTATTTATTATAATATTCTTCCTTCATGTTTGGAGGTTTTAGCAGTGTTTCATATAAATCCATCAGTTTATTAAAATCAATCCCTTTGAATAAGCCACAACTTGTTCCCAGTATAAAACCTTTTCGTTCAAAATTACTAATCACTGTCTGTAATTTTTGAACATGTTTCCTATCATTAACATTTTCTATATCTTCCACATCAATTGTTCCCCATAAGCATAGCTGCTTTCCATATTTGCTCTGCAAATCTAAAATATCCATACCGGCATGGTGATCTATATAATGTATACCACTAAACCCTGCTTCTACAATGTCATCCATTATTTCATTTATATTTCCATCGGAATGGAAAAAAACAGGGGTACCATTAGAATTCACTTTCCTTACCTGTGGCGCCAAAGAAGGGAGAATATATTTTCGCAGCACAGCGGGGCTGGTTATTAGTCCCCTCTGATAAGCCAGATCATCCGCAATTATAACTCCATTTATTCCCACATCAAGCAAATAATCCAAAATCTCTAAATTTAGTTTTTCTACTTGCTCAACAAATGCTTCAAAAGAAAGTGGGGACCGGTACAGGAGGGGCATAAAATTATTAAAACCCCAAAGCTTGTTACCCCACCCCATAATCCCGTCCAGCATTACAAACGTAAAAATATCCGTATCCAACAACCAATTTTCTAAATGCGGAAACACTAAATCTTGTGCGGCAGGTAAATCAGAACCGTAGCAGTGATACTGCGGGCTCAGACAGACTATATCGTATCCCATTTTATTGATGAAGGTTAATCTTTCTTTAAAGCCAATTTGCGAACAATCCAAGTACCCGGCAATCACACTGTCATCAATAAATATCTCCCCAACGGGTATGCAATCAGCTTGGGCATGACGGATTACCCGCATCACCCTTTCCCGGGGGCTATATTTGAGGGGTGTATTGCAGTCTACCAAGTTTTTCACCTCGTAAACTTTATTGCTCTCGCAAATTTCCTTTGAAACCCGTTGTACAAAGAAAGTTCTACATGTTCAACACGTTCCGGCATTTTTTGGGCCAATTCCAAGTGTTCTTTAGATAACAACGCCATTACCGCACCCAAACCCGCAGCATTACCAACTGACTTAATCCTGTGGGAATCTATGTCTGGCAGCATGCCGATACCCTTTATACTCTCCGGGTTAATATTACTACCAAAAGCACCGGCTAATAAAATACCATCCAACTGCTCCAATTTTACTTCCATCTTTTCAAGCAAAATTTCTATACCCGCCCTTATTGCCCCCTTACCCAGCATAAGCTCACTGATATCTTTTTGTGTCAGGGATACCTTGCGACCGTTCTCCCACAGGACAAACTCATAACCCTTTTCCGTATGCCTGATTCTATTTCTTAATGGAACCGGCAACCCGGCAGGGCAATCAGAGGGTGATACTATTCTACCGTTTTCTTTTATCAAGCCTACTCTAACCATTTCAGAAACGGCATCTATTAAACCCGAACCACAAATTCCCGCAGGCTCTCCACCGCCGACAACCTCTAAAATGACATCACTATCCATTTTTACTTTACTTATTGCACCGGGCTCTGCTCGCATTCCATGGCTAATACTGGCTCCCTCGAATGCCGGCCCCGCAGCGGTGGAACAAGTAAGCAGCCTGTCTTGCGAAACAAATACTATCTCGCCATTTGTACCCACGTCCACAGCCAGCCAATTCCCGGATAACTGGTACATACCGGTTGCCAGTATTACGCCGATTGTATCGGAACCAACATAGCCGGCTATGTTCGGCAATAGTACAAACCTGGTATATACAGGAAGATTCTTTAATCCAAGGTCCTTAACGGTTCCCTGCAGACTCCGAGAAAATGCCGGAACAAAAGGGGCGGAAGGAAGCCCGGCAGGGAGGATCCCCAGCAACAAATGGCTCATGACAGTATTACCCAGGAGTGTCAATACATATATTCTTTCCGCAGACACCCCGGATTCATTGAGTAATATAGAAAGGACTTCATCAATGGTACGAACTGCCAGATCCTTCAATTCTGCAAGGCCTTCGCTACTTTCCACTGCATGATTGATACGCGAAATTACATCAGCACCATGAATTTGTTGTTTGTTTGTAGCCGATGATGAAGCAATTATTTTACCACTGGCCATATCGAGCAAATACCCCGCTATACTAGTGGTACCCACATCAATGGCTACGCCGTATGATTCCCCGGTAGTATCCCCTTTTTCAATATTTATTAATTCATCTTCATAAACAACAGAAGTTACATTATATTCTGCTTCCCTTAGTATCCCGGGTACCTTTGCTAATAGATTAAAATCTATCTTCGATACACCGGGTAAATATTTTAATATTCTATCCAAGTCCGCTGTGTTATCACTTGTGGTGGGTTGTCCCAGTATATTATATTTTTTAACAACCGGTGGATTAAGTTTAAACTTTTGCTCTTTAAAGTCCCCCTTGTTTATGACATAAGAGTTTTGACGGGGATATTCCGTAGATATTTCTACTACTGTGTCACTTAAGACAATTCGCTGGCAAAGCAAAACATATCCCCTTTTAAGTTCTTCATGTGAGAGATGTTCCTTTTCGGTTACCGTTACCCCACTGATTGAACCGCTAACAACTTTCGCCCTGCATTTTCCGCAGGTACCATTACCTCCACATACAGCATTTACTTCAATCCCGGCACTAACAGCAGCTTTAATTAAGCTAGCTCCCACGGGTTGGTTTATCCTTTTCCCGGAAGGCAAAAAATCAATTACTACATAATTTACTAATGACATTGTATATTACCTGCCCGCCTAAAAATTAAAATAGATGCTTATTTTGTCTATAGTACTTTATATACTGCATAGCAAAACGATCCCGGCCCAAAATCAAATCCGTAGCAAAAATGTTCTTACGAACTTTTTTGGGGTCTACTACCGGACAAGTTAAACCATAAGCTATAGCCACAGCCAAAAAGGCTTCGTTGATGATTTCCCGGCCTGGTAGGCTAAATGAAACATTACTTGCTCCCAGGGTTATATTAACTCCATATTTATCCTTAACCCTTTTTATAGTATCCAGAGTGGTCAACCCTGCCTGGTAATCCACTGCTACTGACAAAGCAAGGCAGTCTACAATTATATCTTCGGTGGGAATACCACTCTTGGCACACTTTTCCATTATATCATCCACTATTGCCATACGCCCATCAACATCCTCAGGAATGCCGGTATCCCCCATGGGTAGAGCAATTACTGCTGCCCCGTATTCCTTCACCAGCGGTAATATCTTGTGAAGTGAATGTTCTTCCCCTTTTACCGAATTTATAAGGGGCTTTCCATCGTATACTTTGATCGCAGCTTCAATGGCATCCGGGTCACCACTGTCAATACAAAGGGGCACATCCACTTCGTCCATTACAATCTTAACCACTTCAGGCAATAATTTGACTTCATCCACTCCACCTGCTCCTACATTCACATCCAGTATGTCCGCTCCTGCCTCCACCTGCTCCCTTGCCTCTCTACGCACTATTTCCTCATAGTCACCCTTTTGCAGTGCCTCGGCAAATTTTTTCTTTCCAGTTGGATTCAGTCTCTCACCGATAACAACAGTATGCTTTTCATTACTGATTATTACTTCCTTGGATGCTCTACTCAACCTGGTTTCCATAAAAAACTTCCCTCCATATTAAAAAGCTTTTTAGAAAGACCAACCGGTAAATAATACCGGCTGGTCTATTTAAATAACCAGTTATTTGGTTCCATAAATTTCCTTACAGATTTTTACCCCTGCCGCGGCATCCTTGGCATAATAGTCTGCTCCTGTATACTGGCGAACTTCTGCGTTGCAAGGAGCTCCACCAATGATAATCTTAACCTGGTCTCTCAATCCCGCCGCTTCTATTGCATCTACCACTGCTTTCATTTGAGGGAAAGTAAAGTTAAGCAGAGCGCTAAGCCCGACGACCTTAGCTCCTGTTTCTTTGATACTCTGCACAAAACTATCCGCAGGCACGTCCACTCCCAGGTCGATAACTTCAAAACCGGTGCCTTTCAATAAAGTTACCACTATATTCTTACCTATATCATGAATATCATCTTTTACTGTACCTATTATTACTTTTCCCTCCGAAGATGTTTCCATATCTGATTCGCCCAGGAGGGGTTCCAATTCTTTCATAACTCCCTTAAGAATTTCACCCGACATTATAAGTTCGCTGAGGAAATATTCCTCTGCCTCAAACAGCTTGCCAATCTGACCCATTCCATCATTGCATTCTTTTAGAATATCTAGGGGAGCCTCCCCTGCCTCAATTTTTTGCTTTACTAATGAGTAAACTTGTTCCTCATTCAAATCAACAATAGCCTTTCCTAATTCTGTTAAACTACTCATATAATTCACCCTTTCAATGAGAATATGGGATAAAAGCTTGTCCCTTTACTACAGCACCCACTGCCAAACCCAGGCATAACCCATCTTTTCGAACATTTCCCATGAAGAACGAATCAAATCTTCATCTCCCTGCACGCCGCCCAGTTCTTCTTTTTTCACTTCCCAAGGCGTTAGCATTTTAGGTTCTATGACTTTAATCCCGGACTGGCTATTATCTTTGGGAGTGGGCTTTATACTGGTATCGTAAGTCCCGTATTCTATAACAGCATCAATCATTGCCCTATAATTTTCAGGCTTTGTATCATATGGTATTTGACATCCTCCGTTAATGATAATTCCACCGTCTTTAGCAACAGTTTCACATAACATCTTAACGTGCTCGCGCATTTCTTCCGGGGTATTCAAAATGAACATTGTATCCGGTATACCCCCGGCCAGGCACTGGTGATGCCCTATTTCTTTTTTAGCCTTAAAGATATCTCCCTGTGTATCGATATCACACAGTACCTTGCCCTTCGGTAACTCTAAAAAGTGTTTCCAATGTGCACCCCAGTTACCCTCAAGATAAGCCCGAATAGTGTACCCGGCATCAATTAATTTTTCCATTGTTTTCTTGAACGAAGGCCAGTAAAATTGCTCAAACTGCTTGGGAGATAAGAAGCAAGCCTTGTGTGTGGGTACAAATATGGGATATCGCTTCAACGGGTCAGCCGTAGCTAAAGCGAGATTCACCATTTCATCTACAAGCACGTCACATGCTTCCTGTACTTTATCCGCATGCCGATAAAGGTCTAATAATATTCCACGGAGTCCTCGTAAAGTATCTGCCAACACATCAAAGGGTGCGAGGAAAAAACCCTGCATAGGTTGGGGCATGCCGAATTTATTTTGCAAATGCAAAGCCCGGTTTTTCATGACTTCACCCATCATGACCTGGGCCATGCCGCCCTTTATTAAGGCCATTTTTGCCCTGGCTGTGTTTTCTTGTGACAATTCACCTAAAACCCGCGGCAACCAGCGGTCCATCATAAATTCCATGGGATCATTAATAATCACATCATACTCGTCGGGCTTCATGTATTCATCTTCAACAAACTGAAACTGGCTTCTAGGAGGAAGGTCCCGCCCGGGTAATTTATATGTCCTGCAGCCTACAGCATCTAACATGGGGGCGTATATTCTATTGTTACGCAGCACATCAATTTCCGGGAAAGCACGCACAAACTCCTCTTCCGCCTTCAGCCATTTTTCAGGGTCGTAAATGGTTTCCTGATTGGTATTGCCTGAATAAACCTCTGCAAAATAATTGCTTCCCACTGCAATGGGTATACGGTCTACAGGTTCCAGAGCTATAGCCGCTTGGTACCTACCCAATCTTTCCTCGTAAATCTTTTTAGTATCTTCTGACATGTTCTCCCTCCTATATCAGAATTTTTTTTGATACTCTGCTAAGCCCGTTTATTCTCAGGATTAACCGGTAATAAGAGCAATATGCCCAGTAACGGGCCCGCAGCCATTATCCACCAAACCGTATGAAAGTTTCCGGTCAAATCTAAGGAAAAGCCCATTACCAAAGGTCCTATCATAGAAGCAAATTGGAAAATAAAATTTGAGGTTCCGTTAGCCGTAGCAGCCCACTGTTTTCCGGCAAATTCAGAAACCAATACCGTGAGATGTGGATTGGCCAAATACGAGCAAAAACCAAAAATGAAACCCATGAGATACAACATGGAAATTGATGTTTGATAACCAAATATAATTGTAATGGGTATGATGAGCGCATAAGAAATGATTAATAATTTTTTGCGGCTTCCCAGTTTATCAGAAATATAGCCTGACACCAGGGGCCCGATAATTCCCCCAACTCCATAAAAAATCAAGACTAAGCCGGCAATTTTAACAGAATAGCCCAGCTCTTTTACGTATGAATTTGCCCAGGTGGCTGTACCCAGCTCCACCCACATAAGGCAAAAACCAGCCAAAGCAGTTAATATTAAATCCCTACTCCCAAATATAACCTTGAACCCGGCAAACATGCTTCCACTACTTTGGATATTATCAGTTGTACGAACCAGTAAGTAAACCAACACAGCTACCGCAACAGTGAAAGCACCCACAACCTGGAAAGCACCCTGCCATCCTATAACACTGTTTAACGCGGGCACAATGTAGTTGGACAACACAATACCACCAGAAGGTGCAGCCAATAATATCCCAAATGCGGTACCCCTTTCCCTGGCGGGAAACCATTCCATGATACCCCGCGCGCAAGCAGCATAAACCGCACCTGCACCAAGACCGGTAATTAACCGAAGGGCAAAGCCAAAATCAAAACTGTTCATATATGCCATAACAAAAGTTGCGGCACCTTCGAGCAACAGACTAAAGGCCAGTATAAGCCTGACCCCAAAGCGGTCTGCCAGTATCCCGGCGGGCATCTGAGTTATTACATACCCAATATAGAAGGCTGTCATAAAAGCGCCGGCCTGGGCCATTTTCATGTTCAGTATCGGCACCACCACCGGAATCAATGGAGGCCAGGCGAATCTTGTAATAAAAGTAAACAAGAAACTGGCAGCCAGTAATGCTAATATTACCCACCTGTACTTATTCGGTTCCTGATGATGCACTTGGGCATCCACAAAGAGTCACCATCCTTATCAAAAATTTGCTATACTTCACAGCTAATCGGTTGATTATCCTGGATCCCTGCCTCTCCAATTTCACCCCCCTAAACAAAACCACAGAACTCAACTCAAAAATAGAGCAATCGATCCATGCCAATATTATGAACGAAAATAAGTCTATATGTATAGTTGTATAGACATGTTAAATGAAAAAAATAACACTTTAAAATTGTTATAAAATTGAGTCATACTCATCTACACTGATGCTATTTTTTTAAATAGTTCCACGGACTTTATAGGATCTGTTTCGAAGTAATCCGCCCCGGTATATTCCCTAATTTTTTCATTAACCGGGTAACCTCCTATCACTATAGTAACCTTGTCCCGCAAACCCGCATCTTCAATCAAGCGAATAACTTTCTTTACTGAATTTATAGAAAAGGTAATTAGCACAGAAATTCCCAATATCGAAGCACCGGTTTCTTTGAGGCAATTAATAAAGTCCTCCGGCTGAACATCCACACCTAAATCATAAACATTAAAACCAACTGACCGGAGTAAGTTAATTACAATATTTTTCCCCAGATCGTGTATGTCACCCTCAATTGTTCCCATTACTATTTTGACCCCGTTTTGTCCTATATTTTTGGGAAAATGAGGTTCCAAGATATTCATTACACCCCTGAATATTTCTTCGGACATAATTAAGTCGGATAGATAATATTTCTCCTCGCTATATCTTCTTCCTACTATTTCTACACCCGCCCGGCACTGCTCAACTATATCAAGGGGAGTTTCTCCAGCCTTAATTTTTTCTCTAACCAGTGCAAGTGTTTTTTCTTCTTCTAAGTCGGCAATGGCATTGATTAATTTGTCTTTCATAATCAACCACCTAACGTTTAGCTCTCGTTTGTGGGCCACCCGGTATAACTGGTGAATTTATACCGGTCACCTCGATATATGGATTTCCCCCAACCCATAGGTTTTTTGTCATTATCATAGATAGTTTGTTCAACAAGAAAAGCAGGAGTATTTTGTGGAACCCCCAGTATTTTGGCTTCCTCTTTCGAAACTAAAGTAGCATGGAGTATTCTTTTGGATATGGTCGGCATTTGCTCATTGTGTATAGCAGCAATATTTGACAGAGAAGGGTCCTTTAACTCTTTTTCCAATATGGGCTTTTGCTTTGTATAAACCACGTATTTTTTTTCATAAACCAGTGGCTCGTTATCAGCAGACAAAACCAGTCTAAAATATAGGCAACTTGTATTTACAGGAATTTGCAGCTTTTCAGCCAAGGTTGTGTCAGCCTTTACTATTTTAACACCCAGCAACTTCGAATTAGGGCTCATCCCCATTTTCTTTATATCTTCATAAGAGTTATTTAATTCAAAAACCAAATTATCATTATCCAGCTTGGGCTTGGCTACAAAAGACCCTTTACCCTTGAGGGTATAAACTATCCCTACAGCGACAAGTTCAGAAATAGCCCTTCGCACGGTCATACGGCTAATATTTAACTTGGATGCTATTTCATGTTCTGGGGGAAGGACCTCACCGGGTTTTAATTTCCCTTCATAGATATCCTGCTCAATGTTCTTTGCAAGTTGATAGTATATGGGAATTATTGATTTTTTATCAATCTCTTTAATTCGTTCTATGTAATTTGATACCATAGAGCACCTGTCTAGACATCTATATTTGTTTAGCCAATGATAACATAATCAGAAAATTTATTCAACATTTTTTTTATTTTCAGCAAATCTTAGGGAGACAACCCGGCACACAAACCGGAAAAGTTTTAATAAAAACCACCCCTCAAAAATGACGGGTGGCATTTACCTGCATCATCACTCGCTGGCAACAGCACCGTTGGGCTTAAAATGGGAAACCGTTTCATTTTCTTCTTTTATAGCACATAAACACCCCAGCATCCCCAGCTGGGCGAACAACATCGGTGCCAGTACAGGGGCATGATATATAAAGCGCCGCCAAGGCATCTGAACCGTGGCGTGTAAATCCGTTATAACGTGAAAATAAGCCCCCGCCGCACCCACAAAAATCATTACTACCATTACCGCGTAAAAAAAATTCGCCAGTTGCAAATCTTGAATCATATCACCAGAGTCTTCGGTCACCTTCCCACCCACCTGCCAGGTTACCAAAAACCCGAATATTCCAGCTATAACCGGAACCCAAGTATATAAAGACTCAAAATGCATCTGGGCATGGTCCAAAAAGGCTGTAAGCGCCAACACCAAAAAACCCAGCGCCACCAAGCGCAGCCATACCCGCGGGTTTGATTCCATTATCGCCAGCCCGAAAAGGCACATTCCGGTAATGGCCAATGGCGCCAGTACCGGAGCACCAAAGATAAACCAGTTCCATAAATAGCCTGAATTCACCGAGTTGCCAATAACATGAAAGAACAGACCCAGTAAACCAATGGGAATTCCAACAATCATAACAAACATGTAAATGTACCGTACCACCCTGTCACCTGGCCAGAACAGATAAGATACTATTACCCCGGCGGCTAATAGAGGATAAATTACCGGAATCCATTCATAAACCGGGATAAACCGGTTTTGGGAATGTGCCAAAGCGACATCCGCGGAAGTTGCCACAAAACTAAAAGCCAGAAATAAAAGAAGTATTTGCCGGGTGGAAAGGGGGAAGTGAAAACTTCCCCCATTTAACAATTTTAACTCCCATTTTGACAAAGAATCTTTAAACATTAATTATCACCACCCTGGCCGGCGGCCTTATCCAGCAATTCCTCTCTCATTTCTTCCAGTTCCACCAAATCCTTTTCCAACTCGTAAACACCATGCCACTGCACGTAATCCGGTCCGGCCATAACGCCCCCGAAACGAGCTCGCCTTCCTTCATGGTGCCACATTTCAAAATATTTGAATTCAATGGACTCATCCAACGGCGCGGCGGTCAACAGACCTTCTTGCCTTGCCGCATCCAATACCATCTTGCCTTCCCTGATCTTCTCATCCACCAGTTCAATCAGCTGGTCGGCATCCTCAAAATGCCCCTCATAGAAATTAGGGTTATGGCAATTTGAACAAACCGTTTCCATGGAGGTCCGCTTGCCTTGCCAATCCTCCCGCACGGTGGATTGCTCAGGAGTCAAATTCCACTTCAGACGCTGACTGACATTATGAGTACCGGGCGTACCACCAAAGCCGGTCATATGGCAAGTTGCACAGGTGGGTGCCGGTGTATCCTTCACGGTCATGGTTCCCGGCGCGGCATCCCAATTCCACTCTTGCCCTTCCTGCACATATAATACTCCGTGCGGTGACTCCTCAAAAATTTCCCTCTGCGGGTGATCCGGACCCATGTGGCATTGACTGCAGCTCTCCGGCTTGCGTACAGTTTCCAGGGAAAACCGGTGTCCCAAATGACACTTGCTACAATTACCCACACTGCCATCGGAATTGGGTTTTCCGATTTCATGACACTTACGGCATCCCAAGGTGGTAGCATCTTCACCTTCCACAAGAGCCACCACGTTGGGCTGGCCGTCATTAACCGGGTTGCCGTTTTCATCTAGTAAATTATGTTCCGCCAGCTGATCCCCGCTAAAATCCTTTGCCCCGGCGACAGCATACCACGACCGGGCTGAGTGGTTACTAGCCTCAAATTCCTTTACAGCCGAAGGGTGACAGTCCGCGCAATTATTGGGGGTAGGTTGTGCAACAATTTCAAAACCCTCGTGTTCTATCACCCCGGTACTATCTTTGTGGGGCTTATGGCAATCCAGACAACTAACCCCCCTTGTGGCATGCTTGCTTCGAGCATATTCCTCGGTTACACCGGGGGTATTTCGGCTGTGGCAAGCGTAACATTCCCCACCTGTTTTTTCCGCCACCGCATAATTGACTTCCGCTGCACTCTCAGGGGTTATCCCTTTAAGCCCGTAAGCCACCACCACAAACAATATTATTGTACCTAAAAGTGACATTATCACAATCCGCCAAACATTGGAGTTTACGATGCTAACACCTCCTCAGTGAGTAACAAATGACCTAGGCGTAACTGTGCTGCCCGGTAAGCAAATAGGTCACTCCAATAAATGTAAATATCACCACCAAAAAACCAACCACAGACAAGTATGCACAAGGCTTTCCTTTCCACCCCCACAAATAACGGGCGTGCAAGTATGCGGAATAAATTAACCAAGTTATTAGAGACCATGTTTCTTTAGGATCCCAGCTCCAATATGCACCCCAGGCATAATGGGCCCATACGGCTCCGGTAACCAGGGTTAAAGTTTGGAAGGGTAATCCCACGACTATTGCTTTATATGTAATTTGATCCAATAGTTCCGCATCCGGCAACTTCCGGCGCACACCTTCCAATGCCTGCAACTGGGACAGTTTCGTTAAGTGAAGCAGCGATCCCCCGAAGGAAATGGCAAAGGCACTATAGGCAACAATGGCGGAAATAACGTGAAAGGTCAGCCAATTACTGCGCAAAGCCGGCATTAACGGGCTTACCTCCCGGGATAACATGGATATAAAGCACAAAATCAATAAACCCAGCAAACTGGCAGCAACATCCAGCCCCTTTATCTCTCGTCTTAGTTCCAGAATCAAAAACCCCAGCATAACACCCCACGCAAAGAGCAAGCCATACTCGTATAGATTAGCTAGAGGCAAACGCCCGGCATCTAAAGTTCTCATTACAATGGCAGCGGTATGGGCAATAACCCCTGTCCAGGCAGCGATTCTCGCCCCCGGACGTGCAATTTTCATTTTGACAATAAACGCTGTTAGATATGAGATGGCAGCAATAAGGTACATAATTAAAGCTATGTTGAAGGCAATGTCCTCTAAGTGCACGTTTTTCCATCCTCTCCCCCGGCCTGCAGGAATTTTTCCAGTTTACCAGTTAAGCGGCTAAATTCTTCTTCCATATCCTGAACACCGCGGCGGTTTTTAAGACCGCCTATAATCACTTCCCCGCTTCCTTCCCGAGAACATTTAATGCGGGCCCAGCATCTTCTTTGGCCGGTAAAAACGGTTCCAAAGAAGGATATTGCCATCAGTGCGAGACCCGTAAACACCACCGGCACACCGGGATCTTTTTTCACCTGTAGAACGGAAAAGGGTATTGTACCGGATAATTCCAGATACCGGTTATTATCTCCGGGTATCTTCACCCTTTCCCCCTGGCGCAGGTAACCTTCAGCCACCTCCTTTGTACCGTCGGAAAAACTAAAAGGTAATTTCCCATCCTGATAAACACCCACCCAAAGACCCATTCCCTCCAGTTGCTCCAGGTGGTGATAGAAACGGTCCTGGGATAACACAATTGATTGGGGATCGTCCTGGCCATCTTTTATAAAATTTAGTTTTAGGGCCTGCCCGTATGAATGTTGGTATAAATTAACCCCCCGGTAGTTCAGCGGGTGATTAACTTTACTTTCCCCCTGGGCTAAAACATCCCCCTCATCTGATAGAATAGAAATCCTGCTTACCCAGTTAACAATATTCCCCTCTTCATCATATAGGGTATCAAAATCTTCCAAGCGTATTTTAAAAGCGGGATCCAGTTGTTCGGCCCCGGACAAATCACTGGTATACCCTTCAGGAATGGTCACCTTGGTCTCAAAACCTGTCATTCCCCCCCATAGAACACCGGCTACGATAATTACCAGGGATAGGTGCAACAACAGGCTGCACCAGGAACCAAAGTTACCCCTGTAGAAATAAAAATAACTGCTATCTCCTTCCGTAACTTGCCCAACTTTAAAGCGGCGGGACCGGAAAAGGCGACACAGGTACTGTTCCATTGTCACTCTGTCCGTTGTGAAAAATGACCGGTAATTCAATGGCAGCTTGTCAAAATCTTTCTTAATTATTAAAGAAGGCTTCGGAGATATTGAGTTAATTAAAATATGCAACCGGTTAATGGTACATATAATTAAATTCATGCACAACAAGCCAACCAGTAACAAAAACCAGGGTGTGCGGTAGATATTGCTGTCCCCGGATGACGGTGCCCAAATTGTGGCCAGTGCCAATATCCCGGAGAGAATGAGAATCAGAAGAATTCCACAGCGCATTGAAGAAAAAAAATTCCACAGGCGGTTCACCGGATCATTTTTAGCATTGTTATTATTCACACTGGCCCATCCTTTCAAACAATTTTACCGGCTATTGGGGGAAGATATAAGTATAAATATATTTCTCAAATTATAGTAAATTTCCTCTGTTAATGCTGTGACCCAGATCACAGTAAAATAATGTGATTTATATCATAGCTTGTCCACAAGTTAATTGATAAGAGAAAATCTGAAGCCGAGGATTCCTGTTCAGGATGACAAATGGATACCTGGGGGGTAAACTTTTTAAAAAGTTTACCCTCCATTTTTTAATATTTCAGCGAGATCCTCATCCGGAGTCGCAATAGGCTTTATGGAAAAATTCTCCACCAAAACATTTAACACGTTGGGGGAGATAAAGGCCGGCAAGCTGGGCCCCAAACGGATGTTTTTGATCCCCAGATGAAAAAGGGTTAACAATATAGCCACTGCCTTTTGTTCATACCAGGAAAGCACCATGGAAAGGGGCAAATCATTAACCTCACAATCAAAAGCCTCTGCCAGGGCCAGCGCGATTTGGATGGCGGAATATGCATCGTTGCACTGCCCAATATCAATGAGGCGTGGTATGCCTTCAATCTCCCCCATTTCCAAATCAAAGAACCGGAACTTTCCGCAGGCCAGTGTCAAGACAATGGAATCTTTAGGCACCTTTTGAACGAATTCGGTAAAATAGTTACGCCCGGGTTTTGCCCCGTCACAGCCCGCCACCAGGAAGAAATGTTTAATCTTCCCTTCCTTAACCAGATTGATAATTTTATCGGATACACCGAACAATGCACTGCGACCAAAACCCACCATTACAGTTCCATTGTCCTCGTCAGAAGTAAAACCCGGCATCTCCAGAGCTTTTTCGATAACAGGGGCAAACTCTCCGTTCTTAACGTGGCGAACTCCGGGCCAGCCCACCAGGCCGGTGCTGAAAATATTATCCAGGTAAGATTCCTGGGGTTCCTGCATACAGTTGGTGGTCATAAGTATAGCCCCCGGGAATTCCGGGAATTCTTTTTTCTGATTCTGCCAGGCAGTTCCAAAGTGGCCGTATAAGTGTTTATGCTTTTTAAGACCGGGATAACCATGTGCCGGAAGCATTTCGCCATGCGTGTAGATATTGATACCCTTTCCCTCGGTCTGCTCCAACAGGTCGGAAAGGTCCTTTAAGTCATGCCCCGACACCATAATGCACTTACCCTTCCTATGCCCCAAGGGAACTTCGGTGGGTACCGGGTGCCCAAAGGCATCGGTGTTAGCCTTATCCAAGAGTTCCAGCGTGAGTAGATTTATCTCCCCACACTTGAGCACCAGTTTCACCCAGTCGTTCAGGGTCAAGTTGCTGTTAGTCAAGGCTGCCATTCCATCATGGATAAAAGCCGGTATCCTGTCGTCCTCCTGGCCCAAAATACGTGCGTGGTCGGCGTAGGCGGCCACTCCCTTGATGCCGTAGACAAGAACTTGCTGCAAAGAACGTATATCCTCATCTACCTCAGGGTTGACCACTATACCCATGTCCTCCCCCTGTTTCACCAAACCTTCCAAGTCAGAGGCGGGCTCAAAAGTTGCCGCAGCCTCAGAAAAATCTATCTTTCCACCGGCCTGTCCAACCTTTTCTTTCATTTGATCCCTTAGTTCAACACAGCGCCTAATTAGTTCCTCGAAACGTTCCGGATCGAAGTCAACATTAGTAAGGGTGGAAAATACAGCCTTTAATGTAAACCCATTCACTTCCGGGTCCGTGATTCCAAGGCGCCGCCCTTTACTGGCATAGAGGGATAATCCCTTCACCCCGTGCAGTAAAAGGTCTTGCAAAGCCGATACCTCGGGAGTCTTACCGCATACACCTGCAATAGTACATGCAGTACCCCTGGCGGTCTGCTCACATTGATTGCAAAACATACCCATATTACCAAACTCCTTTTTTTTGCCGGTAAAACAGGCACTTTTATATTTATTATAAATTCTCCGGGCTCATTGAAAATTATGCAGTTTTAATCATAACCACCCCTGTGATAAAAATCACGGTGGAACAGGGTCAATATCATATTTAATTGATTGGCAAAGTGGTATCCTTTTTACAGTATCAACTAGCATTAAGGAGGTCATAAAAGAATGAGTACAAAAAGGGATAAATATTTAAAATGGAAACATGAACTGCTGGATAAATGCGGGCAATGCATGGGATTCCGGGCCAAGGGTATCGATTTGGCCAGCGGCAGCATCAGCCATGATTGCAGCCCCGGTATGGATTGCCATAAAAACTGTCCGGCTCTGGGGATGGGCTCCCCGGCGGCATCCAAGGATACGCCAAAAGAAGCTGGTAACGGAAAACCCCGGAGCGAAAAAAACAACAAAAAGACTATTGTTCCTGAATGCTTTAATTGTGGTCAAAACGAGCAAGATGCAGCCATACTTCCATGTCGTTATAAAGGGAAAAGCATTTGGGTTTGCACCAAATGTCTTCCGACATTAATTCACGGGTAAATCATCAACCTACCGTGTACTTACTTAAAATATAATGGAGGTGCACATGGGGACGGTTCTTTTGTGCTAAAAGTTACTCTTAGTGCGCGGGTGCCCCGGTGGTTTCCTCCGTTCGCTTCGCAATTATTCTCGTACAGCGCATAAGTTTCTCCCGGAAAGCCGCTTGCTGCAGACTGCTTGCCTACTTCTTCACGCCCTTCCGGGGTCATGGCTTTTG
>Ga0182238_1000256_pt1 | contig 17349 bp, 16 predicted proteins | sample hydfrates6_PW_90_FD_132439 | JGI IMG/M metagenome (GOLD analysis project Ga0182238, IMG submission 132439) | Subsurface microbial communities from deep shales in Texas, USA - hydraulic fracturing test 6_PW_90 | ecosystem: Environmental > Aquatic > Deep subsurface > Shale gas/oil reservoir >... | reverse complement strand
TTCCTGGAGAACTCTTAAAAGCTTTGCCTGCATATTTAGGGGCATATCTCCTATTTCATCCAATAGTATAGTTCCTCCATTTGCCAGTTCAAACTTACCTTTTTTTCCGCCTTTTTTAGCTCCAGTAAAAGCCCCTTCTTCATAACCGAACAATTCTGACTCTAACAATTCACTTGGAATTGCAGCACAATTTATTTTTACAAAGGGACCGAGTCGTCTTTCACTGGCATTATGAATAGCATGAGCAAAAAGCTCTTTACCTGTACCGCTTTCACCTATAATGAGGACATTAGAATTTGTCCTAGCGGCCTTTTCAGCTATTTTTTTTACCTTCATGAGACTCTTACTATTACCTATTATATTTCTAAAAGAATATTTAGCTACTCTATTATTATCCAATTCCTTTTTATAGTACTCCAATTCTTGTTCCAGTTTATTGAGCTTTTTGCTCAAAGATAAAAAATCACTTATATCTTTAAACATAACTTTTCCAACAGCACCAATTACTTTACCATCCTTCTTGATAGGAACACGCATAGCTATCATTCTATTACCTTTGATTTCCTGGATATCGCCAATTAAAGCCTTTCCTGTTTTTGCTACTATATGCATTCTGGTGTTTTCTATAACCTCCGTTACATGCTTTCCTTCAGGATTTGGTACCTTCAAAAAGTCTTTATACGCCTTACTCATCATTGTAATTATCCCGTCTTTATCTACAACTACTACCCATTCGTTAACTGTATCCATTATGGTGTTCAAAATGTCAATATACCCTTCGTCTTCATCTAATCTTTTACTTATCTTACGATAATCTGTTATATCATTGAATAAAGCCAAGGCACCATAGATTTGCCCGTTAGTTTCTACAGGGACTCTGTTTACAATAAAATGCTTGCCGCTTATGATAAAATTTTCATCAATTCCTACATTTTCATTATTAATAACACTGATAAGTTTACTTTCAGAAACTACATCAGTAATCTTTTTTCCTATTACATCTTCATAGCTTATATTAAGCAGTTCCTTAGCACGTCTGTTTATTATGATTATTTTCCCATTTACATCTATCCCTATTACTGCATCCTGCATGTTTTCAAGAATAGAGGAAAAATAGATATCTAGAAGTTTCATCATTAACACCTCTGTATGGAACAGATTTTTTAGTAATTATAACACATATTTCACTTCCATCAAAGTTAATCCTTAGTCCAAAATAATAGCCTCTCTTTAGGTAAAAATCAAGAGAGGCTATTAATTAAATAATTTTAATATTAATCTATTATGGAAACTTTAAGTTACTTAATTAGCAAGCCTAGCTTATTTTTGGGCCTTTTCTTCTTTCACGCTAGACATTTTTAGCTCTTCAATTAATAATGGTACAACCTTATTAACATCTCCAACTATTCCAACATCAGCCACTTCAAAAATTGGTGCTCCTGGGTCTTTATTGATAGCTACTATAAATTCTGATTCCTCCATACCTGCAAGGTGTTGAATCGCACCTGAGATGCCACATGCAATATACAGGCCTGGCCTGACGGTTTTACCCGTTTGTCCAACCTGGTGGTCTCTATCTATCCAACCGGCATCAACTACTGCACGAGATGCCGATACTTGACCCTTAAGCAGGTCAGCTAATTCCTTTAACATCTTAAAGTTATCAGGCTGTCCAATTCCTCTACCTCCTGAAACTAAGACGTCGGCCTCTTCTATGTTTATTCTTTCTTTTTCTTCTTTAACTACTTCTAGTATTTCAACGTTTACATCTTTTTCAGATAATTCTACTTTAAATTCTTTTATATCCCCTATTCTGCTTTCATCTTTTTCACATATAGTCATAACTCCTGGTCTAACGGTAGACATCTGTGGTCTATGATCAGGGCAAACAATTGTGGCCATGATATTACCGCCAAAGGCAGGTCTTGTCATCAACAAGTTTTTATTTTCCTCATCTATATCTAGTGATGTACAGTCTGCTGTAAGACCCGTATAGATTCTAGCAGATACCCTCGGAGCTAAATCCCTACCTATAGCCGTTGCACCTATTAAAACTATTTCTGGCTTGTTAGCTGATATAACTTCACTAAGCACCTTTGTATAGGGCTCTGTCATATATACTTTTAGTAGCTCATCATCAGTATATAGCACTTCATCGGCTCCGTAATAGATCAGTTCGTTCAAATCATCTTTTATGTCATATCCCAAAACCACAGCCGTTACCTTCTCATTTAATTTATCTGCAAGTTCCCTAGCTTTTCCTAAAAGTTCAAGAGATACTTTTTGAATTTCTCCTTCTCTTTGCTCTACAAAAACATATACTCCTTTATACTCTGATATATTCAATTTTCTCCCTCCTTAATTCAAAGTCAAAGTTATATGATGTATTTTTCCTTAAGCTTTTCTACAATTATCTTTGCACCTTCTTGAGGAGTTACCTCAAACTTTTTGCCAGCTGCCTTTGCTCCCTTTGTAAAGGACTTTTTAACCTTTGTAGGAGAACCCTTTAGTCCTATATGCTCTTTGTTTACTTCTATATCATCTAATGTCCACTTTATTACTTCCTTTTCTCTATATGCATCCAGTACTCCGCTTACTGACATATATCTTGGTTTGTTCATTTCGCTTAAAGTCGTTATAAGGCAAGGCATTTTTACCTTTACTTTATGATATCCATCTTCAAATACTCTCTTTAGTATCAAACTGTCCCCGTCACGTTCAAGATCTTCCACATAGCTTACCTGGGGTAAGTTCAAATGCTCTGCTATTTGTGGACCAACCTGAGCCGTATCTCCGTCTATTGCCTGTCTTCCTGCTATAATAAGGTCATAATCTAGTTTTCTTATGGCTGCTGCCAGAGTACTTGAAGTTGCCCATGTGTCGGCACCAGCAAAAGCTCTATCGCTAAGAAGTATAGCTTCATCAGCTCCCATTGCCAGAGCCTCCTTTAAAGCTTTTTCAGCTTGGGGCGGTCCCATAGTAATTACCGTTACCTTCGCTCCTATTTCATCCTTTAATCTTAAAGCAGCCTCCAAACCGCTTTTATCATCGGGGTTTATTATACTTGGTACTCCCTCTCTTATCAATGTTCCAGTTTTTGGATCAAGTCTAACTTCTGTAGTATCTGGAACTTGTTTTATACATACTACTATCTTCATTGTTTAGACCTCCTTATTTTAATAAAGTTCCTGCTATAACCATTTTTTGAACTTCTGAAGTTCCTTCGTATATCTCTGTTATCTTAGCATCTCTCATCATTCTCTCTACCGGGTACTCCCTTGTATATCCATATCCACCATGAAGCTGTACCGCTTTAGTTGTAACCTCCATAGCAGTTTCTGATGCAAAGAGCTTGGCCATTGCCGCAAAACTGCTGTATCTTTCATTATTATCCTTTGCCCTTGCTGCTCTATATACCAAAAGTCTTGATGCATCTGTTTTTGTCTGCATATCTGCAAGGGTAAACTGAGTATTTTGGAATTTAGCTATTGGTCTTCCAAACTGTTTTCTTTCCTTTACGTATTTAACTGTCTCGTCTATTGCACCTTGCGCAATTCCTAAAGCCTGTGCAGCTATACCTATACGACCTCCGTCTAAAGTTTTCATAGCTATTTTAAAACCTTGACCAACTTTTCCTAATAAATTTTCCTTTGGAACTTTACAGTTTTCAAAAATAAGCTCACAGGTTGCTGAGCCCCTTATTCCCATCTTTGCTTCTTTCTTTCCTACACTAAATCCTTCAAAGTCTCTTTCAACTATAAAGGCTGATATTCCCTTTACCCCTTTACTCTTATCAGTCATCGCCATTATTATATATACGTCCGCATATCCTGCATTTGTTATAAATATCTTTGATCCATTAAGTACATAGTGATCTCCTTCCAGTACCGCCCTAGTCTGTTGAGCTGAAGCATCAGTTCCAGCATTTGGCTCTGTAAGGCCAAAGGCTCCTAACTTCTCGCCCTTAGCTAAAGGAATTAAATACTTTTGCTTTTGCTCTTCTGTGCCAAATTCATATATTGGTGCGGCACAAAGTGATGTATGGGCTGATACAATAACTCCTGTAGTTGCACAAACCTTTGATAGTTCTTCTACCGCCATAGCATAGGCAAGATTATCTCCGCCCTGGCCTCCATATTCTTTTGGAAATGGTATACCCATAAAACCATATCGTGCTAATTTCTTTACTGTTTCAACCGGAAATTTTTCTTCTTCATCAACCTCGGCTGCAAGAGGCTTTACTTCATTTTCAGCAAAATTTTTATAAAGCTCTTGTAACATTTGATGCTCTTTTGATAAACGAAAATCCATACTTTCTCCTCCTCTTACTATATTTCTTATCATTTTTTTATAATCAAATAAGCTTTTGTATTTTTGTTAGTTAATTAACTAACATCACTTAATCTACACAACTCTCGGAGGCATAACTGTCGCTATACCTTCTAGAACAACTTCTCCTTTCTGGTTAGTGCATGTTGTTTTTAATTTTATTCTATTCTTTTCTTCAATTTTCTCTATAACTTCAACCTCTGCTTTAATTGTATCTCCAAATCTAACTGGAGCTGTAAATTTAAGCTCCTGACCCAAATAAATTGTTCCTGGACCGGGTAACTGTACACCTAAAACAGCTGAAATTAATCCGGCTGTAAGCATACCATGGGCTATTCTTCCCTTAAAAAATGTATCTTTTGACACTTCATGATTGATATGTGCGGGATTTATATCTCCCGTAATTCCTGCGTACAGATAAACATCTGTTTCTGTTATAGTTTTTTGAAAAAAAGCCTTATCACCAATTTTTATCTCCTGTATAGTTTTACCTGTCAATGATTACACCTCCTTATCATTATCAAACAAATAATATATACATACTGGCATTTAAAATGTACTTTTTTTCCTTCAAAAAGAGTTCTACAAGTCTACCGCCTAACATGTGGTCGCCTAGCTTGTAAAAACTCTTTTTTATTATTCATATTAAATATATATGCAAAACCTGTGCCAAGTTTTTGTCAAAGTGAAATAATGCAATATATTTAATATTTTTTAGTATAAAACAGTACCTAATAAGTGCATACGAGTCAATTTAGATTGAATTTTATGTATTATTAACCATTTTGCACCAGCTAAATAAACTATTTTATTTAAAGCTAATTAATAATTTGTATATTTTTTTTACACTTTTTTAATGGAGTAGCTAAACCCTTGGTAAATGCCCAACAAAAAAACGTTAACAAAGTTAACATGTTAACTTTGTTAACGTTTTTGTTAATGCAATAACAATCATGTGTTTGATTCAGTACTATTTTTCATCTGAATAATCGTACACGAAAAACTTAATACCAGCAAAATCTACAGGCAACGAACCACCGTTTTCTCCATCAATGTCGATAGTTACATTGCATTCATCTAGACACCTTACCGAAAATCTATCAGTTTGAAAATATATTACAGCCTTTTCATTTACATGTTCTCCTCTGATAATTTTCAAAAAATTGTTGCCGCATCAATTATACCTGATTTTTTTTAATACAGACATCAATATTAACAGGTTTTCCTTTTCTGAACATATCACAGATTCCCTTTACATCACCAGGAATTTCTAAGTAGTTTACAAAACCATTAACCGTACCTGCCGAAATTACTCCTATAGGAATTTTTGAAGAATTTGACGCCCCGATGAAGGATTATTAATAATTTTTACTTTCATAAAAACCTCTAAGCCCATTATTTTATTTATAAATTATCCGGATTCTTATCGAAAAATACTCTTTGTGATAATTTTTGGGTCTTACGAATCTCCTCTTGAATTTCATTTATCTTTTGCATGATAATTTCACCCTCTACCCTGGGCACATTGTAGTACAGGAATAAATCTTCAAACCTCTTTATTGCTGTATTTAATTCTCTATTAATTTTAATGAATGTATCAATGTTTTTACTTTTACAGGCATTTTCAAACTGTTTAATATCAATTCTGATTATATTAATTAAATCTGATTCAGTTTCATATTCCTTTATAGGCAACGGATATGGTTTTATTCTTTCCAAAAAATATTTATTTTTTGCATTTATATTATAGACATATTCTACATCAATATGATAAACCTTAAACCTTACATAGCACATTTTACTGTTTATTTGCTCTACTTCAGCGCCCATCTGTATAAGCTTCATCTCGTGCTGACTTGCCTCTGAATTAACATATTTTCTCATTTTAACACCCCATTTTTATTTTATTTATTTGAGGAAATTGCATATTGCATAAAATTTACACTAAGTATGCATAAATATTTTAAACAACATTGCTTTTACTAAATTGAATTGTATACAATTTTAGATCCTAAATATAAATATTAATTATGCAATTTCCTCATTTAATATATATACCCTTAAGATAATTATATATATATAACTACTAAATAGATAGTAGAAATTATAATTGAAACAATCATTAATGGGAATCCTACTTTCATGTACTCTACAAAGCCTAATTTGTGCCCATTTTTTTCAAGTATAGAAGCTATTACAATATTTGATGATGCACCAATTAATGTGCCGCTACCTCCAAGACACGCACCTAAAGATAGCGCCCACCATAAAGGAACAGTATTCATTCCCGAAATAACACCAAGATTTTTTATTAATGGAATCATTGTGGCTACAAAAGGAATATTATCTAAGAATGAAGAGGCTATTGCAGATACCCACAAAATTATCATTACGGTAATGAAAATATTACCTTTAGTTAAACTAACCATTCGTTGGGCAAGAAATTCAATTACCCCTACTTCTTCTAATGCCCCAACCATTATAAACAGTCCTACAAAAAAAAGAATTGTAGTCCATTCAGTCTCCAATATAATTTCTTCAGCATCAACTCCACTGATAGCAAGTAATAGAGTTGCCCCGAACAGTGCTACTGTAGCAGATTGAAGATTTAACAGGTCATGTGTTATAAAACCTAATATGGTTAATGCTAAAACTATCAAGCATTTAATTAAAAGCCCCTTATCCCTTATGGTTTTATTCTCATCAAATTCTAAAATTTTCTTTCTATTTCTATCATCAACTTCTAAAACTTTTCCATATAAAATTTTAAATATAGCAATTGTAACTACAAAGATTATAATAACAACAGGTGCTAAATTTATTATAAAATCCATAAATCCAAAACCAGCAGCGCCAGCAATCATGATATTAGGAGGATCTCCGATAAGTGTAGCTGTTCCACCTATATTTGCTACTAATATTTGCGGCACTAAAAAAGGAATTGGATTAACTCTTAAAGTATCTGTTATAACGAGCATAACAGGCGTTATTAATAAAACTGTTGTAACGTTAGCTAGAAAAGCCGAAAACAATGCAGTTATAATAGCGAATGCAACTATTATTTTCCAAGGTTCACCATTTGCAAACTTTGCAGTTTTAATAGCAACATATTGAAAAAACCCGGTTTCTTTTAATATGTTTACAATTATCATCATACCTATAAGTACACCCAGAGTATCAAAATCAATATAGGTAAAAGCCTCATCTTGAGGTATTACTTGAAAAACTACCATTAATATGGCGCCAAGCATAGACACTACAACTCTATTCATTTTTTCTGATACTAAAGCTACATAAGCCAATGAAAATACTATTATTGCAACTAATAAATGATTTTGGAACATCTCTACTCATCTCCCATGATTTTTTTGACAATAGATTTTAATATACCTTTACTAAATTTTAAAATCAAGCTCTATACTTAACTTAAATTAAAAGTTAAAGTTTTTTTATGAAACCTATACGTAAAAAATAATTAAGTAGATTGAAGCAATTATAATTGAAATAATCATCAGTGGAAATCCTATTTTCATATATTCCAAAAAGGCTAATTTGTTTTTGTTCTTTTCAAGCATTCCTCCCACGATAACATTGGCAGAAGCTCCTACAAGAGTTCCATTTCCACCTAAGCATGCTCCTAGGGATAAAGCCCACCACAATGGAGTAACATCAATTCCTGAAATCATAGATAAACTCTTTATAAGTGGTATCATTGTGGCTACAAAAGGGATGTTATCAATGAAAGCAGAAGCTATTGCCGCCATCCAGAGTATCAGCATAGCTGTCATAAACAAATCTCCTTTAGTAAAATTCAGCATTTTCTTGGCTAGAATCTCTACAACTCCAACTTCTTCCAACGCTCCTACTAATACAAACAATCCGATGAAGAAAAATATTGTTGTCCATTCTATTTCTATAAGTATGTCTTCTGGCTCTACTTTACTAATTAATAATAATAAAGAGCCTCCAAATAATGCTACTGTTGCCGATTCTAGCCCAATAATCTGATGGGTTGTAAATCCCAATATGGTTAATCCTAAAACGGCAAAGCTTTTCATTAAAAGCACTCTGTCGTTTATTGCTTTTCTTTCATCAAATTCAAGAATTTTTTTTCTATTTTCTTCACTTACGATCAAAGAATTTTTATATATTAATTTCAATAAGAATATTGTAACTATAAATATTATTACAACTATTGGGGACAAGTTAATTAGGAAATCTAAGAATCCCAATTTCGTAGCACCGCCAATCATAATATTAGGAGGGTCACCGATAAGTGTAGCTGTTCCCCCAATATTTGCTGCCAATATTTCAGAAATCATAAATGGAATAGGATTTATTTTAAGAGTATCCGTGATAACCAATGTAACTGGTGTAATTAGTAAGATAGTAGTAACATTATCTAAAAGTGCCGATGAAACAGCAGTTATAATTGAAAAATAAAGGATTATCTTCCATGGGTCGCCTTTGGAATACTTGGCAGTCTTTATGGCAACGTACTGAAATATACCAGTTTTCTTTAATATGTTTACCATTATCATCATACCAATTAGAAGTCCTATTGTATTAAAATCAATTACTCTGAAAGCGTGCTCTTGAGGCAAAACCTGAAATACAATCATAAGTACTGCACCAAATAAAGCTATGGTCATCCTATTAATTTTTTCTGATATTATTGCAGTATAAGTTAAAGTAAAAATAATGATAGCAACTACTAAGTGATTGTGTAACATATTTTGTCATCTCCCATACATATTTTTCTTATATAACTACTATACTCCTTTAGATAAAAATTTCAAGTGCATCATCTGAAAATTATAAAGAACAAATGTGTCTGGCGACGCTTTGTTGGTTCGTAGTTAGTAGTTCGTAGTTGGTAGCCCTGATTAGCTCTTAGTTCTTAGCTCTTGGCAAATTCAGGTCATTCTTTTAGGTAAAATTCAAAACCTAGTATCTTCCTGGAAATAGTTTCAAATTTCTTTGAAAATTTGAATCTATTGAGTTTGAGGCCTGCAATTTCTTGGAAAAAACGTTTGAACTCCTAGACAAAAATAAAAGTATCCACGTATTCGTAAATACTTTTATTATTTTCTATGTTTAACTTATTACTTCTCCTATTAGTATATCAGTCTATCAAAGGGACTATCTTCACTTATAATTTCTTTTATATCATATACTGATATCGGAAAATATGGAAAGCCAAATGCATATGATGTAAGCTCATACAGCTGGAAATAAATTACCAAGGCCTTATCAGCTATATAAAAATCCTGATCTGGTCTGATCCCTTTAAAATCACCTAATAGATAAATGTTTCTATCTTTTATTTTCTTCTCAACAATATCTGATATTCTTTCCACATAATTACTGTCAGGTTTAAATAAATCTTGCAAATTATATATCTTCCCTGTTTCTAAATCTGCCGTAATAGATTTAATAACAGTTAATCCATGGGCTCCACCAGAATATGCGTCATTAATTAGAGCAAGACTAAGTATACCCCTCTCATTTGTTTTTATCTCATAATAACCTGTGATCTGTGTCATAGAATTTTCATAGTACCCTTGCTCTCTAATCAATTGCTGAACTAAATTTTGTATGGCATCATTTACTTTATTCTGGACAGCTAAATTTTTTGATCCAATTACCATAGGATAATAAACTTCAAGCCTAGGCCTAACTAATTTTAAAGTTATTATCGACACAGGCAACCTGCGATTATTCACACTAAACCAACTCCTTTTATCATTTTAACACACCTTATTATAGTTTATGCATAAAGATAGAGTTGGTTATTATTCACCAAAAACAAAATTGCCGTCTATTTCAGGTTATCTATACCCACTGTTGACGACAATTATAAAAATATATCATATTTAAGAAACAAATCTTCATATGAGCTAGAAAAGTTTTTATATCTTACTAAATGAAACTTTAAAAACATACATTTCCAATACCGTTAATAATTAATATTCGTCTTCATATTCGTATTCATCATATAAATCATATAAGTCATAATTCTTCATCCAGTTATTTTTGTTTTGTCTTCGCTTACCTGATTTTACTTTAAAATCTTCCTCTCTACTTCTCTTTTTTAATTTAGATTTTTGTTTTAGGGCATGTCTTCTTATGCGCTCTTCCTTATCAAGTTCTTCTGGTGCAAATCTCTTAGCCATTCTTACTCCTCCAAAATCTAAATATTTTTTATATAATGAATATATATCGTAACAACGAAAAAATCAATATGATTATTTCAAAAAATTTACTAATATCTCTTACTCTCATTATTGGATTAAGTTTTTAAAGTTAAAATTTTCTACATCTTTTCTTTATCAATATTAACTTAACCTCTTGTGCTAGTTACTCTAACAGTATAGCTTTAAATATCCTTCAATGTTTCCTCTGAAGCGACTTTGAAGAGCTGTTTTTACCTTTATAAATCTTTTCTATTTAAACAGCTTTTCTACGGAGCCAAAAGAGGATTATTGAAGGATATCTACAAGGAACTAGCGAGGCAAGTTAACTTACTTTTATTTAAAATATTCATCCACTTGTTTCAGTAAAATAAACTTAAATCCTCTTTGCCCCATTTAAAAACAGGTACCGTTTTCACAAAACGGGTAACGTTTTCCATTTTTAATTTTAGAAATTCTAGCTTATACTAAAGGTGAATAAAGACATTACTAAGACATTTAGCTAATCTGTTCATATATATTTAATGAAAGGGGAGAGGATTATGTTAGGAATCCTATTTTCAGCCTTATTAAAATCTAATCACTTATATAAAGACCAAAAAAAATTTGAATATGATATGTTAGAAAAACTATACCAAATGTTTTAAACTAAATACAGATCATTACTAAGATAATATGTTAATGGGGGCTTATTGCCCCCATTATTTACTTTTGGGAACTTGATACTGAAGCTGAACTAAATTAAACATTAGGTTATATAGAGTATTAATCATAAATATACCTTATATACCCTCAAGTTTCTATAAAATTAACTTTAATCTTCTAAAAAATATTTTTTATGAAAGAAACACTAGGTACACACCTTTTTGTTTCAAGAAAAAGCCCTGTGATTATATAATTTCAATTTGCAATTTCAATCACAGGACTATGAATTTTACTATTAACATAAATTTTATAAATTACATTATCAACCAGTAGATTATCTGTCGCAAAACTTATTTTTAAATAAACTAAATATTCTCTACAAACTGAATTTTCAATCCATTTGGATCCATTACATAAAAAAACTTTATATGGGGATTTGGTTGAAAAGGACCACTCTGAATAGCTATGCCTTTTTCTTTAACAAATCTCATCATCTCTTCAACAGATTTCACTTCAAACCCCAATGAAATATCTTGTCCAACGTTTACTTCTTTACTATTTTCGTCACATATTAGCTCAATCTTTGTTTCTCCATCACCTAAGAATGCAATTTCAACTCCTGGCCCAGCATTAAATCTTTTATTGACTGAAAGCCCAACTATTTCTTGATAAAACTTCAATGACTCATCCATATTTTTAACTTTTAATGTGCTCCAACAAAATTTCATAATAACAATCATTCCTTTCTTATATATTTAAGGCATTGAAAGTAATAAAAAGTACTCTCACACCTCAATAGGTTTAATATTCTTTTCTGGTTTCCAAATTAATTTTATACATTTCCTTCTTTAATAGATAGGCAGTGATCATTGCTGCTAATATGTCTGCAATAGGAAATGCTAACCACACCCCAAACAGGTCAAGATTAAATATCCTAGGCAGTATTAGTATTAATGGAGTTAACAATATAAACTGTCTTAGAAGCGACAAAATTAATGCAGGTACTGCCTTTCCTATGGCTTGGAACAGTGTAGCTCCAACAAACTGTATGCCTAATAAAGGAACCATAGCTATTATTATCCTAAATACAAAAGATCCGTCTTTAATAATATTTATATCATCAGTAAAGGCCCTTATAATGATATGAGGAATTGTTTCGCCAATAATCCATCCAAAAATAGCTATAGCAGTAGCAGCCATGATGGAAAATTTAAGAACCTGTTTTACTCTATCTAGCTTTTTAGCACCATAATTAAATCCTGCTATTGGTTGCATACCTTGCACAACTCCTATAATTGGCATAAATAAAAAAGCTATAACCCTATTAACTATACCAAATATTGTAATAGCCATATCCCCTCCAAATACTCTCAAAGAGTTATTGACAACAATTGAAAAAATACTGCTGGTTGATGACCTTGCCAATGCAGAAAATCCTACAGTAAATATTTCTTTAATTATTTTCCAATCTGGTTTAAGATGCTCAGGGTTCACCTTTAACGAACTTTTACCACTATACATGTAATACACAACATATAGAAATGAACTGAATTGGGAAATAATAGTTGCTAAAGCAGCTCCTCTGATGCCTAGTTTAAATAAAAAGATAAATATTGGGTCTAGTACGATATTTAATCCTGCCCCTAATAGCATAGTTGTCATAGCAACCTTTGCGTTTCCTTCCGCCCTTATCAAACTATTGGACATCATAGCACAGGAAAAGAAAACACTGCCTAATAATATCACTTCAATATAGTCCTTTGCATAGGGTAATATATTTTCTGTTGCCCCAAAAATAAAAAGCAGCTGATCAAGGAAAACTAAGCCAAAAACTGCAAACAATAAACTTAATATAAATATTGAGATAAAGGCATTACCTGCAACTTTATCGGCCTTTTCAACTTCATTAGCTCCTAAATTTCTAGAAACAGCAGATGCCCCACCTATTCCTACCATCTGAGCAAAACCCATAATTAGCATTTGGATTGGAAATGCTATTGCTAAGCCACCTATGGCTAATGCTCCTACAACTTGACCTATGAAAATAGTATCAACAACATTGTAAAAGCCATTTACCATCATTGCAATTGATGCTGGAAGTGATAGTTTGATTAATAGTTTGTCAACACTTTGTTCACCGAGTCTTGAACTGTTGGGATTCATAGTTATCTCCTTTCTGTGACTGTTACTAATCAATAGCAATTTTTGTTGACAATAATGATAAATTTTTATAACATTAAATTAAATCAATTATAATAATATAATTATATTATTATAACCATTATACATGATTGTTATAAGAAATCAATAGTTTCTAATAAAATATGAGGTGAATTTATGAATAACAAGAATATTGAATCTATTGTAGATAGCCTTTTTTTACTTCTTCCATTGTTTAAAAAGAAATTATTAAGACCTGATAAATATGATGAAGAAAATGATTTATCACCATCCCATCTACAAATTCTATTTTTTTTGGATGATGTGGGTAGGGTTCCTATCTCTGAAATTGGTAAAGGTTTAAATATTTCTAAACCTAATATGACCCCATTGATAAAGAAGCTTATAAACAAGAAATTTGTTGAAAAGATAAGAGATCAAGAAGATAGGCGATATGTACATGTTGATATAACCCCTATAGGAAAAAAATTCATAGATGAACATAAGTTACTTATATCCCAAAGGCTTAAAGACAAGCTATCTATACTTAATCAAAAGGATTTACAAAAGCTATCTAAATCACTGGATGAATTAAAAGAGATTATATCAAAACTGGATTAGATGAGATAATTTTTACTATTAAGGTAAATGATGAAAAAAATCAAGTCGTATATTAGATATTCTTTAAAATAACGGATTCAAAATTTTATCAAAGGGATGCCATGATAATAGTGAATGTCATTTAGCCACACGCAAAAAACAGCAATAAAAAATAAGGGCTGGCATGGAGGTAAAAAGGTAACCTGCACGCTAGCCTTTATTTTTTATATTTCCATTTCAAGTAACGCTGAACTAAGACTTTTACCATGTTTATCTATAGTCAATGATCTAGTAGTAGAATAATATAATTTAAAGAAAATAGTATTCTTGACTATTTTTTTAGCATGCTCAAAGGTATTTCAATATTAGGCAGATCTATTTTTTTGTTCCTGTTATGAATATAATTTGCAACTACACCGAGCATATAAAACCAAAAGGCGTCTGCCAGTTCCTCTGGGTCACCTTCCCGAAATTCACCATTTGCCTGTCCTTGCCGTATAATAGGCGCTAACCATTTTTTTGCGAAATCAGTACGTAGAAAGTTCTCCTTCATATCTGGGGGAAGTTCTCCCCTAATAAAAGTTGCAATGTATATTCTCATAGGTGGAATATAATCTTTGGTTGTAGAAGTAATTTTAATTCCAAAATTTCTTAGAGAATCAGTAGGAGTTGGCCCATTAAGAACCTCTGCGAGGCATGCTTCTATATATTCTGTAATAGCTTTAAAAATGTCTATTTTCTTAGGAAAGTATTTAAATATAAGAGCTTTACTTACACCTACAGCTTGAGCTATATCCTTTACACGAGTATTAGTATACCCTTTTTGGTCAAACAACTCCAATGCTGCATCCAATATCTGTTTACGGCGTTGGGCCTTTATTCTTTTACTTTTCTCTTCTGATATAGGCATAATACTTATCTCCTTTTTTCTATAACTTATTACATATAATTATATCAGTTGACAATATTTTATCAAGAAAAAATCATAAAAGCTTGACCTGTGGGTTACTAATTGATATAATAGATTTACGCTGACCGGCCGGTTACTCTTTTTTTTATTTTTTTAAAGTACATTGTTAAATATTCTACTAAGAAAAGGAGATGTTTTTATGGCAACCAAAGCTTTAAATTCAAGTCCTGTATTTGCACCAATTACAATAGGTAGCACAAAACTTAAGAATAGATTAGTTGTTTCTCCTATGGTTACAGTATTCTGTGACTCTGACGGCTTCGCAACAGAGCAATATATCGCCTATCATGAGGCTAAAGCAAAAGGCGGTTGGGGACTCATCATAACAGAAGACTATGCTGTTGATCCCCTTGGTAGAGGCTTCTGGACACCAGGTTTGTGGAAAGATGAACAAATGGAAGGACATGCAAAGCTTACACAACGTCTTCACCAATATGGCACTAAAATCATAGCACAAATTTATCACGCAGGACGTCAAGCTTCATATGATGTTATCGGGCAGCAGCCAGTATCTGCTTCACCTATACCATGTCCTGTTATGGGATACATCCCTCATGAACTTACAATTCCCGAAATAAAAGAAATAGTATCTAAATTTGGTGATACAGCTCTTAGAGCAAAAAAATGCGGTTTTGATGGTGTTGAAATCCACGGAGCTCACGGATATCTTATAGCTCAGTTTATGTCAAACTATTCAAATAAACGTTGCGACGAATATGGAGGACCTATTGAAAATCGAATGAGATTCCCTCTTGAAATCATTTCAGACATTCGTGAAAAATGTGGAAAAGACTTTACAGTTACATTCCGTATATCTGGTGATGAATATGTTCCGGGAGGACGTACAATTGAAGAAACAAAGCTTATTGCAACAATGCTTGAACAAGCAGGTATTGATGGCATTCATGTTTCAGCAGGTGTATATGGCAGCACATGGGCTGTAATCCCTCCTTTGAACGTAACTAACGGTTGGATTGTAGACCTTGCAGAGGAAGTTAAAAAGGTTGTAAATATACCTGTTATAACAGTAGGACGTATAAATGACCCACGTATGGCAGAAACCATATTAGCATCAGGCAAAGCTGACCTTGTAGCAATGGGTAGAGGCTCTCTTGCAGATCCAGAACTTCCAAACAAATATGCTGAAGGACGCTATGACGATATAAGGCACTGTATAGGCTGTCAGCAAGGCTGTCTTGCAAGACTGTTCAATAATGAACCAATACGTTGTTTGGTGAACCCTACATTAGGCTTTGAGTATCTTAACGAAACAAAGAAAGCTGAAATCTCAAAGAAAGTAACAGTTGTAGGTGGAGGTCCTGCAGGTATGGAAGCAGCAAGAGCTGCAGCATTGGCAGGCCATGAAGTAACTCTTTATGAAAAATCAGACAGACTTGGTGGACAGTTTGGTCTTGCTCCAATTCCTCCATATAAAGGCAGTATGACTTATCTTCCATCATGGCTGGCAAGACAAATTAAAAAACTTGGTGTGACAATTAAGCTTAACACTGAATATACTTCAGCTATTTTCGATGAAGAAAAACCAGATGTAGTAATAATAGCTACAGGTTCTACCCCTACAAAGCCACCTATTCCTGGTATAAATGGTGCTAATGTAGTGACTGCACAGGATGCACTTGCAGGAAAAGTTACTGTTGGGGATAAGATTCTTGTAGCAGGTGGCGGAATGATTGGTTGTGAAACAGCTACTCATTTTGCTATGCAAGGTAAACAGGCTACTATTGTAGAACTTCTTCCTGAAATAGCTACGGATGAAGAAGGAACACGCCGCGAATTTCTTCTTAACTTTATAAAGGAGAAAAATATTCAGGTACTGAAAGGCACCAAAGTTATGGAAATAAACGAAAAAGGTGCAAAGCTTAATAAAGACGAAGAAATTTTTGATTTTGATGCTGACACAATAATTCTTGCATTAGGTGTAAAGCCAAATTCTGCCCTTGCAAAAGAACTTGAAGGTAAAACCGAAGTTAAAGTAGTAGGGGACGCCGTAAAAATACGAAATGTTCTCGATGCGGTACGTGAAGGGTTCCTTGCAGGTATGAATGTTTAATATTAATAATAGTAAAAATGAATAATTAATAAAAAGTCTCTCCTTTTTCATGCTTAATTAGCAAAAAACTTTAAAAAAAGGAGAGGCTTTTATACATATTTTTTAAAAAACACTTAGTCTCAATTGCAAGTTTAAAATAAGAGATCTTTTTATCTTTGACAAAGGAATGATAGTTATTATACAAACATTTACAAACTCAACACCATGCCAACTATTATATTATTTACTTTTTAATCTTCTTGCTAATGCTAATCCTCAAAAGATACATTTTGAAGAACCTCATGACTTGGATATTTAAAACCTAATCCCCTTACTGATAAAATCATCTCTTTTTATACCCCCTTAACAACAAATAAAGGAAAAGTGGAGCGCCTAGGAAT
>Ga0182238_1000253_pt1 | contig 17397 bp, 17 predicted proteins | sample hydfrates6_PW_90_FD_132439 | JGI IMG/M metagenome (GOLD analysis project Ga0182238, IMG submission 132439) | Subsurface microbial communities from deep shales in Texas, USA - hydraulic fracturing test 6_PW_90 | ecosystem: Environmental > Aquatic > Deep subsurface > Shale gas/oil reservoir >... | reverse complement strand
TCCTTACACAGCATATACGTGGTGTCATCGTTTACCTGCTCACAGTCAGCCATGACCCGCAGCTCGCGCCCGGCCTGTATGGCAAAGGCCCTTTTCACCCCGTCGAACTGCTTGGCGATGTTTTCCAGATCTTCAAGACGCTTCACGTAATTCTGCAAAAGCTCCTTTCTCGCTCCGGGTCTGGCCCCGGACAGGCTGTCCGCAGCCTGGACCAAAACAGCCAAAACTGAATTGGGCTGTACATCCTCGTGATGAGCGGCAATCGCATGCACGATTTCCTTGGATTCCCCGTATTTCTTGGCCAGATCCGCTCCAATGGTGGCATGCGGGCCTTCCACCTCATGGTCCACCGCCTTGCCTATGTCATGCAGCAGTCCGGCTCTCTTGGCCTTTTTGGCATCCACTCCCAGCTCGGAAGCCATTATTCCGCACAGAAAAGCAACTTCCAGGGAATGCTGCAAAACATTCTGGGAAAAGCTGGTCCGGTAATGCAACTGGCCCAGCAGCCTTATAAGCTCGGCGTGAATACCGTGCACTCCGACGTCAAAAGTGGCCTGCTCCCCGATCTCCCGCAGCTTGACATCCATTTCCTTGCCCACCTTGGCCACGATATCCTCGATGCGGGCGGGATGGATACGGCCGTCGCTTATGAGCCTTTCCAGAGCCATCTTGGCGATCTGACGGCGAAGGGGGCTGTACGCGGAAAGGACCACTGTTTCCGGAGTATCGTCAATAATCAAATCAACGCCGGTGGCCGCCTCCAGGGTGCGGATATTGCGGCCTTCCCGACCGATAATCCGACCCTTCATATCCTCGCTGGGGAGTTCCACAGTGGACACGGTATTTTCAGCGGCATAATCACCCGCGTAGCGCTGTACTGCAGTAGCCAGGATCTCCCGGGCCTTTTTCGCGGCCTTTTCCTGGGCTTCCATCTCCACGACCCGGACCATCTTGGCCGCTTCGTGCCGGGCCTCCTTTTCCATGTCCGAGATAAGCCTCTTTTTGGCCTCCTCGGCAGTCAAGCCGGAGATCTCCTCCAGGCGCTTGGACTGCTGTTCTATTAGCTCGTTAAGCTCGTTTCTCTTTTCTTCCTGTTTGCGTTCCTGTTTTGCCACCCTGTTTTCCCAAGCAGTCACCTCGCTTTCCTTTTGCGTGACCGCCTCCATTTTCTTCTCCAGGCGTTCTTCCTTCTCCTGCAGGCGCTGCTCCAGCTTTTTTATTTCCTTTTCCCGATCCCGGGCCTCGGCCTCGGCCTCGCTTTTGAGCCTGTAGATTTCATCCTTGGCCTGCAGAAGCATGTCTTTCTTGGTGGTTTCCGCCTCCCGCCTGGCTTCTTCCAGAATCTTGTCCGCCAGTTCTTTGTTTTCCTTAAACTCCTTGTTCAGCAAGTAACGCTGGCCAAAGAATCCGGCCGCCGCTCCCACCCCGATACAGACAAAAGCGGTAATTATTATACTGCTTACCATATGCACTCTTTATCTATGTTTAACCCCCTGCACCCGGCAGGGGACTTAATTGATAGCGACCATGAAGGCTTTGAGGATAGGAAACTGACTGGGATCCGGACCTTATTCAGGCCCGATGGTAATGAAAGGAAAGGCTTTTCGGGCTTGTTTTATTATGAACCCCGGAAGGCCGTGTTGCGGTTTATTTGAACCCGGTTCTACCAGGTGGGTGCCACAGCAATACCTTCAGGCTTCCTCTCCCGCAGGAGGCATGCACACCGGCATTGCATCAGGCTCCCTTTATTGAGGTGTTGGCTCAATATAAACCTCGACAATCACAAACCCTCCAGGTCAGGAACAATCAAAGAAATCCAGATTATTCTTCGTTTTCTTCCAGTCTATCCAATAGAGAGTTAAGTCTTTCCTGGACATTGTCCAGACTCTCCTTGGTCTGCAGGTAATCATCCGCAAGCCCCAAAGCAAGGAACACGAGCAACTTTTCCTTGCTCAGATTCCTACCCCTCTGGTCCAATCGTTTAAAACGGTCCTCTATCAGCCCGCTGGCCCTTTTGATCCTTTCAGAACCGGCACTGGTTTTGAAAAAGACATCCAAGCCGAGCACGCTTATGTTATAGCTGGGCATTAATCAATATTTGTATCTTCCATTTTTTGCAAGAGTTCATTAACCTTGTCCGAAACAGCCTGATTCTTCTGCTGTTCCGCCTGCAAAGCATGACGCAAATCCCGGTTTTCACTCTCCAATTTGGAGAGCCGGGAAAGGAGCTTTTCTATCTTTTCCGAAAGTCTTGTTAACTCTTCCATTTTGATTTTTTTTATCTGTTTTTAAAATTGAGTGCAAGCTACTTTTTGCGTTCCAGGTTCTTCTGCTTAGCTCTGGCCACGGCAAGGGAATCGGCGGGCACATCCCGGGTTATGGTCGAACCGGCACCCACCAGGGACCCGGCGCCCAGGGTCACCGGAGCGACAAGAGCCGTATTGCTGCCCACAAAGGCCTTGTCCCTGATTTCAGTCTTGTGCTTGTTTTGACCGTCATAATTGCAGGTTATCGTCCCCGCGCCGATATTTACCTCTTCCCCGAGTTCGCTGTCCCCGACGTAGCTCAGGTGGTTAACCTTGCTCCCCCGGCCGATTACGGACTTTTTGATCTCCACAAAATTGCCTACCCGGGCGGAGGAACTCATAAATGTCCCCGGTCTTAGCCTGGCGAACGGCCCCACCTGACAATCTTCTTCTATGACCGCCCCGCTCAAATGGGAAAAAGAACGGATGGTGGCTCCGCGGATGCTGCAGTCCTCAATCACGGTATTGGCCTCGATCCGGCTTTTCTTTTTTATGCACGTTTTTCCCACGATCCGGGCCGGCCCGCAGATCTCAGCGCCCGGTTCAATATCCACAAAAGGACCTATGCTCACACTCACCGGGTTTCGGACCACGACTCCCTTCTTTAGATGCCCATGTACGATCCGGGAGCGCAAAAGATCCTCCTGCAGGCAAAGTTCGGACACGGTATTGATACCCAGAAGGGCTGGCAGGTTGCCGAAATTGAAGGCCTGGACCGAATAGTTTGCTTTCCTTGCCAGCTCCACCACCTGAGTCAGGTAATACTCATTTTGGCGGTTATCCGCATCCAGAGAGGACAAAAGAGTTGTAGCAACATCTACCCGCAACAGATAGATTCCACTGTTGACCTCTTTTATGTCCTGTACTTGCGGATCTTCAATGTCCCTGGCTTCGACGATCCTGTCCACACTGCCGTTTGCAAAGCGGACAATCCTGCCGTAAGGCTTTGCACTCTCCGGCTCCATACTCAAAACCGAGACCGGGGCTCCGCTGGAAAGGCCTTTATCCACGAATTCGGTCAATATTTCGGCTGTGACCAGGGGGGTGTCACCGTTTACCACTAGGACATGCGAAAAATCCCCTTTTTTGACCAGAGGCAATGCACAATCCACGGCATGGCCGGTCCCTTTTTGCTCGGCTTGGTGGACGAAATAATCCTTGTATTGTGGAAAAGCTGCCTCTACCTGCTCATGCATATACCCGAGCACCGGATATATTGTTTGGCATACGCGGCTCAGTTCGGACAAAACATACCAGAGCATGGGTACATCCAAAAGGGTCTGCAAGACCTTGGGGGTATCGCTTTGCATCCGGGTACCCTTGCCCGCAGCCAAAACTATCCCGGCAACTCGGGCAAACCGGTTTTTATCAGAAACGCTTGACTCCATTGCAGTACGTCCTTGCTTGGCTTCAAGAAAAAAGCCCCACTAGGCAAAGTGGGGCTTTTCAAAACACAACTTTTGGTTTGGAATTAACTGGCGCAGGTTCCTTCCTGGACAGCGTTTTCCCGGCACTTGATTCTGTGCATTGAACGGGCAATCGCAGCCTGGGCCCTGGCGTAAGCCTCACGGTCCTGCCTTTCTGCCAGTCTTTTCTCGGCCCTATCTCTTGCCTTTTTTTCCTTTTCTACGTCAATTTCCTCGGCCTTTTCCGCTATCTCGGCCAGTACCGAAACTTTATCCGGACTGACCTCGGCAAATCCACCGGAAACAAAGACATAATATCTCTTTCCGTTTTGCTTGAAAAAAAGGCTGCCGATACTCAAGGCTGAGAGAAAGGGAATATGGTTGGGCAACACCCCGAATTCACCGTTTACGCCAGGTGCGGCCACATATTCTACGTCCTCGGACAATAGCATCCGGTCCGGAGTGACGATCTCTAATTTGACTGTATTGGCCATGATACCACCTTAATTAGCTGTTTTTGGCGTTCTCCAAAGCCTCGTCAATGGTTCCCACCATATAGAAAGCACTCTCAGGAATATCATCATGCTTGCCGTCTATAATCTCGCGGAAGCCCTTAACCGTGTCCTCAACCTTTACGTAGCGGCCTTCCTTGCCGGTAAACTGAGCGGCAACAAAGAAAGGCTGGGAAAGGAAACGCTGCATTTTACGCGCCCGATTAACCGTGAGCTTGTCTTCGTCCGAAAGTTCTTCCATACCCAGAATGGCAATAATGTCCTGCAGGTCTTTGTATTTCTGCAGGATCTGCTGCACTTCACGGGCCACAGAGTAGTGCTCCGTGCCCAGGATATTCGGATCCAGAATCCGGGAAGTGGAGTCCAGGGGATCCACGGCCGGATAGATGCCCAGCTCTGCGATCTGGCGGGACAAAACGATTGTTCCGTCCAAATGGGCAAAGGTGGTGGCCGGGGCCGGGTCGGTCAAGTCGTCCGCAGGGACATAAACCGCCTGCACCGAGGTAATGGACCCTTTGTCCGTGGAGGTAATCCGCTCCTGCAATTCACCCAAGTCAGTACCCAGTGTGGGCTGATAACCAACAGCCGAAGGCATGCGTCCAAGAAGCGCGGACACTTCCATACCGGCCTGGGTAAAGCGGAAGATATTGTCAATAAACAGAAGAACGTCCTGGTTTTCCTCGTCACGGAAATACTCTGCGCAGGTAAGAGCGGTCAGGGCGACTCTGGAACGGGCTCCCGGAGGTTCGTTCATCTGGCCGTAGACCAGGGAGGCTTTCTCCAGAACCCCGGCATCAATCATTTCATGATACAGGTCGTTTCCTTCACGGGTGCGCTCCCCGACTCCGGCAAAAACGGAAATACCACCGTGCTGCTTGGCAATATTGTTAATCATTTCCATGAGAATAACCGTCTTGCCCACACCGGCCCCGCCGAACATACCCATCTTTCCGCCCTTGGGGAAGGGAACCAGAAGGTCGATAACCTTAACCCCGGTTTCCAGAAGCTCAATATCCGTGCGCTGCTCGGTAAAAGAAGGCGCGGGCTTGTGTATCGGGCTTGTCTTGGACTGATCCACAGGGCCCTGCTCGTCCACCGGGCGGCCGACAACATTCAGAATGCGCCCCAGGGAAGCCTTGCCCACGGGAGTGTTAATCGGTCCGCCGGTATCCTTGACAGCCATACCCCGGACCAGACCGTCAGTACCGTCCATGGCGATACAGCGGACTACATTGTTACCCAGATGCTGGGCGACCTCGACAACAAGATTATCCTCTTCGTCGCCAAGTGCCGGATTGGTTATGAACAGCGCATTCATAAGATGAGGAAGCTGTCCCTCCGGGAATTCAGCGTCCACAACCGGACCAATTACCTGTACTATCTTTCCTACATTTTGTTCACTCATTTATCCAAGCCCCCTCTTATCCTTGTTTGAGTGCTTCTGCACCGCCAACGATATCCATAAGCTCCGTTGTGATGCTTGCTTGTCTGGCTTTGTTGTATACTAGGGTCAAATTGTCGACCATTTCATCGCAATTCTTTGTGGCATTATCCATTGCGTTCATTCTAGCCGCGTGTTCACTGGCAGATGTATCCAGAAGGCCCCGGTATATCTGAACTTTCACATACTTGGGCAAAAGTTCTGCCAAGAGTCCTTCCACCGAGGGCTCAAATATAAACTCGCCGCTGTCGACATCTTCCTCGCCTTCTCCGGATTCCGGAACAACCGGCAGGATCTGGGCGGAAGAGGCCACTTGTTTGACCATGTTTACGAACTGGCCGTAGACAATATGCACTTCGTCCAGCTCCGCAGCCAGATACTTGTCTATGATATTGTTGCCAATATCCAGAGCCAGTTCAAAATCGAAATTGTTCATCACATTGGTTTTCCGGTCCACGACTTCAAAATTGTTCTTGCGCATGAAGTCGCAGCCCTTCTTCCCTATGCAAAATACCTTGACTTCCTTTCCCTCGGACTGACATTTCTGGGCCAAGTCCCTGGCTTCCTTGCTGATATTGGCATTGAAACTGCCGCACAGCCCCTTGTCCGAGGTTACTATGATTATGCCTACCCGCTGAATTTCTTCCCGTTTCTCCAAAAGAGGATGGGCATTGCTGTCCGCACGGGAAGAGAGTTCGCCGATAGTGTCAAAATATTTATCCGCATAGGGACGAAAACGCTCAATCCTGTCCTGAGCATTGCGCAGCTTGGCCGAAGCAACCATGTTCATGGCTCTGGTGATCTGCTTCGTCTTTTTAACTGCGCCGATCTTCTGTTTTATGTCCCTAAGTGAGGCCATCTATTTATCTCCTTCGCGTTTAGGCCTTAAAACCCTTCTTGAATTCGTCGATAGCAGCCCCAACCTTTTTATTCATCTCCTCGTCCATGGTTTCCTTTTCCCGGATTTCGGACAGGATATCTGCCTTTTGATTACGCATGAACTCCAGCATTTCCCGCTCGAACTTGCTGACCTGCTCTACTTCCAGATCATCCATGTAACCTTTTGTCCCGCAATACAGAGAGACAACCTGCTCTTCAACAGGCATGGGCTGGTACTGCGGCTGTTTCAAAAGCTCGACCATGCGCTCGCCTCGGGTAAGTTTCTCCTGGGTGGCCTTGTCCAGATCGGATCCGAACTGGGCAAAAGCGGCCAGCTCGCGGTACTGGGCAAGATCCAGGCGCAGGGTACCGGCGACTTTCTTCATGGCCTTTACCTGAGCGGAACCGCCGACTCGGGAAACGGACAGACCAACATTAATGGCCGGGCGAACACCTGCATAGAAAAGATCCGGCTCCAGATAGACCTGACCGTCGGTAATGGAGATAACGTTTGTCGGGATATACGCGGATACGTCACCTGCCTGGGTCTCAATAATGGGCAGGGCGGTCAGGGATCCGGCCCCCTTGTCGTCGCTCATCTTGGCCGCGCGTTCCAGGAGACGGGAATGCAGATAGAAAACATCGCCCGGGAACGCCTCACGTCCGGGAGGACGGCGCAAAAGAAGGGACATCTGCCTGTAGGCCACCGCCTGCTTGGACAAATCGTCATAAATTATCAGGGCGTGCTTGCCGTTATCCCGGTAGTATTCGCCCATGGCGCAGCCGGCATACGGAGCGATAAACTGCATCGCCGCAGGATCGGCAGCTGTAGCGGAGATAACCGTAGTGTATTCCATTGCCCCGTATTTGCGAAGCACATCCACAACCTGTGCAACAGCCGCCTTTTTCTGGCCAATGGCCACGTAAAAGCAGTGAACATCAGATTCTTTCTGGGCCAGAATGGAATCCACGCCAATGGCTGTTTTTCCTACCTGACGGTCACCGATAATCAACTCCCGCTGACCGCGGCCAATGGGTGTCATGGCGTCAATGGATTTAAGCCCGGTGTACATGGGTTCATGTACCGACTTACGCGGAACTATTCCCGGGGCCTTGGTCTCCAGCATTCCGTATTCGGAGGCCTGAATCGGGCCCTGGCCGTCCAGTGGATTGCCCAGCGGATCAATAACCCGGCCTTTTACCGCATCACCCACCGGGACCTGAACGATCTTCCCGGTACGCTTAACCAGGTCGCCCTCTTTGATATCCGTGTCCTCGCCCAAAAGCACGACACCGGCACTGTCCTCTTCCAGATTCAAAACCATTCCTTGCACCCCGCCGGGGAATTCAAGGAGCTCCATGGCCATGGCGTTATCCACGCCGTAAACCCGGGCGATACCATCACCAACGGATAAAACAACGCCGGTCTCGCTCATCTCCACGCGTTGTTCATAGTTTTTAATCTGGTCCTCAATAATCTGGCTGATTTCTTCTGCTTTGATTTGCATAGCCGCTACTCACCCCTCTTGATATTTTCTTTCAAAATTTCCAGTTGCGCCTTTATGCTGGCGTCCAGAACTTTATCCCCGACTTTGAGCTTGAGCCCGCCGATGATCTCCGGCTCCACATCATAGTCCAGATAGACCGTGTGCCCGGACTGGCTTTCAAGCTTTTCCTGGACACTTTTCTTCATATCCTGGTCCAGATCCACAGCCGTTACCAACTCTCCTCTCAAAACACCCTGTGCCTCATCCAGGAGGAAGCTGTAATACTCGGCGATATCCGGCAAATAAACCAATCTGTCCTTATCAGCCAAGAACAAACAGAAATTCTTGACCATTTGGGACGGATTGACCTTGCTCAAGATATTTTCCAGGACCGCCTTTTTTTCCTCGGTGCCAAATACCGGATTGCGAAAAATACGCATAAGCTCCGTGCTTTCTTGCAACACCTGGGAAATCTCCGAAAGATCCTTGCCAAAGGCGGCAAGCTGGTCTTCGCTCTGCTCCTGCCCAATGGCAAATAGGGCGCGTGAATACCTTCTTGCTATAATATCCCGGCTCAATTTAGCACCACCTTTGTAAGATAATCGTTAATCAAATTTTTGTGCTGATCCTGGGTCAGCCTTTCCTGCACCAGCTTTTCTGCGGCTTCGGCGACCATTTCCGCCATTTCCGCCCGAACGGCGGCTACAGCCTGATTGGCTTCCTGCTCCGCACCAATCCGTGCCTGTTCCCGGATCTGCTCGGCTGATTTTTCCGCCTTTTCTATTATTCCCTGCTTCAGGGCTTCACCCTGCTCTTTGGCCGCATTCAGGATTTCTTCCCTCTCCTGATCCAGATTGGCGATGCGGCTTTCCACATCCTTGAGTTTGGCTTCCGCCTCGGTGCGGCGCCTTTCCAGGTCTTTAAATTCATTTTCTATCCGGTAGGTACGACCGGTAAAGAACTCTTTGATGCGTTTTCCGGCCACCTTATAGATGATCCAGACAAAAATCACAAAGTTTATGACTCTCCACAACAGATCCCACCACTTGGAGGCGTCCGTGCCGCCGCCGTGCTCGGCCGCTACAGCCACCCCGGCGGTAAGCGCGACTACGGCCAGAGCCATTAAAATCCGTTTGCAGTGTTTCAAAGCGTGCCCCTCCTTAGTTGTGCGAATATTTTAGGCCTGGCCCAGCACCTTGTCCGTAGCCTTCTGGGCGAACTCATCCACCTTGGCCTTCAAAGTGGACAAGGCCGACTCCTTCTCCTTGGTAATCTTTTCCTTGGCGTCCTGGATAATCTTGCTGGCCTCGCTGCTGGCATTTTCCAGCATGGCCGACTCCTCGGACTGCCCTTCTTCCTTTTTGGCCATTCGAATCTCGTTGGCCTCTTTTCGCGCCTGATTCAGCTTTTCCTGGTAGGTGCTAATCTTCTCATCAGCATCAGCGGAGAACTTCTCGGCCTCCTCCAGTCCCTGAGCCATGACATCGGCTCTCTTCTTGATTATTCCCCGGATCGGCCTGTACAGAATCAGGTTCAGAACCAGCAAAATAATCAAAAAATTCACCAGCTGGATGAAGAAGGTAACATTGAGTTCTATCATACGGCCCCCTCAGAGTATGTGAATTTTGGTTCAAAGTCAGATGGCATTTAGCCAATTTAGAAAAACGTGTCAAAGCCTTTTTAATCCAAACCAATCACTTTTTGGCCCTAAAAGGCCCGTGACACCTGCATTGTTCGGGTTTTCACAATTTTTTCCAGGCTCAGCCTTCCCCGGATTCAACCGCCTCCGGCTCCCGGGCGGGAAGTTCGCGATCGTTTCCGTCCATATTTATCTGTCCCTTTACCCGAGCCCCTTCTTCCACGACCATCACCGGAGCCTGCAGGGTGCCGTAAAAATCAGCATCCTTGTATAAAACCGCTTTTTCCTTGGCCCGGACATCGCCTTCAATTCCGCCGCTCTGCACCAGTTGCCCCACGGTTATGGTTCCCCTGACCCGAGCCTCCTTGCCCACCACCAGAGTTCCTTCGGATTCTATCTCTCCGTTGAAATCACCATCAATACGCACGGATCCCTGGAAAATAAGCTTTCCCTGGTAGGAAGTCCCGGTTCCCAGAAAGGCGTTAATCTCTTCTTTGGCCATTTTAACTCCCGCTTTCAAAATCTCATTTACGCTTGAACATGAACCTGCGCATGGACACATTCAAAACCAGCCCGATAAGACAAAAATTGACCACAGAGGCGCTCCCCCCGTAGCTTATAAACGGCAAGGGCATGCCCACCACCGGCATGAGCCCCAGCACCATCCCTATATTGACCACTATCTGCCAGAAGAAATAAAAAAACACTCCAATACACAGGTAGCGGCCGAAATCATCCTTGGCCTCGAGCGATATCAGGAATATCTGATATAGCAAAGCGCAAAACAGGACAAGGAGAAGTATCGCGCCGACAAATCCCCATTCCTCACCAAAGACGGCAAAAGCAAAATCAGTATGCTTTTCCGGCAGAAAACGCAACTGACTCTGACTTCCCTCCAGAAAACCCTTGCCCCAGAATCCCCCGGAACCGATGGCTATTTTGGATTGTATTATGTGGTATCCGGACCCGAGCGGATCGCTTTCCGGATTCAGGAAGGTAAGGATCCGTTCTTTTTGATAGTCGTGGAGAAAAAGCCAGCCAAAAGGCAAAACCAAAGGCAAAAGGATCACGATTGCCCTTAAAACTCCCGCCCGCAATCCACAATAGACTATCATCCCCCCGGCAAAAAGGATCAGGCTGAGCCCGGTCCCCAGATCCGGCTGGCGGATGATAAGCAGGGCGGGAATCGCCACAGCCACGCATATTTTTAGCAGATCGCGCCAGCCAACAAGACCTTCCACCCTGGACAACATCCTGGCCCCGAGGATAAGAATGGAAACCTTGGCCGCCTCCGCGGGTTGAAAATTGAAAAAAAACAAATCCAGCCAGCGCTGGGATCCGCCTATGGTCTTTCCGTACCATAAAACGCATATAAGCAAAATTATGGTCACGACGTAAATATACCAGGAAAGGGCGGATAAATGCCGGTAATCGAAGAGCATGCAAACAAGCATGCCTCCCAGGGCAACCGCCCCCCACAAAAGCTGTTTCTTGTAGATGGGAGTAACTGCCACTCCTTCCTCCAGGCGCAGGGAACTGGCCGAATACAGGTTGAGCACTCCGGCCGCGAACAGGATGAATAAAAGCCCCAGAATGGGCCAGTTTATGTATGCGATCAGCCTGCGGTCAAACATGCCCTATTCCTTTTCGGAAAACAAAAAATCATATATCTTCTTTACTATCGGCCCGGCACCGGAACCTCCGTGTCCACCGTGCTCCACCATGACCACGACCACATATCTTTTATCCCCCTTGACTCCGAAACTGGCCATCCAGGCATGATCCCGGAACCTGTAGGGTATCTCTTCCAGATCCTTGTCCTCGTGCTTTTCCATGAGCTTGATCACCTGGGCGGTCCCGGTCTTGCCCCCAATGGTCGCATCTGGAGTTCGCAGCCTCCAGGCCGTGCCGTGCGGCTCCTCCACCGTCTTGATCATGGTCCGGGTAATCATGTTCCTGACCTTGGCGTCTACCGGGATCTTTTCCGGATCCAGCTTTTCCCGGGAGAGAATAAGTGCCGGCCGGTATAGCCACCCCCCGTTTAAAAGGGCGCTTACATACCTGGCCACCTGCAGAGGGGTCACCAGAACTGAGCCCTGTCCTATGGACATATTCAAGGTCTCCCCTCCCTGCCAGGGCTCGCCGTATTTTTCCCTTTTCCAGGCCCGGTCCGGGATAAGGCCGGAATTCTCATACGGAAGTGCGATCCCGGTTTTTTCCCCGAAACCGCATTCGCGGGTGAAATCCGACAATCGGTCCACTCCCAGCTCCTCACCAAGCTTGTAGTAATACACATCACAGGATTCTATAAGGGAACGCTCGAAATCGACCCTGCCGTGCCCGCGCTTTTTCCAACAACGAAATACCCGCCGGCCCAGCTTATATTTGCCGGAGCAATAGATCTCCTTGTCCGGCTTCAGTTCCCCAAGCATCAAACCGCAAGCGGAAACCACCAGCTTAAAAACGGATCCCGGGGGATAGGTGCTTTGGATGCACCGATTCTGCAAAGGATGTCGGGGATCATTTATCATCTCTTTCCACTTTTTGCTGCTCAGCCCCCGGACAAAACTGTTGCTGTCATATCCGGGCGAGCTTACCAAAGCCAAAAGCTGTCCGTTGTCCGGGTTCATAACCGCGACACCCCCGGCCTTTCCCTGCATTGTCTCATATACCTTGCGCTGCAGTTCAAGATCCAGGCTGAGGCGGACATCCTCTCCCGGTCGTGGACTCACCAGGGTTTCCTCCCTGATGATCCGGCCCACTGCATCCACTTCCAGCTGCTTGAGTCCCTTGTCTCCGCGCAGGCGCTGTTCCAAAACGGCCTCCAGTCCCTGCTTGCCCACATTGTCCCCGGGGCTCAGCTCAGTATCAGTGATAAGTTCCCTTTCGTCGGCCTGGGCCACATATCCCAAAACATGAGACAAGGCTTCCGGGGCCACGTAATGCCGGCGGGGCCGGACTACTATGTGCACCCCGGGCAGATGCTGGGCGTGCCCCTGGATATGTGCCAGCTGGGAAAAAGAGATGTCCGGGATTATGACCTGGTTGTTAAACGGCTTGACTCTTTTCTTGCCCAATTCATAATTTTCCCGGATATCCTGCAGGGGGACCCCTGTTCTGCGGCTTATCTTGGAAAGGGTCTGGCCTATATCCTTACAGTCCTCGCGGACTATGGCCAGGCTGTAGGAAGGCTCGTTAATGGCCAGAAGACGGTCGTCCCGGTCCAAAATCCGGCCCCGGGGGGCATACAGGGCAAGCCGTCTTTGCCGGTTGTCCTCGGACTGGCGGGCAAAATAATCTCCTTTGTATATCTGTAGATACCAGAGCCTGAGCCCGAAAACCAAAAAAAGGGACAGTATCAGAAAAAGGATCAGTCTGGGACCAAGCTTTTCCCGCCAAAAAAATACCCTGCGGGCCTCATTTTCCTGGAACAAAACGATTAAACCCTGTGGAATATATAATGAACAAAAACAAGTACACGGCAAGCTGCAAAAAAAACCCACTGGCAACGCCGGATGATGATGCCACGGAGATATCCTGCAGTCCGGTCATCATCCAGACAACCATCCTCTGCCAGAAAGCGGAAAAAACAAGCACACTGCCGGCGAAAAAGATATTGTCCCTTTCAAACAGCCTGCTTCCGGCATAAAAAAACATCCACACCCCGGACAAGAAAAGGAACATCCCTCCAAAGGCAAGAGAGCCCACTCCTTCCTGAAGAAAAGTCCATCCAATCAAAGACCAGGCAGCGGGCTGTACACGCTCGTTTTGCAACAAAAGCAAAAAGGCCGGGGCAAACGCCCCTACCTCTGCGAACGCTTCCTCCACCCACACGGCCAGGAGGGTAACTATAATCAAGAAACAGGCCAGGCGCACTGAACTATCCTCCTGAATCCAGCATTTCCCGCTTCTCTGAATTATCGGGATTGTTCAGGATGAACACCTCTTCCAGGGACCTTATGTGTACGAGGAGTTCGGCACGAACCACCTGAAACAGGGAAACCTCGGAGATCTGGATATCCGTTATCCGGGCCACTGGATAGCCCTTGGGAAAGACCCCGGCCAAGCCGGAGGTGAGCATTATTTCTCCGTTATCCAGGGGAGCATTGAGAGGGACGTAGTTCACGTTTAAAGGGCTGTCCGACCCCTGTCCGCTGGCTATGGACTGCACCCTGTGCTTGCGGCTGATTACCGGCAGCCGGCTGTTGGGGTCGGAGAGAAGGAGTACCTGGGAAAAATGCGGGGAAACCTTGTAGATGCGACCCACGACCCCGGCCGGACAGACAACCGGCTGGTCCCTGCGCACCCCGTGCGCGCTGCCCTTGTCCACAATCACCGTTTCCAGGATACCGGTTATTCCCAGCTTGTGCCCGACTATCCTGGCTCCCTGCCGCTCCCATCCACTGGGGCTGTCAAACCCCAAAAGCTCCCGCAGCCGGGCGGCCTCCCGGGCCGTGGCCCGCAATTCATGGACATCACTTCTGATCCGGTCCAGACGCTCTTTCAGCCGTTCGTTCTCCCGGCGAACATCCACGAGATAAAGGTATCTGTTCCATAATTTCGTCCCCCTATCCAGTACATAGTTACCGGGCTTAAGTATCCAGCCCACCGCCTCCAGACCGGTATTTGCCGCCAGTCTGTCCAGATAGTGCGTCTTCCAGTTCCAGGTATACAGGCCCAGGTAGGCAATAAGGCAGACAAGAATTATCCAGATACATTTCTTAAACATCTGTCATCGGCTCAATCAACCGTGACTTCCTTGAGCACGTCCAGCGTATCCAGCACTTTTCCGGAACCGATGGCCACTGTGGACAAGGGATCGTCCACCACGGTGATCGGAAGCGAGGTTTCCTCGCGCAGGAGTTGGTCCAACCCCCTTAAAAGGGCCCCGCCGCCGGTGAGGACTATGCCCCGGTCCACAATATCCGCGGCCAGTTCCGGAGGAGTCTGCTCCAGGGCGATGCGCACCCCCTGGACAATGCTGTCCACCTGTTCGGAAATGGCCTTGCGCACCTCTGAAGAAGTTATTTTTATGTGTTGCGGGATGCCGGAAACCAGATCCCGCCCCTTTACCTCCATTTCCATTTCCTCATCCGTGTCAAAAGCCGTGCCTATGGTGGTCTTTATCTGTTCGGCCGAGCCTTCACCGATAAGCATGTTGTACTTTCTTTTCACGTGATGGCGTATGGCGTCATCCATCTTATCCCCGCCCACGCGTACCGAACGGCTATAGACAACCCCGGACAGGGAGATAACCGCCACTTCCGTGGTTCCGCCACCGATGTCCACGACCATATTCGAGGTGGGCTCGGTTATGGGCAGATTGGCTCCGATGGCCGCTGCCATGGGCTCCTCGATAAGATAAACTTCCCTGGCCCCGGCGCTTTCCGCGGATTCCTTGACCGCCCTCTTTTCCACCTGGGTAATTCCGGTGGGCACACAGATTATTATCCGTGGCCGCACCAGTCTGCGGCTATTATGTACCTTGGTTATAAAATGCCTGAGCATGGCCTCGGTTATCTCAAAGTCGGCAATCACCCCGTCCTTCATCGGCCGAATGGCCGTAATATTCCCCGGGGTCCGGCCCAGCATCTTCTTGGCTTCCAGCCCCACGGCCAGGACGCGGTTGATACCCTTGGCATCCCGTTTTACAGCCACCACCGAGGGCTCACGCAGGATAATTCCCCGGCCCTTGACATAAACACATGTATTCGCGGTCCCCAGATCTATTGCCAGGTCGCTTGAAAACATCCCGAAAAAACGATTAAGAATCCTTGCCATCTACTTCCCCGCTATAATAAATTGGTTTTCAATGCAGCTCTTACCCCGCACCGCCACTTGAGACTATACTTTTCTTTGTTTATATTCAACAATTCATTTCCGTTTAGGACAACAGTCATGTATAATCGCTACTACCCCCTATCCGTATATTTCAAGTCCAGATTCGGCCAGAGGATCCAGAAGATCCCCCTGGACGGTCCGGCCACGTGCCCCAATCGGGACGGGACCATTTCCCGCCGCGGATGCTCCTTTTGCAATCCAAAGGGATCAGGAACCGGCCTGGGTGATAAGGGGATGTCCTTAGCAGAGCAATGCCGGCATTGGCAAACCAGGCTGGGGCGCAAATACAAATCCGCCCGGTTCATGCTCTATCTGCAGTCCTACACCAACACCCATGGCCCAATCTGGAAACTAAAAAACATGCTCCATGAACTGGCGGATTTGCCCCATACCGCGGGGCTTTGCATCGGAACCCGGCCGGACTGTCTGGACCCGGATAAAATCGCTCTCATCTCCGAGCAGCCCTGGGAAGAAATCTGGCTGGACATAGGGCTGCAAAGCTCCAACGACCACACCTTACAGGCCATAAACCGCGGCCACTCGTCAAAAGACTTTGCCCTGACCTGCGAAATGGCCGCTTCCGCCGGGCTCAAGGTCTGCGCCCATGTAATCGCCGGGCTCCCAGGCGAGGACTGCACAGATTTTCTGAAAACGATCCGCTTTTTAAACCGCCTGGATATACAGGGGATAAAAATCCACAATCTGTACATCTGTCACGAAACCCAGATAGCCGAAGATTATTATTCCGGAAAATATACTCCGCTTTCAAAAACAGAGTTTGTCAACTGGACCATCGCCGGCCTGGAGCAGCTAAGCCCGAACACGGTGGTGCACAGACTGAACGGGGATCCCTCCCCCGGCGAGCTTGTCGCCCCGAGTTGGGCCGCGGACAAGCAGGGCATACTAAAGGACATCCGCTCCGGTCTGGAAAAAAGAAACACCTGGCAGGGCAAGGCCCTTTATCCCCAAAACATCCCGGCATGGTTTGAAAATCCCGATCCGGTGCACAAAAAATGAAAAAGACCGAAATCATTTCCGCCCCCGGATTCAGCCTAAAGCTTATCTGGTCCGGGACGAACCTGACAGAGACCCGGCTTTTGCCCCGGAGACAGTGGGGGACAGCCGAAAGATATCGGGGTTTTCGCCACCCGGAACTGGCCCGGGCGCTTATCAACTACAGCTCCCGAACCTGGGCCATCCTCCGCGAGGTGGAGCTCCCTTTAAAGGAGCTTGGCGATTTCAAGCGCCGGGTCTTAACCTCCCTGCGCCGGGAAGTGCCCTTTGCAGCCACCATTACCTACGGCGAGCTGGCCCGGATCAGCGGTTACCCCGGAGCGGCCCGGGCGGTGGGTCGGTGCATGGCCGCCAATCCCTGGCCCATTCTGGTCCCCTGCCACCGGGTGCTGGGCAAAAACTCCCTGGGCGGCTTCGGCTCCGGTTTGTCCGTTAAAAAAACGCTTCTGCGCCTGGAAGGGATCCGCATGTAGCATGCCCCCCCGGACCGGACATTTTCAAGCCTACTTTTTATTTCTCGGCATCCGCAGGCCGGACCACCATCAGGTAGGACTCGTCCATGTCCAGATATTTCCGGGCGGTTTCCCGGACATCCTCCGGCCCGACCCGGGCCACCCTGTCCATCATTTCCTTGTTGAAATCCAGGCCCAGTCCCATGGTCAAAAGCGAGGCCGCCTCGTTGCTCTGCGAAGACAGGCTTTGATGATTGCGATAATAGTCCGCGGCTATCATGTTCACCGCCCGCTTTACCTGATCCTTCTCCAGAGAGCCCTTTCGAAGCTCGCCTATTACCTGCTTGAAACCTTTGACCGCCTCTTTTTCCTTTTCCGGGTAGGTCCCGATGTAAAAAGCCAGGAAACCATAGTCCGGAC